>ERZ1026880.1279-NODE-1279-length-10955-cov-8.129266_pt1 | contig 10955 bp, 6 predicted proteins | sample MGYA00380170_ERZ1026880 | MGnify/ENA primary metagenome ERZ1026880 (study PRJEB33269, sample SAMEA4719806) | human gut metagenome | biome: human-associated habitat; feature: organic feature; material: feces | place: Cameroon | collected 2013-10 ...
CAGCTATAATGTTGGAAAATAAACAAGGTTTAATAGCTGGAGATGGAATTCTTCCGGTTGAGATGGCTCGCCATGCAAAAGAAAACGGATTTGAAGTTATTTGTGTTTCTTTGGCTAACGATAATTTAAAGGAATTAAAAAAATATTGTTCAAAAGTATACTCTTGCCACCCCGGTGAGATGACAAAAATCGAAAAAATCTTTACAGAAGAAGAGATTAAACAGGTTACTTTTTTGGGAAAAGTGCATAAACGTGTGCTTTTGCAACTTCACAAATTTGATAAAAGAGCTATTGAAATTTTGAAATCTGTAAAACGATTGAACGATGATGAGGTTATGCTTTTGATTGTAAAAGAATTTGAAAAGCATAATATTTCAGTTTTAGATCAAACTATTTTTATCAAAAATTTGATGATTCCGTCAGGAGTTTTGGGAAAATTAAAACCGACAGAACAACAGATGGAAGATGTAAATTACGGCTTTTGGTTAGCAAAAGAGATGGGAAAAGTTGATGTAGGGCAATCAGTTGTAATTAAAGACAAAATGATTATGGCTGTTGAAGCTATCGAAGGTACTGATATGTGCATCAAACGTGGTGCGAAATTTGCAAAGCGTGATGCTGTTGTTGTTAAGGTTTCAAAGCCGTTTCAGGATAAGAGATTTGATATTCCTGCAATTGGTTTGAGAACTTTGAAAACTATGCATAAATATAAAGCTGACTTGATTGCGGTTGAGGCAAATGAAACGATTATTGTTGATCAAGAAAAAGTTGTAGAATATGCAGACAGGCACGGTATTGTAATTTTGGCAGTGTAGTATGAAAAAAATCTTTATCATTACAGGAGAATATTCCGGAGATATCCACGCATCTCATGTTGTTAAGGCGTTAAAACAGATTAATCCAGACGTTGAGATAGAAGGTGTTGGAGGAGAAAATCTCCGAAATGCAGGTGTTAAACTTTTTTCTGACCAAAAGAAAATGGGAGCTGTCGGACTTTCTTTGAAAATTATTACAGATCACTTTTTGTTGGGTAAACGAATTGTTGATTATTTGACAAAGGAGTATAAGCCCGATTTGGTGCTTTTAATTGATTATGGCGTTTTTAATTTGAATATTTCAAAGTTTTTGAAACGTGCAGGGATTAAGACGCTTTATTATATTCCGCCACAGGTTTGGGCAAGTCGCAAATGGCGAATTAACACAATAAAGAAAAATATTGATGAAGTTCTTTGTATCTTCCCGTTTGAAAAAACGATGTACGAAAGCTATGGAATTAAAACTCATTATTGTGGACACCCGCTTGTTTCTCAACTACCTGAAAAGGCTGATAGAGATAAGTTTTTTGAAAAACATGGGTTTGATAAAAATAAAAAATTGGTAGCAATTTTCCCAGGATCAAGAGAGTTTGAACTAAAATTTTTGATGAAGGTTTTTGTTAAAACTGCTCAAAATTTGCAAAAACAGCACCCCGATTTACAGTTTTGTATTTCACATGCTCCAAATTTGTCTGATAGTGTATATGACAAGTATTTGCAAAAAACTGATTTTCCGGTTATAAAAGGCGAAAATCAGGCGTTGTTGAGTGTTTCAGATGCATTGATATTGGCATCAGGGACGGTGGCATTAGAGGCTTGTCTTTATCAAACTCCAATGATTATTGCATATCGTGGACCTTGGCTTTTTTATCTGATTTATTTGATTGTAAGATGTATAAAACGAGTTTCTTTACCGAATATTATTGCGGACAAATCGATTGTTCCTGAGATTATTCAAGGCGATGTGAATGTTTCTAAAATTTCTTATGAAATTGAAAAATTGCTTTATGATAATGATTACAGGCAACAAAATATTAAGGATTTGGGAGATGTGAAAGCATTGCTTTCTGACAAAGTTTCATCAGAAGAAGTTGCAAAAGTTATTGATAGCTCTTTGCGTGCTTAATAAAACTTTAAAAATCGTCAAAAAACTTGTTGTATAAACGTTTATATATATGGTAGCGTATGATAAATTCTGTTTGTACAACAAATACTGTAAAAAACAGTCCATTTAGCGATTTTAAGCAGCCAAAAAATGGCTACTATATAAATACGCCCTTAGATACAAATACGCAAGAAGAAATTAAAAAGAAAAAAAATCACAAATTAGGTAAAACGATTACCTTATCAGCTCTTGTCGTCGGTTTTGGAACTCTTGCTATTTTTAGTGGTCGCTTAAACAAAGGTGCGACTAAATATTTAAACAAGTGGCGCATTGCCTTAGAACAAAAAATTGCAAAAGGAGGAAAATACCAAAACTTTTATCGTTATGCATTAGGAAAAACAGAGTCTTTTCTTGCAAAAACAGAAAGTATAAATAATTTTACGACATTTAAAGATGTAATATGCCAACGTTTAATGTGGGGAAAAAATGGTCAAAGAACATTTACCCGTCGTATTCACGAGGGGATTACAAAGATGTTTACCAAAATAAGCAGAAGTACAGTAAATTCTTCTTATGCAACAACTCAAAACAAATTTTCAAAATTAACGGAACATTTAGCGACAATAAATGAGGAAATATTAAGGAATAAACCGGCAGATACTGCTGTCGCAAATACTATCAATGCCTTGAATTCTCGAATAATTTCCGTTAACCAACATTTAGAAAATGGCTTTGGTATAAACGCAAGAGCCAGAAGACTTAAAGAGGTTAATAGAGCTACAGATGGCTTGTTTGAATATTTTTGGAATGCAAGTTTAGGCGATATAAGAAGAAATTATAAATCAAGGGGTATGTGGCAAACCTATATTGCAGAAACTTATATGCAGCCGGCAAAAAGTAAACTTGCTGCTGATACAAGCGCGTTGAGAAGGGTTATTTCTCATAATATTTCGGATAGTTACAAGGCTTCAAGCGCATTTGTAGATGAGTTGCAAAAATTTGTAAATCCGACAGATTTAGCAACAAATGAAATTTTGAACTCAGTGCGTTCAGGGTTGGCAAAATACAAAAAATTATCAGGGGCGCAAGAGGCTGCTGAACGTGCAGAGTTGTGCAAAGAAATTACTCAAAATTTGAAAAAATTAACAGAAAGTTTTAGAACAGTTGCAGCTGAACAAAAATATGATGATAATGCTTTGAAATCAGTTGTAGAATTCTCTTCAAAAATCGAAAATGCAATAAACAATAACTCAAAAGGCGAATTAGAAGAAATTTTGACAGGATACAAATCACTATTGCCTCGTGATAAATATTTGAAATTAAAAGCAGAAATAGCAGATGTAGTTAAGTCTTTGGATAAATCTATTGATATTGAAACAGTTCAATATGTTGACAAAGCAAGAGATTTAAAACTTGGAGCCGCACCAACAGATGTATTATCTATTTTGACAACAGTTGGTGCTGTCGGTTACTATGTAAGTAAGTCCGACAATAATGATGAACGAATTTCTGCATCACTAAAATATGGTATTCCGGCAGTTGGTGCTATTGCAACATCATTGTTCTGTACTGCAAAATTGGTTTCAGGTGGAAAAGCGATGTTCTTAGGTTTAGCTTCCGGTTGGGTTATTAACAAAATAGGCGTTTTTGTTGATGATTTGCGAAAGAAATACGCACTGGACGTGTCTTTACACTCGCGAGAAATTTTGAAACCTCAACCAGATAAAGTATAAACAACAGATTTATTTCTGCTACAATCATAGAAAAAGGATAAAATAATGGAAACAGCTGAAACTACTATAAGATATAAATTAGAACAACGAGAAATTGATAATTTGAGTGAATTTGCTACCAAAAGCCGTTTTACAAAAGGAAGAAAGAAAAAAATAGAACCTTGTCCTATGCGTACGGAATTCCAACGAGACAGGGATAGAATTCTACACTCAAAAGCTTTTAGACGTTTGAAGCACAAGACACAGGTCTTTTTGTCGCCGTTTGATGACCATTTTAGAACTCGTTTAACACATACTTTGGAAGTCTCTCAAATTGGTCGTTCTATTGCTCGTGCACTGGATTTTAATGAAGATTTGGTTGAAGCAATCTCTCTTGGCCACGATTTAGGACACACTCCTTTCGGACATTGTGGCGAGGGCGTTTTGAATGAACTTGTAAAAGGCGGTTTCCACCATAATATCCAAAGTGTTCGCGTTGTTGAAGTTTTAGAAGATTTGAACTTGTGCCAGGAAACAATTGATGGGATTTTGACGCATACTTGGGGCTACACTCCCAAAACTCCTGAGGCGCAAATCGTTCAATTAGCCGATAAAATTGCTTATATTAATCACGATATAGAAGATTCTATTAGGGCTGGAATTATTGTAGAAAGCGATTTGCCGAAAGATTGTATTGAATATTTTTCATCAATTCAAAGCAGACGTTTGAGTAAAATGATTAGCGAAATTGTCACAAATTCTATCGGAAAATCGGAAGTTTCGATGAGTGAAGAAGGTTGGCACTACACAACAAAACTTCGCCAATGGATGTTTGAAAATGTTTATGAGGAAGCATCTCCTGCAAAACTTGAAGAGAAAAAAGCCCGTAATGTGATTAAGGAACTTTTCTTCTTGTATTGTGATATGTTAAAACCTGTTTGTGAAGAAAGTAAAATCGAGCGTATTGTCACAGATTATATTTCCGGCATGACTGATAGATACGCAGTTGAAAGATACAAAGAAAACTTTATTCCAATGGGCTTTAAAACTAGTGCCAAGGACGATTATTTGTTCCGTCTTGCAAAATTATATTAAATTCAATAAAGTCTTTTTGATTGTTGAAGTTTGCAATCTTTTGGGAATTTCCAATTGTTGCTTTGTAATGCTTTTGCGTAGTATTTCTTTTCTTCGCATAAGTACTTGGGTTCATTAATTCTGTTGCAGTTTACATAAGCTTGTATGTATGGTTCTATCCCTTTGTCTTTGTAGTTTGAAACAACACAGGCTCCACCTGGAGATGTCCAATTTGGGTAAAATCCAAAAATCATACATTGTGCAGATTTTTCGTAATTTGCATAGTTGTTTAAGTATTTTGCTTTTATGCAAAAGTAAACGTCAGACGCGTTAAATCTAACTCCGCTTCCGTCTGGAAATATAAATATCGTATTTTTCCCGTCAAGTGTTTTCATGCGTTCGGTTGTTACGTATTTATCAAAATACTTATCCCAAAACGGTTCATTATCAAGTGCTTTATTTATCCTAGTCCATTCGTGCCTGTCGCCATTTTCTCGTTCTGAAAGGATAATTGCTTGGTTCATAGTCGTGTAAAATTTTTTGACAGAGGTTTCAATAATAGATTTTTTGTAGTTATCAATAATTGTAGGAAGCGTAAGAGCAGTAACAATCCCTATAACTCCTAGTGTGATAAGGATTTCTGCTAAAGTAAAAGCTGATTCCCGATTTTTGTTAATCATCTTAAATCTCCATTTTCTTGACAAATAATATTATTGAAATTTAGTTAAATAGTACCCCTGCAATAGCTGCTGACATGTAGCAAGTTAAAGTTCCGCAGATTAAAGCTCTGACTCCTAGTCTTGCAAGGTTTTTTCTTTGGTTCGGAGCAAGTTCCCCAATACCGCCCAGTTGAATTGCGATTGAACCAAAGTTCCCAAAACTGCATAAGGCAAAACTTGCGATTAAGAAACTCTTGTCTGATAAATGTGTTGGTAAACTTGTTAAATCAAAGTATGCAACCATTTCGTTCAATACAAGTTTTGTTCCCATCAAGCTTCCGACTGTTGTTGCTTCTTTTAGCGGTACGCCCATAAAGTATGCAAATACTGAGAAAATTTTGCCTAAGATTAATTTTAATGAAAGGTGAGTTAAGTCAAATGAGGCAAAATTGATGTGTAAATATTTTACAATAAGGTTTCCTGACATGCCAAGTACCCAGTCAATCATTGCAACAAGCGCAACAAGAGCTAAAATCATTGCAACAACGTTAATTGCAACTTTCATACCTTCTGAAGCACCGGCAGAAATTGCGTCAAACACATTGATATAAGGCTTTTTCCTTTTGCTGTATGTGATTTTAATATCTTCACTTGTTTCAGGGGTGCCGGTTTCCGGAAAAACGATTTTTGTCATAACAAGGGCTCCGGGAGCAGCCATAATTGATGCTGCCAAAAGGTATTGAGCCGGAATTCCCATGCCGATATAAATAGGCATTGTAGCTCCGGAAATACATGCCATACTTCCTGCCATTGATGCCAAAAGTTCAGAACGAGTGAGTTTTGCCAAATATGGTCTAATCATGATTTGTGCCGCAATTTGTCCGACAAATGCACTTGCAACGTTTGATAAAGCTTCTGCTCCGCTTACTCCCATAAGCTTATTCATAGCTTTACCAAAAATTGGGACAATTCGTTGCATTATTCCGTAATAATAAAGAATATTTACCAAAATCATCATGAAAATTAGAGATGCGATTAGTTGAAGTGCGAAAACTTGTGCACCAGCTCCAAATACAGATGAAAACTTATCATCATGCATAAGTGGTCCAAAAACAAACGCACCACCTTCTTTGGCAAATTCTAATATTTTTTGGATAAATAATCCGATGTTGTAAAACAAAGCTCTTCCGAGAGGAACTTTAAAAATAAATACTGCAAGTAAAACTTGAAGTAAAAAGCCCATTCCTACTGTTTTATAGTTGATTGCCTTTCGGTTATTTGATATTAAAAATGCTATCCCAAAGATTAAAATTATTCCAAGTAATCCAAAAAATCTATCCATATTCACCCTTTTGTATATATAAACTATTGTTTTTATTTTATCGTAAATGAATAAAAAATGTTGTAATTATTGAAAAAACTTTACTTAATATTTCTTAACAAATCGGAGCAAAATTGTTGAAAAAAAATATATTAGCAGTTTATGATATAGGCGGAAATTTTCTGCAAAGTTTATTGGTACATTAATTAAAGAAAGACAGGATAGGGTGAAATGATGCGTGTTTATTCGGTAATGCCACGATACACGTTGGCGAAATCAGAGAGAAGTAGTCGGGTTAAATCGGGAAATCAGACAAATAGTGTAGGAATTAATATCCCAAATGCCATGTCTTCATCTGGTGTAATGATTAGTTTTACGGGAGAAGAAAAAAATATTCACCAATTTGCGTCCTATTGTCCGGAGAATAAAAGATATGGATATTCGGCAGGCGGACTCGGGGTTGTAACACAAGAGGCTCCTGAAAGTTGGCGACTTCGAGAGAATGCCGATGTAAGAGATTTTTCTCCGTATCACAGTTTTGCGAATGAAGATGGGGGAATAAAAGTTGTTCGTAAAACGAAAGACCAAAATGGGAAATATAAAACCGCTTATCCGCAAGAGAATTTTATTAATGCAGATCAAAATGAGAGTTTAGATGAAGTTGCAAAGAGGATTAAACTAAAAAAAGGTGAAGAGCTTGCTTATGTTCGACAGTTAGCACCTAACGCAAATGGGCTTTCTGGTTTTGAAGAGCTTGAAGATACAGGAATTCGTGGATCTGTTGTTCGCCCTTCAATTGATGGTATTGGTAAACAGGAAAATGTTACATACCGTATATTTAGACTAAAAAACCTTAAAGATACCGTTGACAGTGCGATTGATAAGTTTAAAGCAAAGGTTTATCAAGAAGTTCAAACTCCATTCAGAGAACGTTTTACGGCAGATGTTAGGGTAAAATATGCCGAAGAAATGGAAAAAGCAAAAGCAAAAGATGATGCTGCAACTGCACTATCAGCAAGAGAAACAGAAATCAAACGTAAAAACCACCCAAATCAAGAGTTTGAACCTATTGTGTTTAAAGATGAACAGAAAAAAGTTGAGGCAAAAATTCAGGAAGAAGTTGCCGATATGCTTGCTAACAGCGAAGAATTAAAGGCAAAATATAACCAAAGACTTGCAAGTAAAGACGTTACGGAACATATAGCTTTAATTAAGAGTGGTGCAGCTCCGGAAGTTGCAGAACGAAACTCTGCATATTTCGTGCATACAAAAGGTTTGGCGCGTTTTGAAGGTCCTTATGGCAATGATAATGCTTATTATTCTTCCAGTGCTCAAATCAAAGTTGACGGGAAATTACAAGAAATCAATACCGATTTGGCTTATGCAGATAACAACAGAGCATTTGTTGATGCTTTGCCGAAATTGAATTCAAAAGAGCATGGCGAATTCAACCCTGCACAAATTTGGTTACACGACAGACCTGCATTTGCCGTTGCGAATTATATTGCTGATGAATCTCATTTTGGAAACGAATATTACAGAGGTGTAAAAACTCATGGAACATTCCACAACCCGGGACGAACTTATCAGGGAGCCCAAAGTAATCCGTTTGACTTTTTCAGAATAGTTGCCAGAAAAGAAGATGTTGAGATGCTGAGCAAGCACCCTCAATTTACAAAATTAAGTGAAATCGAAAGCCATTGGGCAACTGCATCTTTGGAAGAACAACGTTATGCAAACCAAATTTTACGTCCTTTCTTGGCACCATTTATGGACGATTTTGCAGATCCTGCAAGAGATTTGAGAACTTATAATATTTCAATGATTCCGGTTGCAGGAGTTAAAGCAAACCCTGAAAACATCTCTGCCGGAACAGTTTCCATGAATTACGGGAAAGAAATGAAATCGTTGGAAACTCCTGATATTGCTCAGTTTATGACAACAAAGCTTGCTGAGATTGAAACAAAAGATGTTACAAACGGTAGTACACCAGCAAATTTAAGACTAAATGACCCGACCGCAGATTTTTGTCAAAGAGGACAACTAAACGGTTTGACTGTTGAAAAAGAAGGATTCACACCTTATGAATACAAGCCTGTGTATAATAAAGAAGGAAAATTCGTTTCAGATAACATTGATGATGTATTGAAGGCTAAAAAGGCTAATACTAAATGGTTCCTTGATTCTATCGGAAAAGCTTACGACAGAGGCGGACAACAAGCTGTAACACAGATGTTTTTCAGTGCAGAACAAATATCCGGTAAGGGTGCAAGTGTAATCGGACATCTTTCCAAATACAAAGAAGGCGATATGTTGTTTATGGGGTGGGGACGTCCTGATCCGCAAAAGGGTTATCCATCAACATTCCAAGCATTTTTAGATTTTTTGAAAGATCCGAGTGTGGATAAAGAAATTAAACAACACGCTAAACTCGTTGTTGGAGCCGGAGTTTGGGACGAAAATGCCAGAGATTTCAAATGGGTAAAAGATATTATCAGCCAAATTGAAAGTTTGGACAACGGTGCATATCGTGGAAATGCTTGTTATGTAAACGGATTCTTTCCAAATAGACTTGTTGGCTGTGCTACTTTTTCTGAATTTACATCAAGGTTTGAGCCTTGCGGAATTACGCCGCTTGAATCTTTTGCGTCAGGAACGCCAACTATTTCGACAGCTACCGGCGGGGCTCCTGATTTCATTGCCGCAACTCGGGGATATTTAACAAAAAATCCTTATCTTAGAAATCCTGAAAGTCTTGGCCTGACGGCAGAAGATTTGAAAGGGAAAGTTGGCGAAGAACTCGGGAACGCAATTGATGGCGCAAGGGTAAAAGCTAATGCTGAGGAAGTTAAAGAGTGTGTTGTTGCAGCGGTAACTGATTTCAATACACCTGCTAAGGAAGGCAAGATTTCAAAATATGCAGAAATGGTTCGCGATTGCTTGCAGCAGAAAATTGACTGGCATGAAAACAGCGCTTACAATGGTGGAAAAACAGCAAATGAACGCTACATGAAAGAAATATTTGAAGTCGATAAAGGGTTTGCTGCAAGAAAAAAAGGTAAGATGAATCGACTTGTAGGCAAAGATTTCGGAATTGCAGACGGGATTGTTGATGCAGCTAAAAAATTGCGTAACAAATGGACTAAGACAGTTATTGGTATTGGTGTTGCAATTGCAGCAGTCGGAACAGGTGCTTATGTGTTTGTAAAACGAAATCATGGAAAGATTTCAAAACTTGCAAAATCCAAAACTAACACTCAGGACAAGAAGTTTGATAAAGCTGCTTAAACTCGGGATTGAGTTTAAGCTATTCGGATTGATTAGCCTGTAAAACGTCTATTAAATCATAAATTGCGATGAATCTGTCAATCAGTTCATCGTAATTTTTTGCAATCAATAGCGAACGGAAAAGAGAGCCGAATTGCAACGGGCGTTTTTGTCTTAAAGCAATAAGGACAGTGTTGTTTCTGTATGACATTTCAAAGCCTTTTGCAGAATATTTTTCTCCAAAAGGTTTTATTTTATTCCAAAATTCTTCTGTTATGAAATCGATTTTTTGCGGGTTTTTAGCGAAAACATAAACAAATTTGTTCATATCTTCTATATGTGGATTGAATTGTTTAAAATGATTAAATTTACGCTCATTTTTGGAAAATATAACAACGTGGTTGTTGATAGATTTTTCAAATTCAAGCTGAATAAGAGTCCCTTTAAAAAGGTTGGGTTTTGTAATCCCTTTGACAGGCAAAGTCAATTGAGTCGCTGAAAATAGAATGTTTGTGCCGTTATAAATTCCAAAATAAGTTGCGATATCATCTTGTGTATCAAAGTTTTTGAAAAGTTGAGAATCCAAAATCGTTGCGGTATTTTGGTTTTTAGGCCAAGAGATAAAGTTTGCAACAGGTTTCATAAAAAGTGGCAATACTTCATCAGAAAGTTTTTTGTAAAACTCTTTTCCTGCAACGATGACGCTGATTATTCCTCGTAAAATAAATGCGTACATGATAAACAAAACGACCGGAAACAAAAATAAAATAGAACTTTTGTAAAATACGATATAAATTGCACAGAATGCGAAAGCTCCGCCGGCTAAAAAGCAAAGAAGTGTTAAAATTGCAACTTTTGCAAGTAGTTTGCGTCTGTATGTTTCGTATGCCAAGACTTTTGGTTTGATTACTTGCTCAAAATATTCGTAGTAAATTTCTTTTTTGCTTTTCATAAAATTTATTTTATCACAACTACAAGAAATTTTTGTGGTAAAATTTAAAC
>ERZ1026880.1282-NODE-1282-length-10938-cov-3.783056_pt1 | contig 10938 bp, 8 predicted proteins | sample MGYA00380170_ERZ1026880 | MGnify/ENA primary metagenome ERZ1026880 (study PRJEB33269, sample SAMEA4719806) | human gut metagenome | biome: human-associated habitat; feature: organic feature; material: feces | place: Cameroon | collected 2013-10 ...
TATATGGTTTTGTTTGGTTAAGGAGCGTGATCTTATGAATATCTTATGCTTTGGTGATTCGAATACCTGGGGATATAAGCCGGATAAATCCGGACGTTATGATGAAAATATAAGATGGACCGGACTTTTACAGAAAAAACTCGGATCTGGATATCACATTATAGAAGAGGGACTTTGCGGCAGGACAACTGTCTTTCAGGATGAGCTGCGTGAGGGCCGCCGCGGACTGGATCTGATTGGAGTCACAGTAGAAATGCATAACCCAATTGACCTCATGATCATCATGCTCGGTACGAATGACTGTAAGACCCGCTACAGAGCATCCGCCAGTGTGATTGCAAAAGGACTTGATCAGGTAATCCGAAAAGCACGTCAAAATGCGTCCCGGCATTTTGATCTACTTGTCATCTCGCCAATCCATCTGGGCGTTGGCGTCGGAGATGCCGATTTTGATCCGGAATTTGATGCAGATTCTGTAGCGGTTTCCAGAAATCTGGCTAATGAATACCGCAAGATTGCACTCCAAAATCATGCTACCTTCTTAAACGCATCTGATTTTGCTGCTCCAAGTGTTACTGACCGTGAACATATGGATGAAAAAGGTCATGCCGCACTGGCTGATGCAATTTATAATAAGATCCTTGCCCTGCAAAAAGGACTCTCCAATGTGATATAGAGATAAAAACAGATCCCTGGCTTGCTGCCGAGGATCTGTTCTGCTTTAGAAGGTAATTTTTTTTAATCCTTTTTTACATTAAATGCTTTCATGCCCGGATATACGGCACTTGCGCCAAGTTCTTCTTCAATGCGGAGAAGCTGATTGTATTTTGCCACACGCTCCGAACGACTTGGTGCACCGGTTTTGATCTGACAGGTATTCAATGCAACTGCAAGATCTGCAATCGTTGTATCTGCGGTTTCTCCTGAACGATGTGAAGAGATTGCTGTGTATCCTGCTTTATGTGCCATCTTAATGGCTTCCAATGTCTCAGAAACAGAACCAATCTGGTTCAGCTTGATCAGAATCGCATTTCCCGCTCCAAGCTCAATACCTTTGGCAAGTCTTTCCGTATTTGTTACGAACAGGTCGTCGCCAACAAGCTGTACTTTATCTCCCAGTCTTGCAGTAAGTTTCTGCCATCCTTCCCAGTCTTCTTCGTCCAGACCGTCCTCGATGGAAATGATTGGATATTTCTCGCAGAGTTTAGCCCAGTGTTCAATAAGTTCTTCTGCTGTATATTCTGTACCTGCTTTTGGCAGTTTATAATATCCTTTTCCCTTTTCACTCTTCCATTCAGAAGAAGCTGCATCCATTGCGATCTTAAAATCTTTTCCTGGTTCATATCCAGCTTTCTGCACGGCTTCCAGAATCGTCTCAATTGCCTCTTCATCTGATTTCAGCGCCGGAGCAAATCCACCTTCATCTCCTACGGATGTTGCAAGTCCGCGTTCTTTCAGAATAAAAGCCAACGCATGGAACACCTCAGCGCACCATCTTAAGCATTCTTTAAAAGAAGGTGCTCCAACCGGCATGATCATAAATTCCTGCACATCCAGTCCGGATGAAAGTGCATGGCACCCACCGTTTACAATATTCATCATCGGTACCGGAAGACGATTTCCTGATACACCGCCAAGGAAACGATACAGCGGAATCTCCAGTGCCGTAGCTGCTGCTCTGCAGCATGCGATAGATACTGCAAGGATTGCATTGGCACCCAATTTGGATTTATCTTTTGTTCCATCTGCTGCGATCATTGCCGCATCTACTGCATAAATATCGCTTGCATCCAGACCTTCAATTGCTTCATTAATTACCGTATTGATATTTTCGACTGCTTTCTGTACACCTTTTCCAAGATAGCGTGCTTTATCTCCATCTCTGAGTTCCAGCGCTTCAAATTCACCGGTAGATGCTCCGCTCGGTGCAGTTCCTCTGCCAACAGTGCCATCCAGAAGATAAACCTCTGCCTCTACTGTCGGATTTCCTCTGGAATCCAGAATTTCTCTTCCTACAACTTTCTCAATCTCAAGGTACATGATAAATCCCCTTTCTACTACTTTTCAGCCCAGCCTCCGGTCTCTGTACCAGACCACGACTGTTTTATTTGCACAAGAGTTTCTTTTATCTAACTCTGTAGTTAGTATAGACTAATTCTAGCTATCATGCAAGGATTTTCATGTTTCCTTATTGAAAAGATAAATCAAAAAGGATACCAACTTTCCTCTGAAAATTGATACCCTTCTTTCATATTTATAATACATATTGCAGAAGCCAACATACTGCCGGAAGTGTAATAATTCCACTGATCGTTGTTATAAATACACCACCCAGAGCGTAATCTCCGTCAAGCCCGGACGCATTCGCCATCATGACAACCGCCGTCATAGTCGGCATCCCAACGATCAATGACGTTGCAAGACGCAGCTCACCTGAAACCGGAAACAGTCCGAGAATCAAAAACAGAAAGACCGGTGCAAGAATCATTTTAAGCAATACAATTCCATACAGAGAAATTTCCCTGAGATATTTTTTTAATGAAATTCCTGCAAAAATTCCTCCTACATAAATCATTGCAAGTGGAGATGCGGTAGATCCTATTTTTGAAAAGGCAGTATCCAGAAGAACCGGAATCCTTATCCCCGTAAACTTCAGTACTATTGCGAGCACAATTGCCACTGTTGCAGGGTTGATCATTTTTTTCAGCTTGAAGCCTCCTTCACCCGTCGGAGATGTCAGCTTCACACCCAGAGTCCACAGCATGAACTGGTCTATAAGCATAAATACTGAAGCATACAAAATTCCATTTTCCGGAAAAACATTTGAGATCATTGGAAGTCCTATAAACCCGATATTTCCGAACAGCAGCATCGCCCGATAGATTCCGACACGACTTTCCTGCAGTTTAAAAAACTTCACTGCCATTGCTCCTGCTGCATATATACAGATATAAAAACCGACCGCAATCACAAGAATCGGCCACGACTCATACAGGTTCTTCTTGTCTGTTCCATCTGTGATATTAATAAAAACCATCAGCGGCAATGCCATTTTGATCACAAATTTTGAAATCGGTTCCAAAGTTTCCCTGTTCAGCACTTTTGTTTTGACCAGAAGCAGGCCTGCCAGAATGTAAATAACGAATAATCCAACCTGCTGAAGTATAATATCAAACGTATTCATTCATTTTCCTGCTTTCCTTATTTCTTCCAAGAATCAGAAGAACCGCAAAGGTGATAATTTCTGATGTCAGGAAAGACAGCCACACGCCATTCATTCCCCAAATCATGGAAAGTACAATCGCACATGCTCCAATAGCAACTGCACCTCGCAGCAATGAACCAATGATTGCCGGACGCGCATTTGCCGTTGCAGAAAAATATGCAACAAGCATAATATTCACTCCTGCAAACCAAAATCCCAGGAAATATAACCGAAGACCTGTATGTGCATATTCCAGAAGCAGCTTGTTATTTTCGCTGTTAAAAACAGCTATGAAAGGATCGGTAAATATCCAGACCAGAGCAACCAGAATGATTTCTACTGCCACTACGCTCTTCAAAGCCCAGCTGAGAAGTTTTTTTACATCATCAGCTGCACCTTTACCAAAGCTTTCACTGATCAGCGGCTGCGCCCCCTGTGACATACCGTTCATGATTGCCATCCCTACAAGTGACATATTTGCTACAACACCGTAAGCAGCAACTCCGGTACTTCCGGTAAGTCCGAGAATCAGCATATTGAATATGAACGTGATCACTGCAGAAGAAATTTCGCCTACAAATGCTGACACACCAAGCTGACAGCAGGAAATCAGATGTCTGAGAGACAATCTTTTCCATTTGAAACCAATATTGCATTTTTTGCTCAGATAATGAGTAGAACATACCAGCATAGTCACTACCGGACAAAAAGCGGTTGCAAGTGCTGCACCGGAAAATCCAAGTCCCATAGGGAACATAAAAATATAGTCAAACACAATATTAAAAGCACTTCCAGTCAGTGAACCTGCCATTACCGTTGAAGTTGCATTATCATTTCTTGCAAAGGCGGTTACCGAATAATTACACATAAAAAATGGTGCAAAGATGAGAACGATCCGCAGATAAGTTTTTCCCAGCTCAACCAGACCTGCATCTGCTCCAAGAAGCGCCAGAAATTTATCCGGGGTCAAAATACCGATCAGTATAAATGGAACACTGCACACCAGACTCCAGCTTATTGACTGTGTGAAGTAATGATCTGCATCTTCACCCTTGGCTTTGCTGATCCCATATCTTGTTGCAGATCCTATTCCGATCATCGAGCCTATCGCGAACATGATTCCAAACACCGGCAGGATCAGATTAAGAGCCGCCAGACCGTTCGCTCCTGAATTAAATGATATAAAAAAAGTATCCGCAAGAATATAGACGGACTGCCCGATCATGGCAGCTACACTCTGGCATATGTATTTTGAAAATCTTTTTAACATTTTTTGACTCTTCTCCTTCTGATAACTATCCTTTGCATTATAGTAAAAAGTTCCCCAAAAGACAATGTCTCCTGGAGAACTTTTTACTCACTTTTTAATTTAGATTTTATTTAACAGTTACTTTGCATTTAACTGTCTTGCTTCCGGATTTTACTGTGATCACAGCTGTACCTTAATTGTCATAATCTGTTTCGCTTTTGTATCGTCAATGAATTTGTTACTGTTCATTCCGTTCTCAACTATCGTTTCCTACCAAGTTCCCAAAATGCCACAGCACTTGCAGCTGCCACATTAAGAGAATCCACACCATGAGCCATGGGAATCTTAACCGTATAATCACAGTCCGCAATAGTCTCGGATGCCAGGCCGTCTCCTTCTGTACCAAGAACAATCGCAAGTTTTTCCTGTGCAAGAAGTTCCGGATCATCAATGCTGTAGGAATCATCACGAAGTGCCATCGCCACGGTCTTAAATCCCAGATTTTGTATTTTCTTCATACCTTCTTCCGGCCAGGATGTTTTTTTCTCAAAATATGTCCACGGAATCTGGAAAACAGTTCCCATACTTACGCGGGCCGCTCTTCGATAGAGTGGATTGCTGCATCCTCCTGTCAAAAGAACAGCGTCCATATGAAGTGCTGCCGCACTGCGGAAAATCGCCCCTATGTTGGTCGGATTCACAATATTTTCCAGTATAGCAACACGTCTGGAGTTCTTACAGATTTCTTCTACAGAAGGCAGTGTTCGGCGTTTCATGGCGCAGAGCATCCCTCTTGCCAGTGCATAACCGGTCATTTTGACAAGTGTTTCATATTCTGCTGTGTATACCGGGATTTCCGGATAACGCGCAAGGATATCTCCTGCCTCTCCATCCAGATCTTTATGTTCAACCAGAAAAGAAAGCGGTTCGTACCCCGCTTTCAATGCACGCTCGATCACCTTTGGGCTCTCTGCAATAAAAAGTCCTGGATTTGGCTCATTATATCTAAGAAGCTGCACCTCGGATGTTCTCGCATAAACATCCAGTTCCAGTGCAGTAATGTCGTTGATTTCAATAATATTTTTCATACAATTTATTTCCTGTATTCCTCTATCTTACAGCTGTGTTCTTTTGTCTTTTTGTCATAATTAATTCCAACCAGCAAAAGTTTTCCATGATATTCTTCCAGACTTCTGCAATATTCTTTCTCTCTGATCTGAGTAATTGCACCTGCTGCATCTTTGTCCCATTTCAGTTCCACCACCAATGCCGGCTTATCCATAAAACGTTTTCTCGGAATAAATACCAGATCTGCAAATCCTTTTCCACCAGATAATTCTCTATGAAACGTATAAAAATTTCTTGCCGCATAAAGTGCCAGAGAAATCGTATAACTCAATGCATTTTCATCATTATACTGAATATGTGAAGTCTCAAAATGCGCCTGTCGAATTCCCTCTGCAACCTGTTTTTCCCGACCCTGCCAGATTGCCTGTAGCGTATCTGCTGAGTTCTTAAGGGCATTGGATACTTCTCCCCAATCTGATACTGAAACTGCATTCACAAATTCTGCACGAATTTCTCCATTTGGAATAAATACTGTCTTTGTCGCATAACGATACCCCAGATATCCCAAATGAATCAGCAGTGTCAGGACATCATCTTCTGTACGGAAGGTTGCCATATCATTCGTAAAACTTCCTGTATTTACTGGAACTTCCTCTCCTGCGAGCATACTTAAGATATCGTCCCTCAGGCCCTCGAAATTCATATCGATATAAAGCTGCAGTGCTTCAAATGTTTCTGTCTGGTTCCAGTAATTTCCCAACCTGCCAAGCCTCATACAACTGATAACAGACTTTGGGCTGTATACAGACGGAACTTCTTCAAAAGAATATCCATCATACCAGTTTCTTATCTCGTCTATATCCATCTGGTATTCTCCGCAGAGTTTTTCTACTTCACTTTCCGTAAAGCCTACATAAGAAGCCAGCGGTCCCGGATCGATCATGGAAAATTCATCAAACATATTCAAAGCACTGTGCGTACCATATTTTTTGATAGGAAGAATTCCTGTCATATATGCCAGATGAATATAGCTCTTGTCTTTGATAAGATCCCTCAGAAAATCCAGATATTTTTCCTGTGCTTCCTTATCATTCCTGAATTCTCTGAAAATACAGTCCCACTCATCTATGATAAGCACAAACGGACATTTACTTTCTGCGTAGATATCCTGCATAGTTTCTGCCAGATCTGTCGAATCAAATAGCTCTACATCCGGATATTGCCTTGTCAGCTCACGAATTACTCTTTGCTTAATTCTCGCAATTAATTCCTTCACATCAGAACTTCTGCTCAAAAATTCCTGTACATTGAGAAAAACCGTATCATATTTATTCAGATATCTGTCAAATGTTTCATCTTCTGTTATTTCCAGTCCTGAAAATACTTCTCTCGAATCACACCCTTTGCTGTAATAGGCAGTCAGCATATCTGCAGCCATAGATTTTCCGAAACGTCTCGGTCTGCTGACACAGACATATGCCTGCATGGTATTTATTACACGATTCGTATATTTTATCAGTCCTGTTTTATCCACATAAATATCAGAATTTACCGCTCTCTGAAATTTGCTGTTATCCGGATTCAGATAATTTCCCATTCTGGTGCAGTCCTTTCTTGCTTTTTGTTTTATCTTACCACAAAGCCGTGCTGGATACTATGATTTGTGAAAAAAATACAGACCCACAATTTCTGCGGATCTGTATTTTAATTTTTTATTCGAAGGTTCCGGTAAATTTCCAGACCATATCCGGTTCTTCCGGGAGATAAGTTACGTTTGGACGCCAGGTTGCAATAACTTTGTCTTCTGAATTTACCCACAGACAATATTCTTCTTTATAGGAAGTATTTATAAGTCCTACGGACAGATACAGTGCTTCTGCATCCATTGCATAAGCCACGCTGTGATATCTTTTTGTAAAATCAGACGGGTAAAGATCATTACATTTCCATGCTTTGTAGCCAGCATAAAGCACTTTCTGTTCGCCGTCGATCACAGCTTCAATCTTAATTCTATATCCCTCTTTCGTAAGCACTGCGCTCTCGATCTTTCGTGGATTTTCTGTAAAAAGAATCTTGCGGTCAAATAATCTTGCAGCCTCCTGTCTGGCAGTTCGAAATGCACCTTCCGGCTGTACAAGTGACAGGCTGTTTATCTTGATCCGAAGTGCTTTCTCTGCTGCTTCCAGCTGTTCCTCTTTGCATGGTTCAGAAACTGCTTCCTTTATATATTTCAGACAGATATCTGCGGCAAGATATTCTCTCGCACCTGCTGTGATTCCAATTGCCACCGGAAGATCACGGAAACAGATTAGATACTGACCAAATGCTCCCTCGGCCGCAAAGATTTCTTTTCCTGCTTTTATGTGATAAGCATAATGTGTCAGTGCTTTCTTTTCATCTCCCGGAATTTCTACTCTCGGTTTTCCCATTTCTTCTATCCACCAGGATGGTACAAGCTGCTCGCCTTTCCAGTTTCCTTTCTGAAGCAGAAGCTGTGCCAGTGCGGAAATCTGCGGCGCAGTCAGATACATTCCCCATCCGCCGGTATTGTGTCCTTCCGGACTTGTCAGCCAGTTGATCCTGCCGAGCCCCATTTTGTCAAAAACTCTCTTCTGCATGATAGACAGACAGTTTTCTCCCATAACCTTGGATACGATTCTCGAAAGTGTATAACTACATCCAGAATCATAATGAAAAACCTTTCCGATATCTTCACGGATCTTTGGCTGTTTCAGCCAATTTGTCTCCCAGTCTTTCTCAATCCTGGAAAACCATACATTGTTGCAGCATTCCTTTGATCCTGCCTGCATGGTAAGCAGATCATAAATTGTAATATCTTCCAGTGCTTCATCATACGCCGCCGGTAACTCTTCTCTCACATAATCCAGAAGATGATCCTCCAGATGAAGTTTTCCTTCGTCTACAGCAAAACCAACACAGATACTGGTTCCGATCTTTGACAGGGAATGCATCATCTGCGGATCATTCAATGAAAAAGGTGCCCAGGCTCCTTCCAGAACAGTCTCGCCTTTGTAGCGAACAGATATACTATGCAGTTCAACTGTATTCTCAAGTTCTTCCAGCATTTCTGCCAGTTTTATTGGATTAAGTTCAGTTCTTGTAAATGTATCAGTCATTTTTCTCCTCCTCAGACGGCTGCCAGATAGATGTTTCAATACGGATACCGCCTTTCTTTGTAAGATAAATTCCAATCAGAATCAATGCTGCCATCACGATAACTGCGGAAACTGCGTATGCAGGTTTGATGCTGAAGATTCCTTTCACAAAAATCACTGTATATATGATAATACTAATCGTGCAAAAAGCATAGAGACCGCCTTTTTTAAGATGGAATTTATTTTTGCTCCAGGCATCCGGATATTTCTGCGGAAGACGTGAGATTGCATATACAACTGTTACGTTCATAAAAAATGTGATCACCTGGAAAATATTTGTGATCGTTACGATGCTCATATCAAAAATGATCGGAAGCAGTACTACGATCAATGTGTATGTATAGATCAGAAATGGTGCACCAAAACGATTTTCCTTCAGGATTCCTTTTGGAAGCCAGCCATCCTTTGCAGCCTGTGCGATTGGATATCTGACATCATTGAATACTCCGTTCAGTGTTGTGATGATTGCCATAATCGGTCCACCGATCATAAAAATCTTGTAGACTACGGACGGCAGGATTGCCTGTGCTGCCGGAAGAATCGTCTCTACACCAGCCACCTCATCATGTGGAAGAACGCCTCCTGTTACCATTGCCAGTCCTACATAAATAACCAAAAGACATGGCACACAGGACATTGCTGCGAATGGAACATCTTTGGTCGCTTTTTTTGCATCTTTTCCATACCAGAGAATGTTGTAATAACCATTAGCGGAGTTGATCAGAAGCAGTGCTGCGAGAATAAATCCTTTGAATCCACCGGTAAACATTTTTTCACCAGAAAAATCAAAGATCGGCTGTCTGATCTGGGTAAGTCCAAAGATAACATATAACACCATTGTGATCAGAAGGATTGTCGACAATACTTTACTGACTTTTGCAAAAATATCCATTCCAAGCAGATTCAGCACAAACAGGATGATCACGCCTGCGATCGCAATCGCTTTGACTGTAATGTTTGGCAGAAGATTGTTAACATACAGTCCCAGAGCCAGCGCGAAAGAACTGTTCAGAATCGGCGTTACCAGTTTCGTGTAAGCTACCAGACCTCCTGCACTGACACCAGAAAGATTGGTCACAATGGAGTAAGGACCTCCTGCCACTCGCATGGTTCCGCCCAGAATAATGTACGGGAATACCATAAAAAATCCCATGACGATCGCTGTTAAATAAGCCAACCATACAGAATACCCTGTATACGCCATCGCCGGTCCGATCAATGTTACCATACCTGACCCAATTACCATTCCTACCGCGATTGCAAACAGATCTCCTCTGCCAAGGATTCCTGGCTTACAATATGAGAATAAATAAAAACGCCTCCACTGTCAATAAGATTTGATAATTTCGACGTTTTGCAAAAAATCAATGTTTCATTTTTGTGTACTTTTACTATTTAAGCGTATTGAAGAAGGAAATTTTTACAGCTTTCATCTATATGTGCATGCATTTTAAGATAACACTCTACTTCATTTCCACTTCGAATACATTCGATGATCTCCTCATGTTCTTTAAGTGATTTGCGGACATATTCCTCTTCATTCATCTTCATTCCTCTGGAAAGTCCATTCCATAGTTCTGATAACATATTTTCAAGTTTGTCGTTTCCGGCTGCAAGCCACAGTTCCATATGAAGTGTCTGGTTCAGACTGGCATAGCTTTCGTAGTCGCCATCCTCGATCACTTCTCTGGAAACTTTGAGAATCTGGTCAATTCTCTTGAGATCGATTTTATTCTTGCAACAAAGAACGCAGGCTTCGCTCTCCAATGCCGCCCGGATCTGAAAATGTTCCCGGATCGTTTTTTCTGTTACTCCCACAACTACTGCTCTTTTATTCTGCTTCAGTTCCAGAAGCCCGTCCCTTGCGAGGATCTGAAAAGCCTCCCGTACCGGTGTGATGGATACCCCCAGTTCCTGCGCTGTACTTTCCAGTGTCAGAATCTCCCCCACCGGAATTTTCCGGGCCAGAATTGCCTCCCGCAGCGTTGCTGCGATCTTTTCACGAATAGGTAATGTTTTGATCGGTTTAAGCCCAAGCATTTTTTTTTCTCCTGTTCTTGTAGATTTATCTGTAATTATTATTTTATCAACTTTGCTCTTAGAAGAATATTTTATCGTAGTTTTTGTTTGTTGTAAACAGGCAGCTTAGAGTTGTCAAAACAGGACTGCCATATGGCAGCCCCTGCTATCAAAGTTCTTTTATTGTATCCCGCAGTTTCTCGGCGAAATCACAGTTGAGT
>ERZ1026880.1283-NODE-1283-length-10930-cov-3.588506_pt1 | contig 10930 bp, 10 predicted proteins | sample MGYA00380170_ERZ1026880 | MGnify/ENA primary metagenome ERZ1026880 (study PRJEB33269, sample SAMEA4719806) | human gut metagenome | biome: human-associated habitat; feature: organic feature; material: feces | place: Cameroon | collected 2013-10 ...
ACGGTCTCTGGGCTCGGAGATGTGTATAAGAGACAGTCGCTCACCTCACGACGTTGATGCGGTTGATCTTCATGTCGGCGGGGCCCGTCATGAAGCACCCCTTCGACTTCGCGTAGAGCACGTAGTCCAGCACCTCCCGCGTAATCCGCTCGCCCGGCGCGAGAATCGGGATGCCCGGCGGATAGCACATCACGAACTCCGCCGCGACATACCCCTCGGACTTCGCGATCGGCACGGGCCGCTTCTGCGCGTAGAACGCGGCCTGCGGCGACATCTCGACCTGCGGCTCGACATATTCGTGGTCGAAGAGCCCGGCGGGCGACTTCGCGTGCAGCCGCCGGATCTCGGAAAGGGCCGAGATCAGGCGTTCGATGTCGAGCGGGCGGTCTCCCGACGAGAGGATGCAGAGGATGTTGCCCACGTCCCCGAACTCGATCTGGATGCCGTAGTCGTCGCGCAGAAGGTCGTAGACCTCAATGCCCGCAAGGCCGATCTCCCGCGTGTGGACGGAAAGCTTCGTCGTGTCGAACGCGCACACGGAATCGCCGTTGACGAGTTCGGGGCCGAACGCATGGTAGCCACCGAGGTCGTTGACCTCCCCCCGCGCGTAGTCCGCCATCTGGATCGTCTTCTCGAACATCGCCCGTCCGTTCTGGTGGAGGTTCCGCCGCGCCAGGTCGAGCGAGGCGATCAGCAGGTAGGAGGCCGAGGTCGTCTGCGTCAGGTTGATCACCTGCCGGATGTAGTCGGGATCGACGGGACGGCGCGTCAGGAGAACCGACGACTGCGTGAGCGAGCCGCCCGTCTTGTGGACCGAGCATGCCGCCATGTCCGCTCCCGCCGCCATCGCCGAGACGGGGAGCTTGTCCGAGAAATAGAAGTGCGTCCCGTGCGCCTCGTCCACCAGCACGAGCATGTTGTGCGCATGGGCGAGCGCGACGATGGAGCGCAGGTCCGAGCAGATCCCGTAGTAGGTCGGATTGTTGACGAAGACGGCCTTCGCGTCCGGATTGGCCGAAATCGCCGCCTCGACGTCCGCAAGCCGCATCCCCAGCGGAATGCCGAGCTCGGGATTCACCTGCGGGTTCACGTACACGGGAACCGCCCCGTTCACGACGAGCGCGTTGATCGCCGAGCGGTGTACGTTGCGCGGCAGGATGATCTTCTGCCCGGCCTGGATGGATGCGAAGATCATCGTCTGCACGGCGGCCGTCGTGCCGTTCACGATGAAGAATGCGTTGTCCGCGCCGAACGCCTTCGCCGCCAGCGCCTGCGCGTCCTTGATGACCGACACGGGGTGCGCGAGATTGTCGAGCGGCTTCATGGAGTTGACGTCGAGCGACATCAGCTTGGCGCCGAAATACTCGTTCAGCGCCGGATTCATGCGCCCGCCCTTGTGGCCGGGCACGTCGAAATGCGCCAGGCGGTTGACCCGCTGCTCTTCCAGAGCCTTGGCAACAGGCGTATCCAGCTGATTGAGAGACTTCATCGTCATCCCTCCACCATTGAGAGAACCCTTGGCCGACGGATGGTCCCGGGGGGACTGCTCCCGGTACCGCCGCTCCGCCGCCTGCTTCGGCTTTAGAACGGCGCAGATTGTACCATATCACCCTTCGCCCCGCAAGGGGGCGAATGACGGTGCATGTCAGCCGACACGCCACATCCTGAGCGGTTCGACCGGCAGCCCCATGATGTTCTCATAGCTGCCGGTGTAGGACGCCACCACAAGCGCGCCGCACGCATCGATGTCGTACGCGCCCGCGCGGTCAACCGGCCGAACGCGGGCGACGTAGTCTTCAATGTCCGCCTCCGACAGGACGCGGAACGTCACGTCGGAACGTTCGCACGCCGTGCGGACGACGCCGGCGGCATCCCGGTAGGCGACGCCCGTGAAGACCGTGTGCGTCTGCCCCGAGAGTTCCCGCAGGAAGGCCTTCGCCTCGGCGAGGTCTGCGGGCTTGCCGTAGATCCTCCCCCTGAGCCACACGATCGTGTCCGCCGCGAGGGCGGGCGAGCGGGGACAGGCCCGCAGCTTGCCAAGGGCGTTCTCCCGGACGGTCCGCTCGGGATCGTGCGGAAACGAGACTTCGGGCGCATGCGTCGGGAGAACCTCAAACGGCACGCCCAACGCCTCAAGGATGCGCGCCCGGCGCGGCGACTGCGAGGCAAGCGTCAACGGCATCGTCGATCTCCTTTGGAATCAGAATGGGCAGTGCATGCTCCGCCCCCGGCACTCCCGTCACATGCGCCTGCGGAAAGACCGTCTTCAGGTACGCGGCATTCTCCGGCCGCACGATTCCGTCCCGCTCGCTCTGGAAGAGGAAGACGGGGAATGGGGGTTGGGAGGTGGGGATTGGTGGAAATGTCCGTTCCAGGGCGGCACGGAGGTCGGTGTCGAGAAGGTACTGGAGGCCGCGTTCCAAGTTCTCGGGGACATCGACGAGATAAGGATTCGGCTTCCCCTCGGGGACCCCGAAGAAACCCTCTCCGTGGGTCAGTTCGAGTCCCTTGCGCAAGGCCGCAAGGCGCCGCGCGTTCAGCCCCTTCCAGTCCGTCTCAGGTTCCTCCATCATGCGCGGCGTCGCGGCGAGGAGGACAAGCCCCGCGATGCGGTCCGGGTAACGGCACGCAAGCCGTAGTGCCGTGCTTCCGCCCATCGACCAGCCGACGAGGAGATGCCTGGTCTTCCGGGCCTCCCCGAACGCGCGCTCGGGGAGGCCGTCGAGCTGGTCGACGTAGGAGAAAAGACGGCATCCCGGAATCCGGGACACGAAGGTGCAGAGATCCCACGCATGCGGCGAGGCCGCCCAGCCATTGAAGACGAACACGCGCGGCGACGCCGCACGCGCCTTCCCGAGCGCGCGCAGGCGCGCCGCCAGAAACGCGATCTCGCGCCCCCTCCCGCGCTCGTAGTCGCCGTCCGCCATGTGATTAAGTGGTTAAGTGGTTAAGTGATTAAGTGGTTAAGTAGTTAAGTAAGTGGTTAAGCTGGTGATTAAGTTATCGGTCCGGAAACGAAATATGGTGATTTTTGCCGCAAAGAACACAAACACCGCAAAGGCTTTGTGAACGTTGTGTTCTTTGTGGCTTACAATATTTGATTGACGAAGGAATCGTGGTTAAGTTAAGTGGTTCAATTGTCCAGTCATGCGGGACAAGGACGCCATGATCGTGGTACGAAGAGACTTAACCACTTACCCACTTAACTACTTAACCACTTAACTACTTAATCTAACTCAGCATCTCCCGCGCCTGCGCGTAGACGTTGTCGACGGTGAAGCCGAACTGTTCAGCGAGGACCTTGTAGGGGGCCGATGCGCCGAAGGTGTCGAGCGTGACGTAGCGCGTCGTCGCGGAATTGATCGCATAGCGTTCCCAGCCGAACTTCACGCCGGCCTCCACGATCACGCGCTTCGCGCAGGTTCCGGGCACGATGCTCTCGCGGTAGGCGAGCGGCTGGCGCTCGAACAGCTCGCGGCACGGCATCGAGACGACGCGCGCGCTGCGCCCCGTCTCGGCGAGGCGCTTGGCGGCCTCGATGCAGAGCGAGACCTCGCTGCCCGTCGCGATGAACAGCACGTCGGGCATCGGGCTCGCCTCCCAGATCACATAGGCGCCCTTCGCGACCTTCTCGGGCACGACGCCCTCCAGGACGGGCAGGTTCTGGCGGCTCGTGAAGATGCACGACGGACCGTCCTTGCGCTGCAGCATCGCGAGCCAGCATGCGGCCGTCTCGTTCGCGTCGGCGGGGCGGAACGTACACAGGTTCGGCGTCGTGCGCAGCATCGCGAGCTGTTCGACGGGCTCGTGCGTCGGGCCGTCCTCACCCACGTAGAAGGAGTCGTGCGAGAACACCCACATCGACGGCAGCCCCATCAGGGCCGCAAGGCGCATCGCCGGCTTGCAGTAGTCGCTGAACACGGCGAAGGTCGCGCCGAATGCGCGGTAGCCGCCGTGGGCGACGAGGCCGTTCACGATCGCGCTCATGCCGAGTTCGCGGATGCCCCAGTGGAAGTTGCGCCCGGAGAAGTCCGTGGCGGAGTTCCAGCCGAACGGCTTGAGGTTCGTCTTGTTCGAGGGTTCGAGATCGGCGGAGCCGCCCACGAGGAACGGCACCTCGGCCGCGAGGGCGCACATCACCGCGCCGCAGGCATTGCGCGTGGCAAGGGGCTTGGAAGGGTCGAAGACCGGCAGCTTCGCCTCCAGCTTCTGCGGCAGGTAGCCGTGCTGGGCCGCGTCACGCGCGGCGGCGAGGTCGGCATGCGCGGCCGTCCAGTCGCGCAGCGCCTTCTTCCAGCGCAGGTTCATGCGGTGGCACGCCGCGCCGCGGTCCTCGAACCAGTCGTAGACGTCGCCAGGCACGTCGAAGAACTTCTCCGGGTCGAACCCGAGGTTCCGCTTGAGCCCGGCCAGCTCCTCCGCGCCGAGGGGCGCGCCGTGGACGGCGCTCGTATCCTGCTTCGTGGGGCAACCCATGCCGATGTGCGTCTTTGCGATGATGAGCGTGGGCTGGCCGACGACCTTGAGCGCCTTGCGGAACGCGCGGTCGATGGCGTCGAAGTCGTGTCCGTCGCATTCAAGCACCTTCCAGCCGTACGCCTCGAAGCGCGTGCGCGTGTCGTCCACGAGCGCGAGGTCGGCCGTGCCCTCGATCGTGATGTTGTTCGAATCGTAGACGAGGCAGAGGCGGTCGAGCTTGAACGCACCCGCGAGCGAACAGGCCTCGTGGGAGATGCCCTCCTCCAGGTCGCCGTCGCCGCAGAACACCCACGTGCGGTGGTCGACGACGGGCGCCTCGGCGTCCACGTTCCAGCGGGCGGCGTCCATGCGCTCGGCAATCGCCATGCCCACGGCCATCGCGATGCCCTGGCCAAGCGGACCCGTCGTCACCTCCACGCCCGGCAGCAGGCCGCGCTCGGGGTGGCCCGCGCAGCGGGAACCGAGCTGGCGGAAAGTCTTGAGTTCGTCGAGCTTCAGGTCGCCCGCGCCGGAGAGGTGGAGGAGCGAGTAGACGAGCGACGAGCCGTGCCCGCCCGAAAAGACGAGGCGGTCGCGGTCGGGCCAGGCGACGTCCTTGGGGTCGAAATCGAGGAATTTGAGCCAGAGGGACGTCGCGACGTCCGCCAGGCCGAGCGCCACGCCGGGGTGCCCGCTCTTCGCCTGCTCCACCATGTCCGCCGCGAGGCAGCGGATCGTGTTGGCCGCGAGTTTCAGTTGATCGTTCGTAAGCTTCATGGATTGTCCTTCCGAGATGGGTGGTGGGGCCGTTTCGCAGCCGAATGGAAGAAGAGGGACGGCAGAAGAACGGCGTTCTAGATTTGCCATTATACCACAAATCAGGGGCGTGTAGGTTTTAGGTTCCAGGTTTTAGTGGCCCGGCGCGCGTACTTCGCGTGCCGGGCCACCGCATGGAACGGTGCGGGAAAGGCAAAGGCCTGAACATGGCCAATTGGTCATGTTGGCACAAGGTTGGCGAAAGATTGGGGACGTAGACTATGCGGCATGAAACACGCCCTGAAAGGTTTTGTTTTGCTGCTCGTCGCGCTGGCCGTCGTCCGGCTTGCCGTGATGGTCGTCGCGCCCGTCTTCGACCCGTCCGAGGGACGCTACGCGGCCATCTGCGCGAACATGGCGGAATCGGGCGACTTCCTCGTTCCGCGCTTCATCCACAACCGCGTCTTCCAGAGCTTCGACGGCAAGCCGCCCCTCCTCTTCCAACTGGGTGGCGCCTTCTGTACCGTCCTCGGACGACGGGAGATCGCCGTGCGCCTCCCCTCCTTCCTCGCCGCGCTGGGGCTGCTGGGCCTCCTCTTCCTCGTCCTGCGGCGGTTGCGGGATGCCGCCGCCGCGCGCGTGGCCGTCCTCGTCTGCGCCACGTCCGTCGCCTTCTACGCGACGGCCGGCTTCTGCATGACCGACCTTCTCCTCACCTTCTGCGTGGGCGGCGCGCTGTTGCTGGAGTGTGTCTTCCACCAGAAACCGGAGAAATGGGTCTCGCGCGCCGTCTTCGCCCTCCTCGGCCTCGGCATGCTCGTCAAGGGCCCCGTCGCGCTCGTCCTCTTCGGACTCCCGGTCTTCCTCGACGCCTGCGCCAACCGCCGCTTCGCGCTGCTCGCGCGCCACGACTGGATCGGCGGGCCTCTCGTCTTCCTCCTCCTCGCCGCACCCTGGTACGTCCTCATGGAACAGCAGACGCCCGGCTTCCTGAAGTACTTCTTCCTCCATGAGAACCTGCTGCGGTTCCTCGTCCACGACTACGGCGACAAGTACGGCGCGGGGCGCGAGACCTTCCGCGGCATGGCGCTCGTCTGGGCCGTTGTCGTCACGCTCCCCTGGACGCCCCTCCTCTTCCTCCGCCGGGGTGGCCTCCGTCTGCGGGACCGCGCCCCGACGACGCTCTTTTCCTGGGGCATCGTCGCGATCACGGGTTTCTGGTGCCTCACGAGCCGCGTGCCGCTCGCCTACCTGCTCCCCGTCGTGCCGCTCTTCGCCGCCCGGCTTGCCCTGCAGGACCTCCCGCCCTGGACGGCGCGGGCGGCTCCGGCGGCCGTCGGCATCTGCATCGTCGCGCTCGTCGGGACGATCGCCGCCACGAGCCTCGGTTCGGACAAGATGCCCGGCTGGCGCTTCCGCGTCCTCCGCGCCGCCGACCCAACCCGTGGCGTCTTCTTCCAGGGGAAGAAGTGCCCGCCCTACTCCGCCGAGTTCTACTTCGGACCGCGCCTCCACCTCGTCCGACAGCCGGGCGACCGCCTCTTCATCCGCAAAGACCACCGCTGGAAGGAGGTTACGCCATGACCCTCGCCCTCGTCGTCCCCTGCAAAAACGAATACCGCCGGCTGGACCCCTCCGCCTTCCTGGACGCCATCCGCGCGTTCCCGTGGCTGACGTTCCTCTTCGTGGACGACGGTTCGACGGACGAGACGGCCGAGACGCTCGCCTTCCTCGAACGCCAGTCGCCCGCCGTCCAGGCCCTCTACCTGCCCCGCAATGTCGGCAAGGCCGAGGCCGTCCGCGCCGGCGTCCAGACCCTCCTCGCCCAGACCGCCACGGACTGGGTCGGCTTCTGGGACGCCGACCTCGCCACACCGCTCGCCGAACTCGCCGCCTTCCGCACCGCCCTGGAACGGGTTCCCGACGCCCAGGCCGTCCTCGGCGCGCGCTGGCCCCACCTCGGCGCGCAGATCGACCGCACCTTCTTCCGCAACGCCACCGGCGCGCTGATGAAGGTCCTCATCCGGCAGGTCCTGCACGCCCCCGTCTACGACACGCAGTGCGGCGCGAAAATCTTCCGCCGCGACCTTGCCCGCCGAATCTTCGCCGCGCCCTTCCGTTCCCGCTGGCTTTTCGACGTGGAACTGCTGCACCGTATAAGAGACAGCTGCTGCACCGTATCCCGCCGCGCATCCTCCGCCACGCCGTCCTCGAACAGCCCCTCGCGGTCTGGCGCGACGTGCCCGGCTCGAAGGTGCGCCTGACCGACTCCGTGCGCGTCTTCTTCGACCTCCTGCGCATCGCCCGCGACGATTCCGCGCCTGGCGCCCGCACGACGCGCGGATGCGCCCCCGCGTCCACCACCCGTCCGTTTGCCAACGCACATCGGTTCTGATAGACTTCCCCCATGCACATCCTCATTGTTGAAGACGACCGGACGATGGCGGACTACGTTTCGGACGGTCTGCGCCGATCGGGGTTTGTCTGCACGCACGCCGCCGACGGCGAAGAGGGCCTCGTCGCCGTCCTGCATGGCGGCTATGACGCCGTGGTCATGGACATCATGCTGCCGAAGCTCGACGGACTTGAGATCATCCGCCGCGCCCGCGCCGCCGGCGTGCGCACGCCCATCATCGTGCTGAGCGCGCGCGGGAGCGTGGAGGCCAAGGTCACTGGCCTCGAAGCCGGCGGAGACGACTACCTCGCCAAGCCCTTCTCCATCACCGAGCTCGTCGCCCGCGTCCAGGCCCTCCTCCGCCGGGCGAGCGCGACGCCGGAGGCGACGGCGCTGCGGGAGGCCGACCTCGAAGTGGACGTCGTCACCCACCGCGTGACGCGCGCCGGACGGCGCATCGACCTACAGCCGCTCGAATACCAGTTGCTCGAATACCTCATGCGGAACAAGGGGCGCGTCGTCTCGAAGACGACCATCATGGAGCGCGTGTGGGACTACGCCTTCGACCCGCACACGAACGTCGTCGAGGTGCGCGTGAGCCGTCTGCGCAGCAAGATCACCGCACCCGGCGAACGCGAGCTGATCCACACGATCCGGAGGTTCGGCTATGTCCTCGAAGCCCGCTGACGGCTACTCCCTCCAACGGCGCATGATCGCCGTCACCACGGCTACGCTCTGCGGCATCGCCCTCACGGCGGGCGTCCTGACCTTCGCCGTCTCGTGGCAGTACCTGATGCGCCGCGTCTACACGATGGTCGACCGACTCGTCGAGGACCTACAGGACGAATACCACGAACTCGGCGGCCTGACGACGGAGTTCGCCCAGCACATGGACATCGACGCCGCCGAACACGACGTCAACCGCACCTTCATCGTCCTTTCGACGAGGAACGGCCGCGAACTGCGCGCCACGTCGATGCCCGAACGCCTCAAGGCGCGCATCCTGCGCGCCGTCCACCAGGGCCGCCGCGAACACCGCTTCTACACGGAACGCGCCTCGCCCTCCGACCGGCACGTCGCCGTGCGTCTGAAGACCCTCGAACTGAACGACGGCAATCTCATCACCGTCGCGCGCGACGTCACGGACATCGAGCGCTACCTGCTCTTCCTCGCCCTCACCCAGGGCATCGCCGTCATCCTGGGCGCCTTCTTCACGGGGCTTGGCGTGACGCTGATCGTCACCCGCTTCGTCCGCCGCCTCAAAGCCGTCGCCTCCACGGCCACCGCCATCGCGGCGGGCGACTGGAGCCGCCGCGTCGAGGAGGAGAAGAAGGAATCGCGCGAGGTGCGTGCGCTCGTGCGCGCGTTCAACGGCATGTGCGACAAGAACGAGAAGACGCTCAACGAGCTGCGCGTCCTCACGGACAACATCGCCCACGACCTCCGCACGCCGCTCACGCGCCTCTCGATGGCCGCCGAGACCGTCCTCACCGGCGGCACGCTGCGCGACCCCCTGCCCGACCGCGTCCTCGGCGAGGCGCGCGGCATGCTGGAGATGATCAACACGATGCTGGAGATCTCCCAGACGGGCGCGAAGATCGACCGTTCCCCCCGCACGGACCTCGACTTCGCCCACCTCGTGCGCGACCTCGGCGATTTCTACCAGCCGCTCGCCGAACAGGCCGGGCTCACCCTCCGCGTCCACGTGCCCGAACGTGGGCTCGCCTTCTCCGGCCACCGCGCCAAGCTCCAGCAGCTCGTCGGGAACCTTCTGGAGAACGCCATCAAGTATACGCCGCGCGGCGGACGCATCGACCTGTCGCTCGATACCCTCCCGGAGGGCGTGCGCCTCGTCATCGCCGACACGGGCTGCGGCATTTCCGCCGCCGACCTCCCCCACATCTACACGCGCTTCTGGGGGGCGGCCGCGAGCCGTTCCCTCCCCGGGAACGGGCTCGGACTCGCCCTCGTCAAGGCCATCGTCACGTCGTACGGCGGCCGCCTCCACTGCGACTCGGTCCCCGGCCAAGGCAGCGCCTTCACGGTCGTCCTCCCGACAGACGGGTAGGGAGGACGACCGCAGGGGACTTAGTAGTTGGCCTGTTCCAGCTGGAAGTAGGCCTTCGGATGGTCGCAGACGGGGCACTTCTCGGGCGCCTGCGCGCTTTCGATGATCGCCCCGCAGTTCCGGCACTGCCACTTGTTCACGCCCACGCGCACCCACACCTCGCCCGTCTCGATGTTCTTGGCGAGCTTGCGGTAGCGCGCCTCGTGGTGCGCCTCGACTTCGGCGACCTTGCGGAACTTGAGGGCGATGTCGGCAAAGCCCTCGGCCTCGGCCTCCTCGGCCATGCGCCGGTACATCTCGGTCCACTCCTCATGCTCGCCGGCGGCGGCGGTGAGCAGGTTCTCCGGCGTGGAGCCGATGCCCGCGAAGAGCTTGAACCACATCTTCGCGTGCTCCTTCTCGTTCAGCGCCGTCTCCTGGAAGATGGCCGCGATCTGTTCGTAGCCGTCCTTCTTCGCCTGCGAGGCGAAGTAGTCGTACTTGTTGCGCGCCTGCGATTCACCCGCAAAGGCCGCCATCAGGTTCTGTTCCGTCTTGGATCCCTTGAGTTCCATTGCCTACCTTCTTTCTTTTTGTTTTCTGTTGGGTGGGCGCTCTGACCCACATGAAGCCGGTCTACTTCCAGAAGTCCCAGAATCCGCAGACGCCGAGCGCGACGGCGATGCCGAAGAAGACGCCCGCAATCACCTCGCGCCGCGTGTGGCCGAGGCGTTCGCGCAGACGGGCGGCCTCGAAGCGTTCGGAGGCGTCGAGGCGGGCGGCGATGCGGTTCAGGAGCCGGGCGTGTTCGCCCGCCGCGCGCCGGATCGAAACGGCGTCCGCCATCGTGATCGTCCCGAGTCCCACGGCGATCATCGCATCCGGCGCGTCGAAGCCCTCCGTGAGCCCCACCGCCACCGCGAGCGCCGTCACGAGCGCGGAATGGGCGCTCGGCATGCCGCCCGGCTCGACGAGCCCGCGCAGGTCGAGGCGGCGGGTGCGCACCCACCCCGTCAGAACCTTGACCGTCTGCGCGAGACCGCCCGCGAGGAAGGCCGAGACGAACCAGGGGTGGCGGATGATCTCAAGCGCGTTGAGATGGCTCCACCCCTTGATGATACCCGCCGCGAGCGTCATCGCGCATCCCTCAGCCCTCGACGGGAACGATCTTCACCTTCCCGTGCTTTCGCACGTCGTCCGGCGTCAGCGCGTCGAGCGCGTCCAGGAACTGTCTCTTATACACATCTCCGAGCCCACGAGACCGTACTAGATCT
>ERZ1026880.1284-NODE-1284-length-10925-cov-3.524931_pt1 | contig 10925 bp, 11 predicted proteins | sample MGYA00380170_ERZ1026880 | MGnify/ENA primary metagenome ERZ1026880 (study PRJEB33269, sample SAMEA4719806) | human gut metagenome | biome: human-associated habitat; feature: organic feature; material: feces | place: Cameroon | collected 2013-10 ...
TGTCAGTATTTTATAAAAACAAAAAGTGCTCTGAATTCAGAACACTTTTTGACTTTTTGTAGGTTTTCTTCCCATTTCGGAACAGTCTTTAGATGTTCCCTTAGAACAACGCCGTACAGATCGGTGTTGCTACCAGTACAACTAATACCGGGATCACGACGTTGAGCAGGAATACATATTTGTAAGCGATTTTATGGTTAACTCCGTAGTAAGAGAACATCAGGAAGCATCCTGTTGCATGCGGCAGTGCATCGAAAGTGATAGATGCATTGGCGATCAGTCTGTGGAGCACGTCCAGATTGCATCCGGAATTGATAAAGTAATCGCTTAAGTACTGCATCGTCAACTGTTCACCGGAGGATGCGGATCCGCAGATACCGGCGATGGTACCGGTGGAGATAACGCCCTTCCAGTATGTACTCATATCCAGTCCCATGAGCCATTTGATGATGTTGGCGAATGCGTCTGTACCGGATACAAGACTGCCGAAGCCAACGACTGCACCAAGTACCAGAGCCGAGTTGGCAGCACCTACAGCACTGTTTGCCGCCCAGTCTTTGAACAGCTTGCCCTTCGCACCTTCCAGACAGTTGAAATTGAATACGATAGTTGCGATGATACCAATGCACATTGCGATAACAGCCAGCATCGTAGCGTCGATGTCATCGATCGCCATACTGCATACTACGATGATGCCGATGATGACGATCATCGGGAAGAAGCTGCCGAACAGACCAGCGTTCTTCTCTCTTTTGCCGCTGAGAGTCGCTTCATTACCAAGGGAATTCCAGCCCTGAGCCTCTCCCAGCTCTACTTTACGCATTTCTTTCTTATAAATATATTCTACGCATACGATACACAGAACAGTACCTGCAATAGTCATGATCGCTCCCAGAATCGGTGCAGCCATCAGACTTGTACCCAGCTCTGTCGGGATAACGTTCTGGATCTGCGGGCTTCCCGGAGCTGCCAGAACGAATGCGCCGTTACCGGCAGCCGTTGCCGGGATGATCAGCTTTCTCGGAATGTTCAGTTCTTCGAACAATGCGAACGCGATCGGTCCAACTGCGAACATGATAACGAAGAAGCTGACGCCGCCGTAGCAGAGAATAAAGCAAAGCAGCGCAATAACTGTAAGAATGTGTTTCTTTCCAAACCATTCCACAAACTTGTACGCGATCGTCTCACAAGCTCCCGTCGCCTGCATCATGTTAGCAAACAGCGTCGATGCCAGGAACAGCAGATAATACTTTGTGAAGACCGTCGCCATACCACCGATCCACAGCTCTGAAAACCCTGTCCAGAGATTGATGCCGTTGAAGATCAGGATCACAGCACCTGCGATCAGCGATGTTGGAACTGCGTGCAGTCCTTTGTAGCTGATGAGGATCAGTACGCCGATCCCGACCAGCAATCCTATAATTCCCAGTGCCTCCATTTCATACCTCCTAATTAATATGATCTTGTTGCAGAAAAATTAGCGCAGTCTGTAGCAGGTGTTGTAGATGCAAGGATCATCGTAAATCACATGTTTTGCAGCGATCACGCGCTTACATTCCAAAGTGCTGAGACCAAGTCCGATATGATAGTCTGTCGGCATCTCTTCCCAGGTCGGCTTGATGAATTCGATCTTGCCGTCACCGTATTCGATTTCCGGCTTGCGCAGTTCATACGGATAATCATCCGGCTGCTCCCACTTCGGCAGGATCGTTGGATAAGCTACTGCCGGTTTCGTGTAGTTGAGTGCCGGCTCTTCCCCTTTTTCCATTACGTGCGGCAAATATTTGAAGTTCACCTTGCCCTGGCTTCTTGCTTCGTTCGCCTGCAAAGTTTTCAGATCCGGAGCTTCTTTGGACATATCCAGTTCCATCTTCATGAAGCGGAAATCCCAGCTGTTCGCTCTTGCAATGTATTTGCTGCCGTAATGTTCGATGTTCGGGATCTCGCAGTATACCTTGTTGTATCCCATGGTATCGCGTCCGCCCATGATCGGATCGCCGTGGTTTTCGAACATGACCATGATGTAATCGGCATCCAGATCATCGCGTTCACCCTTGAAGTGGACCGGTACGTTGACGTTGATCAGATTGTAAGCTTTACCGGCCATGTAACCCAGGTTAGTGAACTCGCACACAGCTACCGTTACATATGGATCATTGAGAGTGTAACATTCCGGCAGAAGTGCTTCGATGGCTTCTCTGTCGGATTCATATGTGATGGAAGCCACGTGGATCTCACCAGGTTCATTATACTTTTTTCCGGTTTCCGGATACATGATGGAATTCGGACCGAATGTGATCGGCATGATATAGCCTCTGTCATCTCTGCGTGTAAAAGACATTTGAAATACCTCCCTTTTCGTTCGTCAATGTTTTCGGGCATCTGCCCCTTTCCTTTTGTGAAAATACTAACAGCAAAAAGACGAAGGCTCAACCAACAATAAAAACCGATATGTTTGAAAATCAACACATCGGTTTCATTTGTTGCAAAAAAATTCAGAATTTAAGATAAAATAGAAAAAACTGCGACGATCAGTCGTTTACATGTTTATGAGGATAGCGAAGACCGTCATCCAGCCAGTTGGTCACTTTTCCTGCCAGATGCCCCATTTTCTCAGGATCCCACACAAAACCCATCTGCATGTTCTTTAAAAACACTCCCAGCATGCCAAAAGTCGAATAAGAAACATACATTTCAAGATCTTTCGGGATATTACCCGAATAATAAGAAGACCACCCTTCGTACATGGCATCTCCCATGGTAGTTGCGATTTTGTAGATAAAATCAATGTCTCCATTTGAGCTAAACAGTATTTGGAATACTTCTCGGTTCTTTTCCAGAACCTGAAACACTCCAACATGAAAAGGATGTCTGCCGGGTACATAATCGCTTCTTGTGATCTTTGCAATAGCTTCTCCCACTTCGCCGTTGACCCTCTCCTCGATCTTGTCCAACAGATCATAAGTATCCAGATAATGACGATAAAAAGTGGAGCGATTGATGTCCGCCTTCTCCGTTATCTCACGTACGGAAATCTTCGTATAATGCTTTTCCTTCATAAGCTCTAAAAAAGCATTTTCGATAAAACCGCGCGTCCTGCGAGCGTTGCGATTGCATGCATTTATGTCTTTCATAAAGCCCTCCAGCTTTCCTTAAAAGTACACTACTTGTCCCCCTCGATTTCGAATCTCTTAAACAGTGCTTCCCGTGCGCTGTTTTCCAGGGTGTCATCCAGCGGCTGAAGATCCGACATCTGAAATCCGGGATCTTTTTTCTGCAAAGCTTTCGCGATCACAAAATCAGCGATCTTCGGGTTTTTCGGCAGAAGAGGTCCATGAAGATACGTTCCCAGGACCTTCCCGTCATAAAAGCCTTCCCAGCCTGCATCAAAGCTGTTGCCGCATCCGTAAAGCACCTTCCCCAGAGGGTGATCCACCCCGACAGTCTGCCCGCCATGGTTTTCAAAACCCACCATTTTCGTGTATAGATCATCAAGCTGCGCTTCGATAACGATATTTCCGATACAGCGACTTCCCTCAGCTCCGGTTTCCGTGCGGTAATCATAAAATCCCAGACACTCGATTTTGCTGCCGTCTGCCGCTACATAATACTTGCCAAACATCTGATAGCCGCCGCAGATCAGCAGCACGAACGTTTTCTCGTCGATAGCCTTTGCAATATTCTCTTTGCGGCTCAAAAGATCCGGGATCAGCGAAAGCTGCTCTTTATCGGCCCCGCCGCCAAAAAACAGCAGATCGTAAGACGACAGATCTTTCTCTTCTCCGATCCCGCAGGTATCCAGCTCAAACGCGATGCCCCGATCTTTGCAGCGTTTGCTCAAGACCAGCATGTTTCCCTTGTCCCCATATAGATCCATGATGTCATGGTACATCCAGCATACTCTCACAGTCCCATCTCCTTTACGATCGTATTTCGCGTCGGCAGCAGCGCCGTGTACGTGGCAACAGCGTATACGTGCGGAGCCTGCAAAGCCTCATGCACAGCTGCTTCCATCGATTCTTCGGGGCGGATCTTTCCGGTAAAACCGCCGTAATAGATCCGAAGCGCCATATCCCAGGCGCGCGTTCCCGTGCAGATGATCTCCTCCGTGGAGTCATCCATGAGTTTTTCAAAGACCGTGTCGTAGATCCAGCTGATATCCCTGCCGTCCTGCGCATTGTCGTTGAGGACGATAACTATCGTCTTTTTTGCAGGATCCTTTTCGATGACTTTCATGACCTCGTTGGCACCAGTCGGATTTTTCACCAGATTGAGGATGCAGTCCCGCCCGGCCTTCTCGAACCTCTCATTTCGGCCCGCCGGTCGCTCCGCTCTCGCAAACACCTTCTCCGCCAGCTTCGGATCCACCCCGGCGGATCTGGCTGCCGCCAGCACCGCCGCGCAGTTATAAAGCGAATACAGTCCATCAGATGCCATCGGGTACACATGACCATCATACCGGAATGTATGAGCATCCAGATCTATCTCGTCCGGACACACATCCAGCTTCGGCGTCGCGAAATCACAGCTGCTGCAGTGGAACTGCCCTATATGAGAATACTGATAAAAATCATATTCCAGCCGCGAGCCGCATTTCGGACAGAACTTGCCCTCTGCAGCTTCCGCGGAATGCTCCACAGTGGAAGCGTTTTTCGCCGCTCCGAAATAAATTTTACGTGCGTTTGGAGCCGCCATCGCCAGCCGGACAACGTTTGGATCGTTTCCGTTTAAGATCAAGTCTCCCTGGTAGTCTGGAAGTACGCTCTCGATGGTATCGATGATCCTCTCCATTTCCCCTGCCCGGTCCAGCTGATCGCGGAAGAAGTTATTCACGATGATCGCCGTCACCGGCAGCGCCGGAACGATGTATTTCATGTTCAGCTCGTCCACTTCCAGGACCGCCGCATCTGCCTTCACCCGCCCTGAAAGGCTGCAGTGTGACAGCAGTGTCGATGTGATACCGACCCGCAGATTGTCCCCTTTGCGATTGGTGACCACCTTATATCCGGCTTCCTCCATCAGGTCGGAAACCATGTTTGCCGTGCTGGTCTTGCCGTTTGTCCCGGTCACCAGGATCACCGGTCCGTCGAATTTTAAATGATTCAGACAATCCGGTGCGATCTTGATCCCCAGTCTGCCGGGCATAGATCCGCCCCGACCCATTTTCGACAGCACCCAGGAAGAGAGTCTTGTTACTAATATCGCTAATTTTTGCATCCCATACTCCTCTCTACTTGCCGTAATACTGATAAAACAGCTCCAGGTAGTCCCGTTCCACGTCCTTGAACGGCCGGAATGAAAAGTCGATTTTGATGTGCAGATCCGGCATCGGTCCACGCTGCATCTCTGCCAGGAGCGTCTCCAGATCGTGCCACAAAAGGGCATCGTCGATTTCCTTTAGTTCTCTGATTTCCGCCGTCGTCAAATCAGAGCCCAGGAACTTTTCGAAAATCACTTTTAAGATCCCCTTTTCCTGTCTCTGATATTCCTGCATATGTTTTTTCATCGGTCTTGGTACATCCGACATATAGCATTCCGACGCATCGTGCAAAAGACACGCCAGGATCATTCGCGGCGACAGCTTTCGTGCCTGCGCCTCGTGGGCACAGTCCAGGCAGTGCTGTCCTACCGACCAGAAATTCCGCACGTGACCATTACCCCGGCAGATCAGCGACAGCGCATGGGCAATATCCCGGATCGAGATCGCCTCCGGATCCGGATCCGCCGGATCTATGTGATTTCCTGTATATGTTGTAATGTAGTCTGACATTTTGATACTCCTTTTTAGCCATATAATAAAATTATATCGCAATCGCTGCTCGCTGTAAAGTCCACGACCAGTCATTCATCCTACTACAATTACATGATACGCTCCATAAACCCATCCAGCACCAGCAGCAGATCTTTATCCAGTCGTTTCCTGCATTCTTCCTGTAACTCCTTCGGCACGCCATAATATGCTTCCGCTATACTTCCGGCTATAGCTGTCAAAGTATCGCAGTCTCCACCTAAAGATACCGCCGTGCGGATCACGTCCTCAAAAGATCCGCCTTCTAAAAACGCGGCGAAAGCTTCCGGAACAGTCTGCTGACACGACTCCACGTGATGATAATCCGGACGGATCTCATCACAGGTACGGCTCAGATCATAGTCGAACGCCGCTTCCACATATTCTCGAATGTCATTCTTATCATGTCCCTTTCTTGCCAGATATATAGCACTTGCCACCGACTCTGCACCTTTGATCCCCTCCGGGTGATCGTGGGTCACTTCCGCCGACAGCTTCGCCAGCCGCCTGGTCTCCTGCAAAGTTTCCGCCAGCCATCCCGCTGCAGAGACACGCATCGCCGAACCATTGCCGTAGCTTCCATAAGGCAGCGGATTCTCCTGCAGCAGCCAGCCTGTAAATCGTGCTCCATATCCTGCATCCGGGTATTTCCTGCCCCAGTACTGCAATCGATCCACCAGTACTTCCCGCACTACCTCATCATCTGGATCTCCTGCCGTTTCCATCAGTGCCTCCGCCACAGCAATAGTCATCACTGTATCATCCGTAAAGTGCGACTCCCCGGTAAACAGCGGAAACTCTTTCGATTTGTTCCCCTGATCGAACTCATAAGGACTTCCTATCATATCTCCTAAAATCGCTCCATACATACCGATTCGCCTCCCATTTTTTCCGTGCTCCTATTGCTCGCTATCCCTTTCAACGAAAACAATCACCTCACCCGTAGCATCCGTCTTTGCATGAACAGAGAAATCGCCAACGGGAATGACGCTTTCCGACTCCAGCGAAACATCCGCGCTGACCTTCTGGCAGCGGTACGCGTCCTTTTCTTTTGTGATGCTCAAAACGTATATGATCGGCGCATCTGAAGAATCCCGGCTTGCTGATTCCTTCATCACGTAATACTGTACATTTCCATCTGCAAAGTCTCCGGCGATCATTTGCTCCAAGTCAGCTTTCGAGGCAGTAACGGCTCTCTCTTCCTGCAAATATTCCATGATTGCATCATCAGGATCAGAATTAACATATCCTCTATCAGAAGAGTTCCCAAATCCACCGGCGACAAGAATTACAACACATATTATGATGATAAAGACCGCCAGCAGAACACCTTCGATCAAGTGTCGAGCGACCCTGCGTAAGTTCATCGCATCTTTTCTCCGGGATGAAAAATATTCGCAGAGCGCTGCTACAGTAAAACCGAGCAGAACGATAACCACGCAGGAAATCATAAACGGAAAAACAGCCAGAGCAATCGATGTAACAGCACATCGGTAAATCCGATATTCCACATAAGCCAGCAGAACAATTCCCGTAAGAGCCTTGATCAGCACCGCTTGCTTCAATAATTTATCCTCCATAAATTACCTCCCTTCGTGATGAACTGCAAAGAAATCCTGAATTTCATCTCGTGCACTTTTTTCCATCATACCTTAACAGTCTCGATCATGCAAGTGAGAAAAACCCAAAATTCATTTCAGTCATTTGCCCCTCCTTTTATGACTGAAACTGACTGAAATCACTGCGCTAGCACGTTCTAAATTTCATATCCGGACAACAGCATTTCGGATTTCAGTCAGTCGACGCCCCTAACTATCACTAGACTGACTGAAACGTCATCCAGTATTTATAAGCCAACACATTGACACGTTCACCCACAACTAATCGCAAATTGATTTCAGTCAGTCTTGCCCCTCGATATCATCCAAACTGACTGAAATCAATTTTCGTGTGCCTGCTCATGGCTATAGAGAACCTGTTTGCGGCTTCCACACAAAAAAACGATCGCTTTTCCCACAACTTCCAGGCGATCGTTTTATAAAAGGTTAATTATTTTTCATTTTTTAATGTCGGCTGCTTTTCTGCCAGCGCTCTCATGCAGGCAATCACACTCCAGGCATTCTCTCTCCGCCGACCCTCTCAGTACGCCTTCCTTCATGGCTGTCACATATTCCTTTACATGTGACACACAGTCCGCTCCGTACTTTTCGCAGAGTTTGACGATAGCGGATCCGACGATGGCTCCGTCGGATTTTGCAGCCATTTCACCGGCTTGCTGCGGTGTCGAGATTCCAAAGCCTACGGCACACGGAATATTCTTTGCAGCCTTCACCAGCTTTACCATAGCACCGATATCCGTTGTGATGGCAGATCGCATTCCTGTGACACCAAGAGATGAAACACAGTACACGAAGCCTTCCGCTTCCTTTGCAATGCGCGTGATCCGCTCGTGAGACGTAGGCGCGATGAGTGATATCAGATCTAAGCCATAGGTTTTGCAGACGCTGTCGAATTCCTTCTTTTCTTCAAAGGGCACGTCCGGCAGGATCAGTCCGTTCATACCGATATCGGCAGCTTTTGCGATAAAACGCTCCGTACCATAAGAATAGACCACGTTAGCATAAGTCATGAATACCATTGGAATATCTGTCTTCTGGCGGATCCGCACCACCATATCAAAGATCTTATCCGTCGTCACACCGCCTGAAAGTGCTCGCACATTGGCCGCCTGTATCACCGGTCCCTCTGCAGTCGGATCCGAAAACGGGATACCCAGTTCGATCAGATCTGCCCCAGCCTCCGCCATGGCATAAACCAGCTGCTCCGTTACGTCCAGCGATGGATCCCCGCAGGTAACGAAAGGAATGAACGCCTTTCCATCAGCAAATGCTTCTGCTATTTTCTTATTCATAGATATCCTCCCCTCTGTAACGCGCGATAGCGGCGCAGTCTTTATCGCCGCGTCCCGAAATGGTGATGACAACGATCTGATCCTTGTCCATCTGCGGCACGATCTTGCGTGCATGAGCGACTGCGTGAGCGCTTTCGATAGCCGGTATGATTCCCTCGATCCGCGAAAGATATTCAAACGCATCGACTGCTTCATCATCTGTGACCGGCACATACTGAGCTCTTCCTGTATCATATAAATTGGCGTGCTCCGGTCCGATACCCGGATAATCCAGCCCTGCCGAAATGGAGTAGACCGGTGCGATCTGGCCATACTCATCCTGACAGAAATAAGACTTCATGCCGTGGAAGATCCCCAGCCGTCCTGTCGCTATGGTCGCCGCCGTTTCAGCTGTGTTGATCCCGCGGCCTGCCGCTTCGCATCCGATGAGCTGCACGTCTTTATCGTCTATAAAGTTATAAAAAGTCCCAATAGCGTTGGATCCGCCTCCAACACATGCCAGCACCGCATCCGGCAGCCTTCCTTCCTTTTCCAGCATCTGTGCCTTGATTTCCCTGGAAATCACCGCCTGAAAATCACGCACGATAGTCGGGAACGGATGAGGTCCCATGACGGAGCCCAGCACATAATGAGTATCCTCGATCCGGCTTGTCCACTCTCTCATGGTCTCGGAAACCGCATCCTTCAGCGTAGCCGTTCCGGAAGTGACCGCATGGACCTTTGCACCTAAAAGACGCATCCGGTACACGTTCAAAGCCTGACGTTCCGTATCCTCCTTACCCATAAACACTTCGCACTCCATTCCCATGAGAGCTGCCGCTGTCGCTGTCGCCACGCCGTGCTGTCCTGCTCCGGTCTCTGCGATAACACGAGTCTTGCCCATCTTCTTTGCCAAAAGCACCTGACCCAGCACGTTGTTGATTTTGTGAGACCCCGTGTGATTGAGATCCTCGCGTTTCAGATACACCTTGGCACCGCCCAGGTCCTCCGTCATATGAGCTGCGTAATACAGCCGTGACGGACGCCCGGCGTACTCGTTCAAAAGCTCCTCAAGCTCTTTGTTAAATTCAGGATCATCCTTGTATTTCAAATATGCCTCTTCCAGCTCCAGTACCGCGTTCATCAATGTTTCCGGGATATACTGGCCACCGTGGACACCAAATCTTCCATCTGTCATCTTGTTCCTCCTGCTCTTCATTCCTTATTCTGACTGTCCGCAGCTGCGAACGATATTGACTGCTTCTATGATCTTGTCCCTGTCCTTGAGCCCGCCGATCTCCAGGCTGCTGGAAAGATCCACCGCCCACGGAGAAAGCCGCTCGATGGCTTCCGCCAGGTTGTCCGTGCCCAGACCTCCCGCCAGCAGGTACGGTCTTGTAAAGCCTTCGGCCAGGCTCCAGTCAAAGGTTTTTCCCGTTCCGCCACTGCCCTGATCCAGCAAAACATAATCGGCACTGCTTTCCGCCGCTCGCTGCAGATCTTCCGCAGTCTGTACGGAAAATGCCTGGATCACCGGAATATCGCCACCAATCAGTTTCCGAAGCCGCCTGATATAGTCCTCATCTTCCTGCCCATGCAGCTGGATCGCCCGTATCACACCGGACTCTGCCAGCTCTGCCGGCAGTTCCGCAGGTGCATTGACGAACACTCCCACCGGGGTGATCTCAGGATCCAGCTGTGCAGTCAGTTCCGCTAGAAGTTCACGACTTACACACCGGGAACTTCTCGGAAATTCCACTATGAATCCGCAAAAATCCGGCTTTGCCAGATTCACCGACTGAATATCTTCAAATCGTTTCAACCCGCAGACTTTTATCTTCGTACTCATTTCAATGCCTCTCCGTTCAGCGTTTCCAGTGCTTTTTTCTTATCATCGCTTCTCATAAGAGTCTCGCCGATCAGCACTGCATCCACTTCATTTTCATAGAGTTTTCGTATGTCCTCGTTAGTCTTGATGCCGCTTTCTGATACAAAAAGTACATCTTTTGGCGCCAGCTCCCGCAGCCGGATACTGTTTCTCACATCCACCTCAAACGTCTTCAGATCCCGGTTGTTGACTCCGATGATCTGCGCGCCCGCATTCAGTGCCCGCGCCACTTCCTCGGCATCGTGCGCCTCCACCAGAGCATCCAAGTCCAGCGAGTCCGCAAGCTTCAGATATTCAACAAGCTGTTCATCATCCAGTATAGCACAGATCAATAAGATCGCCGCCGCACCCAAAAGCTT
>ERZ1026880.1286-NODE-1286-length-10912-cov-45.616469_pt1 | contig 10912 bp, 7 predicted proteins | sample MGYA00380170_ERZ1026880 | MGnify/ENA primary metagenome ERZ1026880 (study PRJEB33269, sample SAMEA4719806) | human gut metagenome | biome: human-associated habitat; feature: organic feature; material: feces | place: Cameroon | collected 2013-10 ...
ACCCCACTTGTTAGATAGTATATCATACTGTCTAACAAATGGGGTGCAGTTCAGACCCTGCTGAAAAAGTGGGGTGTGCCCAATGCCGAAAACCTGCGCGGCGTGGGCAACTGCATCCTGGGTTATGCTGCCGAGGGCGGCAAAAAGGCCCCTGCCCCGCGCAAAGAAAACTATGTGGTGCTTGTAAAGTGATGCAGAACGAGAAAAAGCTGGTTGTTTTGTTCCCCGGCTTTGGCTACGGGCCGGACAAACCGCTGCTGTATTATGCCGCCAAGGTTGCCCGCCGGCAGGGGTTGGACTGCATGGCGGTGCAGTACAGCCAGCTGTTCCCCCACGAGGAAACGCCGCAGGCCAGCGCCGCCAAAAGCTACCCCGGCGCCGCGCAGGACGCCATGACGCAGATCCCCGCCGGGTATGACCGGTACATCTGCATTGCCAAGAGCTTTGGCACGATGGTGGCTGCCGGTTGGGTAAAGGCCCACCCGGAATACCATGTGACCCTGCTGCAATTAACGCCCCTTGCGTGGGAGTATGCCCCGCTTTACGCCGGGATGCCCGCCTGGCACGCCACCGGCACTGCGGACCCGTTGGGCGGTGCCGCGCTGCGCCGTGCTTTGGAGGATGACCCCGCCATCACTACCTATTTTGTGGAGGGCGGCAACCATTCGCTGGACACGCCGGAGGATTACACCGCCGGCATTGAAGCGATGAAGTACATTGTGAGAAAGTATGAGGAAGCGATGAGGTAAGTTAGAAGTTAGGAGGGAGGAGTTAGGAGTTTCCACTTTTAATTAGGAATGAGAAATTAGCAATTAGGAATTGGAGATGGGGCAGGGCCCGGTGCAATCCACGCACCGGGCCCTAGTTTTGTTTGAAAGAATAATTAAAAAAGAAGAAAGAATAATGGTGGTGGATCGCGGCGCGATGCGCCGCTCAGGAGATATTGGGGTCGTTGGTGGTTAAAAATGAGCGATAGTAGGGCGGGATGCCCTCATTCCGCCGAGGGAAAAGGCAGATGTTTGACCGCACGCCACATTTTTCGTGATGTACCGAAATTTTATTCGTAGGGGCGCACAGTGTGCGCCCGCCGCCTTACGGAGGGGTAACGGGATAAAATATCCCGCACAAATGTTTTTGGGTTGGCGGCAGGTGATTCAGGTTTCTCCGCGGCGGGGTGAGGGCACCTCGCCCTACAGAATATTTATTGGTTTGCCGAACGTTATAAACTGCTCTGTAGGGAACGGTCTATCTCCGGCCTAAGAGCCGCCTTCGGCGGTTGGCCTCCGAAACGCGCCTGCGGGCGCAGTGACCGTTCCGGAGCCGTGTTGTTTCCCCCACAATGGGATTTGACGCAAGGCCAGCCAACGGGACGTCGAGGACGCCGTCCCCTACTGTGGTCTTTTAGCTTATCGCCAATATTATTTTTATACTATTATTAAAGTTTCTGCTTCCTTCTTTTCAAAGAAGGAACAAAAACCCCCGTAAACTCACTCCACCTTCAAAATCGTCACGCTGACGGGGGCGAGTTCGATGGCATTGCGGCAGGCGGGGCCAAAAGGCTCGGCGGCGGCACGGGTACCATCGCACAGATAACGCCAGCTCCCGGCTGGCAGGGCCGCCCACTGGCGGGTGCGCTCCGGGTTATAATAAACGGCCAGCCGCCCTGGCAGGCTTTCGCCCCGGCGCTCTGGCACAAAGCCGATCAGCCACCCCGGCAGGGACAGAATGCAGGGTTCTGCATCCCCCGCCATACCGGAAAGCTCCGGATACGCCTTGCGGATTTCCAACAATCCGTGATAATACTGTACCAGCTCCTCCAGCTGGGCGGCGCGCGTCCAATCCAGGCGGTTCAGCTCCAGCGGGCCGCGGTAGGTGTTGTGGTCGCCATGCTTGGTGCGGGCAAACTCTTCGCCCCCCTGCATGAACGGCAGACCCTGGCAGGTCAGGTAAATACCCGCCGCCATGCGGTTCTGGGCCAGCAGGTCGGCATCCGGCGCGGCATAATCCCCGCGGCGGGCCACGCATTTCAGCTTATCCCACAGGGTATAGTTATCATGGGCCGAAACATACTGCACCACCTGGCCCGGTGCCTGGGGCATAAAATCCGCCTGGCCGCCGCGCCACGCCGGGATAGAATGCAGCACCTGATACCCACAGTGCATATCGCCGTTGATGTAGCCCGCGCTGCCCGCATTGAACACCCCGCCCTTGATGGCATCGCGGGTGTTATCACAGAAAAATCCAATGCGGCTGTCCAGCAGGCCCGCCGCCTGTTTGTTGGCGGGGATCGCGCCGTGTTCCATGCGGGTGCTGCCGCCCTGCCACGGTTCGCCGTACATAAGGATATCCTCACCACCGGGCAGGGCATCCAGCGCAGCGCGGATTGCGTTCATGGTTTCCACATCGTGCAGAGCCATCAGGTCAAAGCGGAACCCGTCAATATGGTACTCTTTGGCCCAGTACACACAGGAATCCACCAGATACTTGCGCACCATTGTGCGCTCGCTGGCAAGGTCACACCCGCAGCCGGAGCCGTTGGTCAGGCTTCCGTTTTCCCACCGGCGGTTCCAGTAGCCGGGCGCCGTGCGTTCCATCCAGCTGTTGGAATAATAGGTGTGGTTGTACACCACATCCATCACCACGCCCAGCCCGGCGCTGTGCAGGGCCTGGACCATGGCGCGGCATTCCCGCACGCGCACTTCGCCGTGGAACGCATCGGTGGCGTAGCTGCCCTCCGGCAGGTTATAATTCAGCGGATCATACCCCCAGTTGTAGTCCTCGCCGCCCACTTCGTCCACCGTGGCAAAGTCAAAAATAGGCTGCAGTTGCACATGGGTCACGCCCAGCCGCTTAAGGTAGTTCAGCCCGGTGGGGTGTACGCCGTCCCCGTTCAGGGTGGTGCCGTCCACCGTAAAACCCATAAACTTGCCGCGGTAAGCCTGCGGCACGCCGCTGGCTGGGTCGGCGGTAAAATCCGCCACATGCACTTCCCACACGCTGCGGGCATGGGCGGGGATAGCCGGGCGTTCATCCTTCTGCCAGCCGTCCGGCACGGCGGCGGCCTGGTTCAGCACCATGCTGCGGGTGCCCCCTGCCCCGGCTGCGTGGGCGTAGGGGTCCGCTGTAACGGTGGAGGTTCCATCCGGGAACTGCAGCTCATACTGGTAATACTGCCCGGCCAGGTCACCCGCCAGTTCCAGGTACCAGGTGCCGCCCTCACTGCGCTGCATGGGCAGGGTGCCAAGGTCGGCAGCTTCCGGCTCTGCGTCCGTGCCCGTAGCAAAGCGGTGCAGCGCCGCGCTGCACGCCGTGGGGGCCCACAGGCGGAATGCCGTAGCGCTGCTGCGCCACACTGCACCAAGGTCATTCCCGGCATAAACCGGCAGCTGAGATGCCTGTGTTTCGTTCATGGGGATTCCTCCTACTGATATACCACAAAAAAGGCACAGCCTTTGCGGCTATGCCCAAAATGCTTACGCTATAATTTTAACAGGTCTGGCCCGCCAGTGCAAGGCTGAAATCAGCCGCGGTTTTCCATCGGCAGGTAATCTCTGGTTGCCATAACACTTTTGTACGCGGGGCGAATGATTTTATCCACATTGACCAGCTCTTCCATGCGGTGGGCGCTCCAACCGACCACACGAGCCACAGCGAACATGGGGGTATACAGTTCCACGGGGATGCCCAGCATGTTGTAGACAAAGCCGGAATAGAAGTCCACGTTGGTGGAAACGCCTTTATAGATATGGCGCTTTTCGGCAATCACCTGCGGGGCCAGGCGCTCCACCGTGTTGTAAAAGTCAAAGTCCGTCTTGCGGCCCTTGGCCATGGCCAGCTGCTGCACAAAGCTCTTGAACACCACCGCGCGCGGGTCCGACAGAGAGTAGACCGCATGGCCCATGCCGTACACAAGGCCCTTATGGTCAAAGGCCTCTTTATCTACAATTTTGCCGATGTAGGCGCGCATTTCGTCCTCATCGGTCACGTCGGAAACATGGGCGCGGATATCGTCCATCATCTCCATGACCTTGATGTTCGCGCCGCCGTGCTTGGGGCCCTTCAGGCTGGAAAGCGCCGCTGCAATGACCGAGTAGGTATCCGCCCCCGAAGAAGTGACCACGCGGGTGGTGAAAGTGGAGTTATTGCCGCCGCCGTGCTCCATGTGCAGCAGAAGAGCAATATCCAGAACATGGGCTTCCAGCGGGGTATACTGCTGGTCGGGGCGCAGCATCTGCAGCAGGTTTTCTGCCGCCGAAAGCTCCGGCCGCGGGCGGTGGATGTACATGCTGCCGTCATTCAGGTAGTAATTATAGGCATGGTAGCCATACACCGCCAGCATGGGGAAGACACTGATCAGCTTGATGCACTGCTCCATCTGGGTCTGCAGGCTGTTATCCCCCACCGAATCATCATAAGAAGCCAGGGTCAGCACGCTGCGGGTCAGGCTGTTCATCAGATCCTTGCTGGGGGCTTTCATGATAACGTCCCGCACAAAGTTGCTGGGCAGGGCACGGCATTTGGTCAGGCAGTCGGTAAATTCATGCAGCTGCTGTTCATTGGGCAGATCGCCAAGCAGCAGCAGGTAGGCAACCTCCTCAAAGCCATAGCGCTTGCCGCGCAAACCACGGATCAGGTCATACACGTTATACCCGCGGTACCACAGCTTGCCATCGCAGGGGGTTTTAACGCCGTCACGCATTTCAAACGCATCAATGCGGGAAATATTGGTAATCCCGGCCAGCACACCGTTGCCGTCCTTATCGCGCAGGCCGCGCTTTACACCGAACTCATCAAACAGGTTCGGATCAATGGCATCGTTATGCACACACAGTTCTGTAAACAGCTTGGCTTCTTTTTCGATTGCCGCATACTCACCCATGGTTTGTCCTCCTTTTACTTTTGAGACTTATCGTTGCATTATACAATGTATTAGATTATTATACACCGTGTTCAACGTCAAAAGGTGAAAAAAGCGTTAATTTTAATTAGGGTGTATCTGAAAAGTCGAAAATTTAGTCTATTTCTACAAACACAGCCGGATTTTGCGTTAAAGAGTCTTGGAATCCACAAAGGATTCCTGCGGCTCTTTGCCTTAAATCCTGCTTGTGTTTGCGAAATATCCGTCATTTTCTTTGTTTTCAGATACACCTTAGCGAAATCATGTCGAACGGCAACAAAAAGCCGCAAATGTACTAAAATAAAGAACATTCACGGCCATCTTAAAGCAATGTATAAATATCAGAATAATTATTAGTCGGAGACCTCGGAACCTGGTAGTTGCCCGCGGGCGACGGTGTGAAGTTCCGGGACATACCGGGCGCTGGCACCCCACCCCATCGGCATAGCCGCCGGGGCCTCACTCCGCATCATCCCGAAACTCCCCCCCCCGCCGCCCTTGGTTCAGCTCAAATTCCTAATTTCTCATTTCTAATCCCTAATTGGGATAACTCTTACCTCCTACTTCCTAACTTACGCTTGCAGTGCCTGCAATGCCGCCATCAGCGGGGGGATCAGCTGCTTTTTGCGGCTGACAACCCCGGGCAGCACAGCTTTGCCGTCCTTGGTTTCCACATGGAATGCGCTGCGCACAATTTCTTCCGCCTGCTGGCCGCAGAACAGCAGGTCTGTGGCCTGGGCGCGCATATCGGTGCACATAAAGAACACCATGGGCACCCCGGCCTGGGCCAGTGCTTCCGGCAAAAATGGCGTGATGAGCGCTTCTGCCGCCGAGCGGGAGTTGGAGGTCATGTAAATGGCCTGGCCAACGCCGAACTTGGCATCGCCGCGGCTGAATACCTTAAAATCAGAGAAGAAGACATCGTCCGCCGTACGGCCTGTCAGGTCAGCACCGGCTTCAAACATCTGCTCCGCATAGGCGGGGATCTCCTCGCCCGCAATCTTGGCCAGCTTTTCGGCAATGTGCTGGTCCAGCGGCGTGGAGGTAGGCGAACGGAACATCAGCGTGTCCGACAGAATAGCGGAAAGCAGCAGGCCTGCAATCTGGGGCGGGATCTCTACACCATGCTCTTCATACATGCGGCTGATGATAGTAGCGGTGCAGCCAACCGGCTCGTTGCGGAAATACACCGGCCCGGCAGTTTCCAGTGCACCAAGACGGTGATGGTCGATGATCTCCAGAATCTCCGCCTGCTCCAGGCCATCCACAGCCTGACCGCGCTCGTTGTGGTCCACCATAATAACCTGCTTGCGGTGCACGTTCAACAAATTACGGCGGCTGATGACACCGCAATATTTGCCATTGGCATCCAGGATGGGGAAATAGCGGTGGCGCACATTGGCCATGACCTTGCGGGCGTCTTCCACTGCAGTATTCACGCTGAATTCCAACAGGTTCTTGCTGCGCATAAAGTGGCGCACCGGGGCGGCGGTGGAAATCAGGCGCGCAGCGGCGTACGTATCAAACGGGGTGGTAATGACAATGCATCCTTTTTCCTGTGCGCGGGCCAAAATGGTACGCGGCACAGCAGAGCCGCAGCAGACGATAATGGCCCCTGCGCCGCAGTCAATGGCGCACATCTGCACTTCGTACCGGTTGGACACCAGCACAATATCGCCGGGGTTCACGGCACCGTCCATGATTTCCGGGCTGGTGCCGATGAAAATGCGGCCGGAGGTAATGCGGGCATCGGGGTCGCCCAGCAGCATTTCGCCTTCCAGGGTGCTGAGCACGTTTTTGTAGCTCGTCTGGGATTTTGCCAGAACCTCGGTATCAAACAGGTCCATATTGGCATTGGCAATGTCCTTAACGGTGATCAGGCCCAGCAGTTCTTTATCCTCGTCAATGGCGCACAAGGTATCGATCTCGGTATCGCGCATCATGCTCCATGCGGCGCGGATGCTCATTTCCTTATCAATGCCGGGCTGCTCGCGGATGTCGATGTCCTTCACCTGGGGGCTGACGTCGGTACACAGGCGCGGCGGCTCCACCCCAAAATGCTTGAGCACAAAGGCGGTTTCGCGGTTGATCTGTCCGGCGCGGCGGGCTTCGTACACAGCATCCCCCAGCTGGTTTTTCAGGTAGGTATAGGCCAGCGCAGAGCAGATAGAGTCTGTATCCGGGTTGCGGTGGCCAATGATGTTGACCTTACGGCGTGTCTTTGGCATAGTTCCTCCCTTTCCCAATCAATGCAAGGGGTATATGCAGCGGCCTTTCCCCTCTTTTTGGTTATTTACCGCAAACCATGTTGTTGGTAGAATAACCAGAAAACCGCGCAATTCCCCACGATTATTTTTAATTATACCATAAGAAAAAACAATTTGCGATTCTTGACAATTTCATCATGGTGCCGTACAATATAGTATAAGTGTGCTGCAGTTGGGATGTTAGCCCCTGCCGCAGCCTTTATTCGTGCACCAAACCCCAGATTTTGAAAGTATAAAGAGGTATCGTAGGTTATGATCCAAGAAAATCTTCGCAATATTGCCATTATCGCCCACGTTGACCATGGCAAGACCACCCTCGTGGATCAGATGCTGAAGCAGTCCGGCGCATTCCGCTCCAACCAGCAGGTTGCTGAGCGCGTGATGGACTCCGGCGCCATCGAGCGTGAACGCGGCATCACCATCCTGGCAAAGAACTGCTCCTGCGTCTATGAAGGCGTCAAGATCAACATTGTTGACACCCCGGGCCACGCCGACTTTGGCGGCGAGGTAGAACGCGTGCTGAAAATGGTCAACGGCGTTCTGCTGCTGGTTGACGCAGCCGAAGGCTGCATGCCCCAGACCCGTTTTGTTCTGCAGAAAGCCCTGCAGCAGAACCTGTCCCTGGTCATTGCCGTCAACAAGATCGACCGTCCCGACGCCCGCATCAAGGAAGTCATTGACGAGATTCTGGAGCTGCTGATGGATCTGGGCGCTACCGACGAGCAGCTGGACAGCCCGATGGTGTTCTGCTCCGGCCGTAACGGCACCGCCAGCTATGACTGGACCCACCCCGAAAACGGCACCGACCTGAAGCCGCTGTTTGATACCATCCTGAAGTACGTTACCCCGCCGGAGGGCGAACCCGAAGCCCCGATGCAGATGCTGGTTTCCAGCGTGGACTACAACGACTTTGTGGGCCGCATGGGCGTTGGCCGCGTGCAGAACGGTATCATCAAGGTTGGCCAGGCTGTTCAGGTTTGCGACTGGCACAACCCCGACCTGCACATGACCGGCCGCATCACCAAGCTGTTTGACTTTAAGGCAAACGGCCGCGAGCCCATTGAGCAGGCCGCTGCCGGTGATATTGTTGCCTTTGCCGGTCTGCCCGATATTTCCATCGGCAACACCGTGTGCGACCCCAGCAAGGTTGAGCCGCTGCCTTTCGTCAAGATCAACGATCCTACCGTTGAGATGACCTTCTCCGTCAACGATTCCCCGTTTGCCGGCAAGGAAGGCAAGTACGTTACCAGCCGCCAGATCCGTGACCGCCTGCAGCGCGAGCTGCTGAAGGACGTTGCCCTGCGTGTGGAAGATTCCGCCACCAACGATTCCTTCCGCGTAATGGGCCGTGGCGAAATGCACCTGTCCATCCTGATCGAGACCATGCGCCGCGAAGGTTACGAGCTGCAGGTCAGCCCCCCGCATGTTCTGACCCATGAGGAGAACGGCAAGACCATGGAGCCTATGGAGCGCGTTGTGATTGACGTGCCGGAAACCTATCAGGGCAACGTTATGACCGCTCTGGGTGCCCGCAAGGCCATCCTGATGAACATGCAGATGATGAACAACCGTTCCCGTCTGGAGTTCCGTATGCCCAGCCGCGGCCTGTTTGGCTACCGCAGCCAGTTCCTGACCGATACCCACGGCGAAGGCATCATGAACACCATTTTTGATGGTTACGAAGAATGGTGCGGCCCCATTGCCACCCGTTCCAGTGGCTCCCTGATCAGCTTTGATACCGGCGATGCCGTCACTTACGGTCTGTTCAACGCCCAGCAGCGCGGTACCCTGATTGTGACCGCAGGCGAAAAGGTTTACGAGGGCGAAGTTGTTGGCTACACCCCGACCGGTGAGGACATCACCGTCAACGTGTGCAAGACCAAGCACCTGACCAACACCCGTGCATCCGGCAGTGACGACGCTCTGCGCCTGATCCCCGTAACCAAGTTCAGCCTGGAAGGCTGCCTGGAATTCCTGGCACCGGACGAGCTGCTGGAAGTTACCCCGGAGAACCTGCGCATCCGCAAGCGCATCCTGGACCACGACCTGCGCATGAAGGCCACCAGCAAAAAGAACAAGGGTTGATTTTAAGTTTGCCTTTTCAGCCTTTTTGAAAAAAGGCTTCGGCAAAAAACTTTAATCGGCTTCGCATAGAATAATAAAGATCCCGGCATGATTTTGGAATGAAAATCGTGCCGGGATTTTTGGTTTTATTATATTATATTGGGATGTGTATGCCGCCCAAAATAAGCAACGCATTCTTTCAAATGTTCCTCACCGGACAAACACTCCGGGGCGATGCAAGCATCGTCACCTGCAAATATTTTTAGGTGCACAGCAAACCATTTATGATTTTTCGTGGCGGGATAAGGGCATCCCCCCCCCTGACAGCATTTTATAGGCCGGCAGGATCTTACAAAACGCGCCGCAATTACACCCTTACCTCACACCGTTCCGGGATCTGGAAATGTGCAAAATAGGTCTCCTCTTTGGGGATCCATCTGGTTTTGAAATCTTCCAGCTTTTCCGGGGCGCGCGCGGCAAGGCGGCGCAGCTGCTCGGCAGGCTCCACATCCACAAAGGCGTGCAAGGCGCAGTAATTCCACAGGTCCGGGTGGCAGGAGTAGGAGCCTTCCAACAAAATGATCGGCGTCTGGGGCAGCGGTACAGTGCCGGGGGCAAGCGCCATCGTGCGGCAGTCAAACAGGCGGTAGCTCCCCTGCTGCCCGGCGTGCAGGGGTTCCAGCACCTCGGCAATCAGGCGTTCGCGGTCCAGGTTGCCGCCGGGTTCCGCCATGCGCTGGGGGGTGCGCTGAACCGACTGCAAAAAGAAATCATCCAGATGCACCACACCCCAGCCGTATTGCCGGGCCATCTGGGCGGCAATGGTGGTTTTGCCCGCGGCGCAGCGGCCATCCAATGCAACCAGCAGCGGGCCGTCGGCTGGTTTGGGCAGAGCTTTGGCTGCCTGGGCCAGCGCTGCGGCGGCCTGGGCAGCAGTTTGCTGTTTGCCCCCGCGCGGCGGCACAGTGCAATGGTAGGCAATGCGGGAAGTTCCATCCGCCAGTGTAATATTGCCGCAGCGCACAAAGCCATTTTTCTCCAGCAGGTGCTGCATTACTTTGTTGTCCGCATGGGTATCGGCGCGCAGGGGCAGGCCGCGGGCCGCGCACCAGGCAAAGCAGATTGCCGCCGCCCCGTGCACCCGCCCGGCCGATGCCATGCGGTGGATGGTGGCATAGGGAGCATCATCCGGCCAGCCACCATCATAGATTTCGGCATAAGTCGGTTCCGGGCCGGGAATGTAACAGAACGTTGCCTCCGGGCGGGCGTTATCCTCCAAAATATAGCAGACGCCGCGGGCGATCTGCTGCTGCATCAGCTCCGCGCCGGGGTAGGTAGCGGGCCACTGGGTGGGGTTGCCGGTCTGTTCCATAAAAGCGCGGGCATGGGCAAATATTTCAAGCAGCGCGGGCAAATCACCCTGCTGCGCGGGACGGATGTTCATGCAAAAATGCTCCTTTTGTTTGGTTCCTTCATTATAGCCTATCCCCCGGTTTGGGGCAAGTGGCAGCGTATAGAACGCACCCCCGCCGCGGAGTTGTGCATCCACGGCGGGGGTGTGAATTCTATTATTTTGTTGGTGGAATTTGAAATACGGGTGCCGCAGGACGATGCCAAGCATCGTCCCCTACGGATTGTTTGCAACGTTCATTGTAACCAGCAAAGTTTCTCCACGGCGGGGTCA
>ERZ1026880.1287-NODE-1287-length-10911-cov-2.926676_pt1 | contig 10911 bp, 10 predicted proteins | sample MGYA00380170_ERZ1026880 | MGnify/ENA primary metagenome ERZ1026880 (study PRJEB33269, sample SAMEA4719806) | human gut metagenome | biome: human-associated habitat; feature: organic feature; material: feces | place: Cameroon | collected 2013-10 ...
GGTTCAGGAGGACAGTGTTCTGGAATATGCAGAATACTGCCATAATTACTACGGCACACTGCGGAAACCGGTGGAAGAACACCTGAATGCCGGACAGGATGTCATTCTGGAAATTGAAGTGGTAGGTGCCATGAAAATCCGGGAAAAGTGTCCGGAAGCCGTTTTCGTTTTCATTCTGCCGCCGTCTTTGACAGAATTGGAGCGCCGTCTGCATAAGCGCGGCACCGAGACGGAAGAGGTAGTGCAAAACCGGGTGGCACAGGCCGAACGGGAAATCCGCTGTGCAGAATCTTATGATTATGTTGTTGTCAACGGTGCATTAGAAGATGCCGTTCAGGATCTGGATGCGATTATTCGCGCAGAATCTTGTAAAACAAAGAAAAACCAATATAAAATTGATGAGGTGCTTGGAAAATGAATATGTTGAGACCGTCTGTAAATCAGCTGATCACAAAAAATGAAAGCAGTTATTCCCTGGTTGTGGGCGTGGCAAAGCGCGCGCGCGAAATTGCGGATGAACTGTACGAACAGGGAAAGGTTCTGGAGGAAAAGCCGGTAAAAACAGCCATCCGGGAATTGGCAGCCGGAAAGTATCGGATTGTAGAATCCGATGAGCTGCCTCACTGAAATTGATGCAGTATTCTGGAACGCTTCCGAAAAAATATTGTGTAGGAGTTGCGGTCTGTGCCGCATCCTATTCCTTTGACCGTTTGTTTTCCTATCTGTCTTTGCAGCCGATTGCTCCCGGATGCCGGGTGATCGTGCCGTTTGGCAAGGGAAATGCAAAGCGTGTGGGAATCGTTCTGACCTGTCAGGAACAGGAACAAACGGAGTCACAGCTGAAAAATGTGCTGTCTGTGGTGGATCAGGCACCGCTGCTTTCCCGGGAAATGCTGGATTTGGTATTCTGGCTGAAGGAAATGACGTTCTGTACGTATTTTGATGCTGTGCGGACGATTTTGCCTGCCGGTATGCAGGTGCAGCTGGTGGAAGAAATCACACTGGCGGCTGCTCCGCCGGATGTGCCATTGACACCGGCAGAGGAGCACTTGCTGTTCTTTCTGCGCAGTGCCAAGACCAAACGGGAATTTCGGCAGATTCTGTCGGATTCGGATGAAAAGGGAAAAACAGTCATCCGCGCGCTGATTGCAAAGGGTTTTTTGCATCAAAAGGATGTCGTCAAAGAAAAAAACCATGGCCAGACTGGAATCCGGATGCTGCGCCTGGTGGAACGCATGGACGAAATGCCGTTGGCACTGACCAAAAGTCAGGAAAAGCTGGCAGCGATTCTGCGGGAAGCCGGCCCGATGTCGGAAAAAGAAGCGTGCTATCTGAGCGGCGTGACTGCGGCGGTTTCCAAAAAGCTGGTGCAGATCGGCGCTGCGGAGTCCTATGTGGTAAAGCCGCCGCTGCACCATTACGGCTCGGGAAAGCCCGAAAAGGATCCCAAGGAAATCTGTCTGTCTCCGGAGCAGCAGCAGGTATATGACCGCGTTGCCGCCGCTCTGTCCGAAGGGATGCACTGCTTTTTGCTGCACGGCGTAACCGGAAGCGGAAAGACCAGCGTATTTATTCGCTTGATTGATACGGTTGTGTCCATGGGAAAACAGGTGATTCTGCTCGTGCCGGAAATTTCTCTGACACCGCAGATTGTCCAGCAGTTCTGTGATTTGTTCGGGGACATTGTGGCAGTAATTCACAGCGAATTGTCCCTGGGACAACGCAGTGATGCATGGCGAAAGATCGCTTCCGGTTCCGTGAAAATTATTATTGGAACCCGGAGCGCCGTGTTTGCACCAGTGCAGAATCTTGGGCTGATTGTAGTTGATGAAGAGGGCGAACGCACTTATAAATCTGACAGTGCGCCGCGGTATCATGCCATTGCAGTGGCCAAAAAGCGCTGCCAGACGCATGGATGTCCGTTGCTGCTCGCATCGGCAACCCCTTCTATAGAAAGCTATTATTATGCCAAACGGGGCATTTATACACTGCTGGAAATGAAACAGCGCTATAACCAGTCGCCTCTGCCGACTGTAGAAGTGGTAGATATGCAGGAAGAGCGTACCGCCGGGAATGATGGGATGTTTTCTGAAACATTGGCACTGGCATTGCAGGATAACTGGAAGGCAGGGAAACAGTCTTTGCTGCTGCTGAACCGGCGCGGCTATCATACCATTATCAGCTGTGCTTCCTGCAATCAGCCGGTTTACTGTCCCAATTGCAGCATTCCTATGACCTATCATAAGGTGAATGACAGCCTGATGTGCCATTACTGTGGACATACCCAGGATCTGGTGGAAACCTGTCCTTCCTGCGGCAGCCATCACCTCCGAAAGATGGGCTTCGGGACACAGCGGCTGGAAGAAGAGCTGCAGCAGATTGTGCCGAAGGCGCGGATTCTGCGCATGGATGCAGATACCACCATCTCCCGTTTTGCTTATGAAGAACGCTTTTCTGCATTTCGGGAGAAAAAATATGATATTATGCTGGGCACTCAGATGATCGGGAAGGGACTGGACTTTCCGGATGTTACACTGGTTGGGGTGTTGTCTATGGATAAAGCACTCTATGCCGGAGATTTTCGCAGCTATGAACGCACCTTTTCCCTTGTGACACAAGTTGTGGGGCGCAGCGGCCGGGGAGATGCATCCGGACGCGCCATTTTGCAAACCAGCATGCCGGATCATTATGTGCTGCGTCTTGCGGCACAGCAGGCATACCCGGCGTTTTATGCGCAGGAGATTGCATTGCGGCGGCAGCTGATTTTTCCGCCGATTTGTGATATCTGTGTCATTGGCTTTACTGGCGCACGAGAGGCGGATGTGCGGAATGTGGCGCAGCTGACCTCCGGCCTGTTCCGGGAGCAGATTCAGAAACAACAGTTTTCCTATCCCATCTGGATTTTAGAACCGGTGCCGTGTGCGTATGGCCGAATCAATGGAAAGTACCGATATCAATTGGTAATGAAGTGTAAGAATACAAAGCCGTACCGTGATCTGATCCGGACGGTGCTTTTGGCCGCAGGAACCGACCGCCGCTGTGCCAGAGTGCATATTTATGCGGACATGAACGGTGATATTGGCGTGTAAAGTCCTTTGCAGAAACTGCAAGGGAAAATGTGTTTGCCGGCAGAAAGGAAGAATAAAATTACATGGCTATTCGTAAAATTATAAAAGAAGGCGATCCGATTTTGCGCACAAAGTGCCGTCCGGTGACCGTGTTTGATGAAAAGCTGCATCAGCTGCTGGACGATATGCACGAAACGCTGGACAAGGCAGAAGGCGTTGGTCTGGCTGCGCCGCAGGTGGGATATTGCCGCCGTTTTTTTATCATGCATCTGGGCGACATGCGGATTGAAGCCATCAATCCGGAGATCAAAAAGGTCAGCGGAAAGCAGTATGTGCTGGAAGGTTGCCTTTCTGTTCCCAACAAGTGGGGCTATGTCACACGCCCGAATAAATGTAAATTCCGTGCTCAGAATAGAAATGGCGAATGGTACGAAATGACATTAACTGCACTGGGTGCACAGTGTGTGTGCCATGAAAATGCCCACCTGGACGGACAGTTGTTCATTGATGTGGTCGAAGAATTCGTAGATCCGGAGGAGTTGGAAAAAGCATGAGAATCGTTTATATGGGCACCCCGGATATTGCTGTTCCTTGCCTGCGCTTCCTGGCAGAGAGCAAGCATGAAGTCGTAGGCGTTCTGACCCAGCCGGATCGTCCCAAGGGCCGCGGACACCACACCATTCCCACGCCGGTGAAAGCGGCTGCTCTGGAATACAACATTCCGGTATACCAGCCTTTGTCCCTGCGAAAAGGGGAAGATGCAGCGGCGGCTCTGGAAACGCTGCGGCAGCTGGCACCGGATTTGATCGTGGTGTTGGCATACGGACAGCTTTTGCCGAAAGAGGTGCTGGAACTGCCGAAGTATCACTGCATCAACCTTCACGCTTCTTTGCTGCCGGCATACCGCGGAGCAGCTCCGATTCAGTGGGTGATTCTGAACGGTGAAACCAAAACCGGTGTCACTGCCCAGCAAATGGAAGAGGGACTGGACACCGGCGATATGCTGGTAAAAAAAGAGATTGCCATTGGAGCAGAGGAAACCGCAGAGGAGCTGTACGAACGGCTGTCGGAACTCTGTGTGGAAACCTTGAGCGAAACGCTGGAACAGCTGGAAGCCGGCACCTTGCAGGGCACTCCGCAGGATGATGCACAGTCCTCTTATGCATCGCGTATCACAAAGGAAATGTCCGCTCTGGATTTTCACAAGCCGGCACAAAAGCTGCATGACCAGATTCGCGCTATTACCGGCTATACGATGCTGGAGGGCAAGCGTCTGAAGGTATACCGTTCCCGTGTGGCAGAGCAGGTTTCCGGAGAGCCGGGAACCATTGCAGATCCGGAACAGTTCCTGGTAGTCTGCGGTGACGGAAATGGACTGTACTTTACAGATATTCAGCCGGAAGGCAAGCGCCGGATGGATGCCATGGATTTTCTCCGGGGCAAAAAACTGACAAAAGGCGAAAAATTAGGCGAATAACGGAACATAGTTTCTGATTTTCCCAGAAATACAGAAAGTGAGGGACTGACATGTTGTATTATGGTGGATTTTTTGACGCAGGATATATTTTGGTGATCCTCGGTCTGATTATCAGCCTGTGGGCATCCTGGAATGTGAAATCCACATTCCGCCGCTATCAGAATGACAGAAATATGCGTGGATTAACTGCCGCTCAGGTTGCACGGCAGATTCTGGACAGCAACGGCCTGTATCAGGTCACCATTGAACATGTCTCCGGCAATCTGACAGATCATTACGATCCGCGCTCCAATGTCGTGCGCCTTTCAGATGCAACATTTTCCTCTTCCTCAGTTGCGGCAATCGGCGTAGCAGCGCATGAGTGCGGCCATGCCATGCAGCATGCAGAGGGCTATGTCCCCATTAAAATTCGCAGTGCCATTATTCCGGTTACCCAGGTCGGTTCCCGGCTCTGGTACCTGATTTTTGTGCTGGGACTGATTTTCAGCAGCTCTGAAATCGGCCCGGTGCTGCAAATGGTTGGTATTTTGCTGTTTTCCCTGATCGTTGTCTTTCAGCTGGTAACACTGCCGGTGGAATTCAATGCCAGCGGCCGCGCTATGAAAACGTTGGAAACCCATATGATTCTGTATGGAGATGAACTGACAAAGGCGAGAAAAGTGCTGACCGCAGCAGCTATGACGTATGTTGCAGCACTCCTGAATGGTCTGCTCCAGCTGATTCGTCTGATTTCTGTTTCAAAGAGGAGTAACCGATAACATGAATGCAAGAAAATTGGCTGTACAGCTCCTGGATCGGACGGAACAGGAACAGAGCTACTCAAATCTGCTTCTGGATGGGGCACTTTCCGGTTCTGATATGGACGAACGGGAAAAGCGCCTTTGTGCCATGCTCTATTATGGCGTAATCGAGCGGCGCATTACACTGGATGCCGTCATTCAGCACTACAGCAAGCAGCCGCTGCGAAAGCTGGACTGTACGGTGCGGAATATTTTGCGCTTGGGAATTTATCAGCTGCTGTATTGTGATCAGATTCCTTCCCGTGCGGCGGTAAATGAAAGTGTAAAGCTGACCAAAACCTGCCGGAAGGCAAGCGCATCCGGATTTGTCAATGCAGTGCTGCGGGGATTTCTGCGGGATTCCTGTCAGATACCATATCCCAAGGAGAAAAAGGCGGCAATGGCAGTGGAATACGCCGTCCCCCAGTGGCTGCTGGATACTTTGGTTTCTGCCTATGGAACGGAGAAAACGCAGCGGTTTTTGGAGGATGCCTTGCAGCCGGCACCCCGTTATATCCGGCGCAATGTACTGCGCTGTACCAGAGAAGAGCTGGAAACGGCGCTGGAAGGAAAAATTCAGCCGGTTTCTCTGCTGCCGGATGCCTATGTTCTGACCGCAGGAGATATCCGGAAGCTTCCGGCGTTTCAAAACGGCTGGTTTTACGTGCAGGATCTGGCATCTCAGATCTGTGCCCTTGCGGTGGGCGCAAAGCCGGGAGAAACCGTCCTGGATCTGTGCGCAGCTCCCGGCGGAAAAACCTGTACAATGGCGATCGGAATGGAACAGTCCGGCAACGTGCTGTCCTTTGATCTGGCCGAGCACCGGGTAAAGCTGATTCAGCAGGCGGCAAAACGCCTGGGGCTTTCCAATGTGACGGCAAAGCCGGGAGATGCATCGGTATTTTATCCGGAACTGGCCGGAGCAGACCGGGTTCTCTGTGATGTGCCGTGCTCTGGAATGGGCGTGCTGCGGCGGAAACCGGAAGTGAAGGAAAAGGATCCGGAATCTCTGAAAGCATTGCCGGAATTGCAGCTGAAAATATTGGAAAATGCATCTCGCTATGTGAAAACAGGCGGAATTTTACAGTATTCCACTTGTACCGTTCTCCCTGTGGAAAACGAGGATGTAGTGACGGAGTTTTTGAAGCGGCACCCGGAATTTGAACCGGTTCCCGTATTCCCGGAGCTGGGGGAAGCATTTGAGAAAAGTATGGTAACGCTCCTGCCGGAAATCTGCGGCAGTGATGGCTTTTTTGTTGCAAAAATGCAGCGCCGTTAAGTGACGGCATGCCGCCTTTTGCTTGTGATGGAGGTGTAATCAATGGAACAAACGGATATTTTGTCGCTGTCTCTGGCAGAACTGGAAAGCTGTATGAAGGAAATGGGACAGCCGAAATTTCGTGCCAAACAGATTTTTTCCTGGCTCCATCAGAAGCAAGTGACGTCATTTGCAGAAATGACTTCGCTTTCTCTCCAATTGCGGGAGAAGCTGCAAGAAAAATTTTGTATAAATAGACTAAATATCGCAAGAAGGCTTGCATCTTCTATCGATGATACGGTAAAATATCTATATGAACTGCCGGACGGCAATTTTGTGGAAACGGTACTGATGGAGTATCACCACGGAAAGAGCCTGTGTATTTCGACCCAGGTGGGCTGCCGGATGGGATGTCAGTTCTGTGCGTCAACCATCGCTGGGTTTGTGCGGAATCTGACACCGGCGGAAATGCTGCTACAGATTTATGAAACCCAGCGGGATGCCGGATGCCGGATTGACAGTCTGGTACTTATGGGAATTGGTGAACCCATGGACAACTTTGAAAATGTCATCACCTTTTTCCGCCTGCTCTCCCATCCGGATGGATTCGGCATGAGTCTGCGGCATGTTACCGTTTCTACCTGCGGTCTGGTACCGCGGATAAGGGAACTGGCCGACCTGCACCTGGGCGTTACCCTTTCGGTTTCACTGCATAGTCCGGAGAACCGGCGGCGCAGTGAAATTATGCCGGTCAATCGAAAATATCCGGTGGAAGAACTGCTGGAAGCCTGTCGGTATTATTTTTCAGAGACGGGCAGAAGAGACCGTCTGGCCGGAATGCAGTGCCACGTGAATCTGATTCCGGTAAACCCCATTGCGGAGCGCAGCTTCCACACACTGCGGCGGTCAGTCGAACGGTTTCAGCAGGAGCTGGAATCACTAGGGGTACATGCCACAATTCGGCGGACACTGGGCAGCGACATTCAGGCGGCCTGCGGCCAGCTGCGCCGGGATGCCGGAAAATCGCTGGAAAATGCGCAGGCAAACAAATCGAGAAACAAGCCCTGAGGAAAGTCAATCGTTGTCTGTACAGCATCTTTTTCGCGCAGACAAGCCTTGAAAAATCGGGCGGCGTGATTGGCAGATCATGCAGTCAAAATGCATCTGTACCTGGAAACGCCGCGCTTTTGTATTCTGATGGAGGTGGTAGAAATTGACGAGTGCAGTGAAAACGCACATCGGATATGTACGAGATGAAAATCAGGATCGTGTAGAAATCCGGGAATTCGGAGATAATCTGCTTGTGGCAGTATGCGATGGGATGGGGGGAGAACGTTCCGGCAGTAAGGCCAGCTCAATGGCCTCGGACGTTTTCTTTGAACATTTTGAAGAAGGATATGAGGCGGATATGGATGCCTACAGCGTTCGCTCGCTGTTGCTGTCTTCCGTTTCCGCGGCCAATTCCGTGGTCTATACAACGGCCAGAATGGACTATCAAAATTTCGGCATGGGTACTACCTGTGTTGCTGCTTTTGTCAGCGATACCTATATTGCTGTGGCAAATGTGGGGGACAGCCGGGCGTATTTGCTGCGGGATGGCACGTTGTCCCAGGTGACAACAGATCACACCGTGGTACATATGCTTCTGGAAAACGGACAGATTACAGAGGATGAGATTGAAACCCATCCGCAGCGGCATATGCTGATGAAGGCGGTGGGCGTGGAGAGAACCGTTTGTCCGGATTATTTTCGCATTGATTTGCAGCCGGATCAGCCGTTTTGTCTGCTGCTCTGTTCTGACGGGCTTTGCGGTTTCTGTTCTGATGCAGAAATCCAAGAGATCTTGGAACGCGGCGCGTCTGCGGAAGAAATGACCCAGCAGCTAGTTGATGCCGCGCTGGAAAAAGGCGGAAGAGATAATATTTCTGTTGCAGTTGTAACAGCTTCATAAAATGGAGGAAGAGTGCATATGGATAAAGATAAATTTATCGGAACCAGGCTGGACGGCCGCTATGAACTGACAGAACTCATCGGTGAGGGCGGTATGGCCAATGTATACCGCGCTGTTGATGTTCTGGACAACCGTGTTGTAGCTGTTAAAATCCTGAAGACGGAGTATTCCGAGAGTGAGGAGTTCCAGCGGCGGTTCCGGAATGAATCCAAGGCAATTGCAGTGCTGTCCCATCCCAATATTGTGAAAATCTACGATATGGGATTTTCGGAAAAGGTGCAGTATATCGTCATGGAATATATTGACGGCATCACGCTGAAGGATTACATTGACAGCGAGAAGGTTTTGAACTGGAAGGATGCCGTGCACTTTGTCATTCAGATTCTGCGCGCGCTCCAGCATGCGCATAACCGTGGAATTGTGCACCGGGATATCAAACCGCAGAATATTATGCTCCTGACAGACGGCACCATTAAGGTCATGGATTTCGGCATTGCCAAGTTTGCCCGGGAGGAAAGCCGTACCGCAACAGATCAGGCAATCGGTACTGTGCACTATATCAGTCCGGAGCAGGCGCGCGGCGATGTCACCGATGCGAAGAGCGACATTTACTCTGTAGGCGTTATGTTCTATGAAATGCTCACAGGCTGTAAACCGTTTGATACAGACAATCCGGTTTCCATTGCCGTAATGCACATGCAGAACGTGGCAGAGCGTCCCCGAAACATCAATCCGAATATTCCCTCCGGCCTGGAAGAAATTATCATGCACGCCATGGAAAAGGATTCCGCAAAGCGGTATCAGACTGCAACGGATATGATCCGCGACATTGAAGCGTTTAAAGAAAATAACCAGATTATTTTTGGCTATTACACCACGCCTGCACCAGCGCAGGATGTACCCGGCAGAACCCAATACTTCAATCCGCCCCCACAGGATATGGGAAACAGAAATACGCGCGGCGGCCATGGCTATTCCAATTATGAACAGCCCAATGAATACTATGAAAAGGCAGCAGAGCAGGAACAGGGAAAATCTCTGGTGGTACCGATTCTGACTGCGGTGACAATTGTTGTTGTAGTGGTGGCAGCCATTGTGATCTGTCTGCTGGTAAGCCAGGGAACCGGCAACTCCAGCAGCTCTACAGATGAGGTGCCGAATGTACTCGGCATGAACTATGATGATGCAGTTGTCAATTATCCGAATATCGTCTTTGATGTGGCAGAGCAGGAATACACAGAAAAATACGAAGCCAACATCATTTATAAGCAGAGTGTTGATGCCGGCCAGTATGTGAAGAAAAATTCAGACGGAAAAATCGAGCTGGCAATTGCCGTCAGCCGGGGTATTCAAAAGGTAGAAATTCCGGATCTGAAAAATTATACCTTTGAGGAAGCAGAAGAAGCGCTGAAGGCTCTGGGCGTTGTAGCGGAACAGAAAAAGGTGGAAAGCACAGCGGAAGAGAATGTGGAGGCCAACCACGTAATCCGGACGGATCCGGAGGCAAAACAGGAGGTAGCAGTCGGATCGACTGTAACAATTTATGTCAGCATGGGAATTGCGGTAGATGAAACCGATGTGCCGACCTTTACCGTCATGACTCTGGAAGAGGCTCAAAATGAAGCAAAGCAGCGGAATCTGAAACTGGAAATTACGGAGTCTCCTTCTGATAAGGAAAAGGACACCATTCTGGCGCAGGATCCGGAGCCGGGTAAAACTGTGGCAAGCGGTTCCACAGTCAAGCTGACGGTCAGCAACGGAGAAGAACCGGAAGGCGAAGTGAAGTATGGCCTGATGAATCTGCCGACTTCGATTATGAGCGGTATGTATACCATCAATTTTACCACAGATGATGGCGTGCTTGCCAGCAAGCAGTTTGTAGCCGAAACCCTGGACGGCGGTTCTTTCTCCGCAACAGTACCGGGAAAGGGTAAGAAATCTGTAAAGGTTACTGTAACCAGTGCCCAGACCGGCAAAACAGAAGTGATCGGAACCTATACCTTTGACTTCGCCAGCAAGACCTTCACTGCCTCCAGCGAGGACATTGACGGTGCATTCCAGCGGATTGCACCCCTTGTGACCCAGGCAGTGACAGAGGCTGCTACTGCAGCAGACGAGACGGCAGGAGGTTAAACAAGATGATGCTTCCTGTTGCAATTCCGGAAGGTGCACAGGGCAGAATACTCACATCTGTAGGAGGTCTCTATACTGTAGAGACCTCTTCTGGTATCTGCACCTGTAAAGCCAGAGGCGTGTTCCGAAAGCGCGGCGTGCTCCCCTATGTGGGGGATTACGTTTGCCTTTCGGAGGACAGCGTAATTCATGAGATTCTGCCCCGCAAAACAGTATTCTGCGGCCGCCGGTGGCAAACTTAGATC
>ERZ1026880.1293-NODE-1293-length-10872-cov-170.425626_pt1 | contig 10872 bp, 17 predicted proteins | sample MGYA00380170_ERZ1026880 | MGnify/ENA primary metagenome ERZ1026880 (study PRJEB33269, sample SAMEA4719806) | human gut metagenome | biome: human-associated habitat; feature: organic feature; material: feces | place: Cameroon | collected 2013-10 ...
CCCATAAGGGGCGCGAGCAGTAGCCCTACCTCCCTGCGGTCGGGGGGCTGCTGCTCCCACCCCTCCCGTGCGCCCTCCCCCCAAGGGGGCTGGCTCCCAATCATACGCAGCCATTAACCCCCTTCGCCCCCGTAATTCGGGGGCACAATAGCTTTGCCTGCTGAATTTGTGGACAACTCGCCCGATTGCAGCAATCGCTACTTCCCCCAGGGCTATTGGGGCAAAGCCCCTACTGCCTTGGGGTCATGCGCTCATGCAGCAATCGTTCTCGGTCAAAAAGCGGTGTCCGAGAGCCGATGGCACTCGGGCTTTCTCTCGCCTAACGGAGGTTAACCCCTATTCAGCCCCCGTAATTCGGGGGCACATGTGCCTTATCTGCTGAACTCGCCCGATAGCAGCAATCGCTCATTTCACTCAGGGCACCTGGGTACGTTCCGCAATGTCGGCACGGGCGAAAAAAAGGTTGTGGGGCGGTAGACCTCGTTCCGAGGACCACCGCCCCACAACCTTTTTCCGCCTATCGCGCCGCCATCCTCCACTCTACCCAGATGCCTTTCGTTTCATTCGCTTATGCAGCTGTCGGGCTCGTACAAAAAGCGGTGTCCGAGAGCCTTCCCCATGTCGGGTCCCACGGCGGTAAACCGCCCCCGGCATGGGAAAGGCACTCGGGCTTACTCTCGCCTAACGGAGGTTAACCCCTATTCAGCCCCCGTAATTCGGGGGCACATGTGCCTTATCTGCCAAAAAAGTCGTTTTTCCTCATGTTCCCCCTTTGCAAGTGGGGAGCAATCGGAAAAAACGATAACGGATACCCCTTGGCTCTTTGCTGTCTTTGTGGCTCCTGTCGTGCTTGCACCACGATAAACGAATACCCCTTGGCTCCTTGACCAACCGCGGACAAAATGCGGCGATATGCGATGAATATTATCGCAAGCGATAATAACGCATATCGACGAGGTTAAGCCCCCTTCGCCCCCGTAATTCGGGGGCACAATAGTCTTACCTGCTGATGTTTTCCCCCGCCCCACCCAGGGGCGAGCCCGGTAAGCCCCTACGCCCTACGGGACTTCGGGGCTTGCCGTGCTCACCCCTTGCCCGTGCGCCCCCCAGGGGGCTCCCTTCCATTGCCTTTCTGCTTGCTCGTTGCTTGCTCGCTGCTTGCAAGCCCCCCGCCCCACCCAGGGGCGCGCCCGGTAAGCCCCTACGCCCTACGGGACTTCGGGGCTTGCCGTGCGCACCCCTTGCCCGTGCGTCCCCCCAAAGGGGGGTCTCCCAAACATCGGGGATGAATTTCCCCGAACCCCTCTTGCGCTTCTTCCTCCTCGAATTAAAAATTCGAGTCGTCAGAAGCGCTTTCGACTATTAAGGGGTGTGCCCCGTCCCCTCCTCAATGCTCCCCGATGCTCCCCGATGCTATAACCAACTGATAGCCAATTACTTACGATAACCATATTTAACATAAAGTGTTAAAGAAAAGTATATACTTTTAACTAAAAACCTTTGCTTTTCTCAGAAAAAAGCAGTAATTTTGCATGTAGGAGAAGGGGAGGATAGTCCAACCCAGTCCTTAACTTATCGTGATATGAATACAGAAAATATCGAAAATGAGATTGTAAGCCGATTTGTACGTACTATGCGGATATTACATGAGAATTGGAAACAAGTAATTGAAGACGGATGCAATACCGAATGTACCATAGAACAAGCGAAAGCGTATTATATTGCAAGTGGTGTTATTGATAAGATAGAAAACGAATTGAGACAAATACTTGTATTTGATGATATAGACCCAGTGACTACCATCAAATTTGACGAGAAAGGAAATCTAATTTAATCACCAGATACCAGGGAACAACCTCCCTGGTATCACAACCCTCAAAAGCTATGATAAAGGAATACTTACAATACCTTGCAGATAATAAGATGTATTCATCGAATACCATCCATAGATATCATGCCGTTTTGGTAGACTTTGCTCAAGCAATGTGCGGCCGCTCATGGTCAACAATCACCCGAAGCGACATCGAAAACTATATCGCAAGCAAGAGCAGCGCAACCGAGAGCACGAAGTCATCCGTATTGTCAGCGGTTCGTGGTATCTTCCGTTTCGCTTGCACCCATTACGGCTTACCGGTTAACCCTGCAAGATACATCTCTGCCCCGAAGATGCAAAAGCAAATCCCTCATGTGGTTGCAGGCGAGGACATCGCCAAAGCCATGAAGGTTGCGCCCAAGCGCATAAAACTCGCTATCATGCTCATGCACTTATGCGGCTTACGTGTTTCTGAATGCCTATCCCTCGCCATCGAGGACTTTAAGGAGCATCGAATAATAGTAAGAGGTAAAGGCAAAAAAGAGCGTTACGTATATGTGGTAAGCATCGTTGAGGAACTCGCCCACGAGATATGCTCATGTGGCCTTATCTTCCCAGACGTGACCGACCGACAATTTAGATACGACATCTATTGCGCTTTTCGGAAAGTCGGTGTGGAGATGTCCCCCCACATGTTGCGACACACATACGCATCGAATATGGCAAACGCAGGCATACCTTTAAGCCATCTTGCTCAACTTCTTGGCCATGAGAGTATTAAGACAACACAGATTTACTTACATGCAGATAACGAACAGGTGAGAAAGTCTTATTATCAATACGTTTAACCCGAGGGCGAAAGCCCTCACAATGCTATCGTGAAATGAAAGAAAATACCTACAGCGAAGACGAGGACGAGAAGAAATTCACCCTCGAATTGTACGACAAGATCATCGTACACCTCATTTACATTGACATCATTATCTTTATAATATGGTTGCTAACATGAAAAGAATAACATTTGCATCAATGACCGCCTTACGTGCGGCATTGATGAATTTAGCGGAGAAGCCCCCAGGGCGTGCGCTCATCTATGGGTGCAAAGGTGCGCAGCACACCTTTTGCAAATCGGTGAACATCTTGCGCAACATCAAGCGCCTTTGCTCATGCTCACAACTTGAGATAAGAGGTGTAGGATATTACCCCGAAGTTGAAAAGGCTTTCGTTGCTTATCTCAAGGAACAGTTGCCACAAAAGGCGGCATCTTGGTGGAACTGTTGCAGTGCTCACAACTGGTTGCGCTACAACGTTAGCGACAAGCTAAATATCATTGCGCTACACCTATCATCCGTTAGCTACTATATATTGGTAGATAACGATTTCGTGACAGATTATCGTAAAATCAAATTCGGCAAAAAATGAAAATAGAACTTACAGAAAAAGAGTATAACACAATAGATGATATACTATATGAGTTTGCCCACCAAGCAAAAAGAGGTGGCGCATACTTTGGATATGCTGTATATAATATCCAATCGCAACAAGAATTTGACGAAATATACGAACTTTGGCAAAAGGTAGCCAAAGCAAGATATAAAAGCACAGACGATTATAAATAACAATTTCAGCCCTACCGCAACACGGCAAGCGGAAAATAATGATTACAAAAGATTTAGCAAAACAACTCATTGAGCAAGCAGAAAAAAACTGCTCTGGTGAAAACGTATTATACACCATAGACAGCATACAAGAATTAAGCGAAGATGGTTCATATCTCGTCTTTGCATCTTCTGAATACAGCAAAACTTCTTTTGTATGCTACGAAGATGGTACAGCCTATTTTCTTAACGATTGGCAAGGAAACTACCCTAAAAATGAGGAAGAAATAGCCGAGTACAATAATTGGGTAACGATAGACTGGAAAAAGTCTCCTATTATATTCAATGGTCTTCCAAGGGTTTTGTTTGATTTATAATTAGATGAGAATTAACAACACCAAGCCAGGGGCGCACTTTATCCTGTCGCTCCTGGTACTCATTATTTTAGTATTAATAAATAAATGTACGTAACAATGATAACACAGAAACTTATCGCTTTCAAAATTAAAACTGAAGCTTTGGAAAAATTAAACGACTATTGCGCAGCCAATAACTTGCGCCGGAACGCACTTCTCAACGACATTGTAGAAACATACCTCCAAGGCGTGTCGGGTGCCGTAGGCAAGAAATAGCGGTCGCATACGCGCCCGCTACTTCCTTGCCCCCGCCACCCCGACCACCGCCCAACAACCGCCCATGCCCGATTTTACTCGGACATGGGCTTTTTTGTAGCCCACTTCGGGGCTGAAATTGCCTTTGCGGTGTGGGCTTTGCCCTCCGCTTTGCCCCAAAAATATGTGCTTATAGTGGTTAAGGCACGTTAAACGTAGTTAAATGTTAATTGTTAAAATGTAAAGAAAATCTGATAAATCGGGCAAAACCCCGAGGTAACTCCGTACCAAGTCCGACATACCTCCGTTTCAAAACTATTTGCTACATTTGCAAACGTGAAGGTGGGTACCACCCCCTCCCCCTGGTATGGGTGCCCCGGGCAGCATGCGCACCCCTCATTTAAATCTATTAATTATGGCAAAGTCTAAAGGATTTTTCGGCCTGCGCTCTGGCTCAACAAAAAACTTCACGTTTTCAGAGCTCAACGGCCAGCAGATTACAAAGGAACGTGTCTACAAGGTCAAGAACCCACGCACGATGCAACAGATGCGTCAGCGTATGGTAATGGCAACTGTTAGCGCAGCTTACAGTTATCTCAAAGAGATTTGTGACCACTCATTTGAAGGCATCGGTGTTGGTAGCCCCTGCATGAGCGAGTTTATGCGTGTGAACTTGGACGCACTCAAGGCAAAGGCGCAGAATGATGCAGCAGTTGTTGCATTCAACGCATATCAAGACAAGAACATAAACCCTGTACCATTTATGGTTGCAAAGGGTTCATTGCCTGAGATTGTTCCTACAATCGCTGATGGTGAATTGTCTTGGAGCACTCCAAAGAATGATGCAGACACCACAACCGCGGAAGGTATCTACGCAGCACTTGGCCTTAACCAGGGCGATATGGTTACTTTCATCCTTTGCGGTGGCGATTTCATCAGCAACACTGCTCTTACTTTTGCTCCACAGCCTTTGGCGATTACTCGTTTGCATGCAGACAAGCAGGGCGCAGTTTCTTCGCTTGCTGATGCTTTCACCGTTGAGAGCAACAACCAGGGCAACATTAACGTTGATTTTAACATGGGTACCAACCTCGTGTTTGAAGCTTCTTGCGACAAACTGGTTATGGGTGCAGTAATCATTTCACGCAAGGCAGCCGACAAGTGGTTGCGCTCAAATGCAACAATGGTAGTGAAGGCTGGCATCCCTGCAACCACTGTTTCCCGTCAGCTTGCAACATATCCTGTTGAACGTGACCTCATCCTCAACGGCTCAGGACTTGCAAAAGGCAGCTCAACTTCTTCACTTCCTAAGCCATCATTGTCGCTGTCATCATCAACTGTTAGCATCACAACCAAAGGTGGCACAGCCAATGCTCCTACATTGACGGGTGCACCTGCAGGTGCTGCTGTTACTTACAGCATTGCAAACAGCAATGTTGCAACAGTTGACCCAACATCGGGTGTTGCTACTGCTAAGGCGAACGGCTCTACACGTGTTACAATCAATGTTGGTGCAACCGAGACAACAGGAGCAACTTCTATCTCTTACACACTCAACGTATCTGGCCAAGATACAGACGCTAACCCTGGCGGTGGTGGAACAGGAGATGGAGAATAAAGGATAGTTTTCTTTCGTAAATTAGCCACGTTATGATTAGGGGCACCCTTCATATTTAGGGTGCCCCTTTTTTAAAATCCTCATGTTATGACAATCCATCAAAAAGAGAGTGTAGAATACGCAAGCGCAATCGTCTGTATATTCTCATCAATATCTATCGGGATAGCCTCTATAATAATATCAACAAACCACGATATTGCAGCAGGGGTTCTTATTCTCATAGCGCAGCTACTTATATTTGCTGCGTCAGTCTTCCACCTTAACTATAAAATTTTGAACTATGGCGAAACAAAAAATAACGTTCAAGCCGAGTGAAAACTTCACCCTTGAAGAACTCATCCGCTCGACAACTGCGGACAAACACAGAATAACAAACATACCAGATGCAGAGCAGACAAGAAATCTGCAATATGGTGTTGACATGGTGTTGCAGCCTTTACGCAACAAGTATGGCAAACCTATTGTCATTACCTCGGGCTACAGATGTGCAGCCCTCAACAAACTCGTGGGAGGTGTTGCAAACAGCTTTCACCTACAAGGAAATGCAGCCGATATTCGGGTACACTCCCAGGAAGAAGCGGAAGAACTCTTTGAGATCCTTAAAACAATACCTTCTGTTGATGTTGCACTCTTCGAGCACTCAACTTCAAGCTGTTGGTTGCATGTACAATGGAACATGCACAACACACCCAGACATCATTTCAACTTTAATTACATTGCCAGATGAAAAAACTATTATACCTTTTCACTATCTTGCTTTTGCTTTGTTCCTCATGCAGAACAAAACAAACCATTCAAGAATACTCTTCGCATTCTGATAGCACAAAAACAGAATGCAGCACTCAAAAAGAAGTGAACAAAGAGGAGAGCAGCGCATCAAGCCATTTGGCTGTTACTGATTCGATGAGCTCATCAATCATCGAGGAAGAATTTACTTTAAAATTCGATACATTGGGTAGGCCAACAGAACTCCATGGTAAGAAAAAAAAATCGATGATGCAATCAAAATCAGAAAAAAACTCCTCCCTGGACCAACAATTTGCAGATGAAAAGCTATCTTGCGATAGCAATTACGAATTAGTCAACATCGAACATTATAAATACAATAAGAAAGTTCAGCCGAAAAAGAAATCTTCAAAAAACGTGCTTTTTGCTGTCATGTTGTCGCTTTTAACATTAATTATCTGCCATTGTGTCTTAAAGCGAAAAATAAAGCAAAAAAAACTTGGAGCATAAAAAGATATTTCCTATATTTGCATCGCTATCTGAGGATAAGGGCAACGCAGAGGTGCGACCCCCAACGTAGGATAGTCACGATAAGCAGATTTTGCGAAGCGGATGGAGTACACCTCTATCCGCTTTTTTTTTGCTCATCGAATATGATAAATAAAAAAAATCGAAGATAATCATAATGTCCATTATAAAAAATTTGCTTATGAAAGATTTATCAATTAAACAAGAAATCAACATTGCTATTGCATTAGATGCTCGTATTAAAGAATTACAAAAAGCTATTGTCAGAGCAAAGGAACTTGAAATAGATTATTCTTATCATGAGGAAAATCTATTAGCATGCAAATCCGCATTATCTGTTTTAGGATTTATAGTATAATATAAAAACGAAAGAAAATGAAAGAAAAGAAAGTACTAAGATTAACTGTCTGCAAAAAATGGTTTGATATGATAGTTGAAGGAAGCAAGAAAGAAGAATATCGGGAAATTAAACCGTATTGGATTCATCGCCTTATTGAAGATCACGATAAAGGATTATGGGTTAGCGATGAATCTAATTTCAAACCTTATACCCACGTCCTATTTATCAACGGATACAACAAAAACAGCCCACAAATTGAGAAGAAAATAAATGAAATCTGTATTGGATATCCCATAAAAGGTTTGTGTCCAGACGCATGGCTGCAAACAAGATTATTTTTTATTATTAAATTTGAATAATATGGCTAAAGATTATTGGTTAATAGAAAGAAAATTCAAAGACGGAGATAAATATTTCGTTTCCGAAGTCAACTACAGCGAAAAAAATAAGTTTCTGAAAGAGGTCGCCGATTTTATCGGCTCCTACAAAAATGGAATTTTCCAAGGAGATATTGAAAATTTCTTGGAAGCTATATTGGCACATATTGAAAGTATATCCAAAAGATATAAAAGAACCAGATTACCGGATATAAATATATATATCGGACATGATGGCAGCTATACTTGTGTTGGTAGTTATGGTTCAAAAAGAGTTTTTTCCATGTATTGTTCCAAAGTGAAAGGTACAATCGAGTAATTGCAATCACACTGCTTTCGTTGTGCACGTAAAAAACCTAAGCCTAAATCAAAAACCATAAAGTTATGCCCGAACTAATAGCTAAAAGAATAGGCGCCGTACTAAAATACAATGGTGTACGGCTGCGTATAGTCGAAAGTGTGGATGGTTGCAGGGGCTGTTATTTTAATCGGCTTCGATTAAAATTTTGCCCCTACGATGATTATCTCGGGGCTTGCACCGATATCTACAGAAACGATAATACCAGTGTGATTTTCCGAAAGATAGACGAAAACAGAAAAGAAAATCTACACAAAAGGACAAAGAGATAATTAACACTATATTAATCACTTAAAATTATTAGTTATGCTAAAAGTTGAAATGATAGGCAATCTTGGAGCAGATGCCGAAATCAAGGATCACCAGGGACGAAAATTCGTTTCTTTCCGTGTTGCTCATACCGAAAAGTGGACAGACAGAGCAACAGGTCAAATTGTGTCGCGAACAGTGTGGGCATCCTGCACCATGAATGGAGATGGCGGTCAGCTTACACAATTCCTCAAGCAGGGTACCAAAGTCTTCATCAGAGGTTCAATGACAATGAATGTATTTTCGTCCGCTCTCACTCATCAGATGGAAGCAGGCTTAAACATCTCTGTTTGGGAGTTGGAGTTATGCTCATCTAAACCTCAAGAAGGTAACAGAGACCAAGGACATTTTTAAAAACATTCGGGCAGGGCTTACACCCTGCCCTCTTAAACTGAAAGAAATATGAGTAAATTAATGCAAGAAGCAAAGAAACTGATTGAAAGCTACGATAGTCAAGGATGGGAAACCAAGGCCTTTGAATTCGATTACGATAATCATGCAGCCATCTGCGAGATGAAGCATAACAACGGCAACAGAATGAAGGTATACATTGACTATCACACACAAACGATTAGTGTATACATCAACAACAAACTAAAGGACCAAACAAAACTGAAATAATATGACCAATGAAGTAAAGTGCATAAATCTTGACTGGCTCGAAGTGTTCTGCATTGAGCCAGGCGATTTGTGTGCTAATTACTTCAAAAACCTTGGTTGGGATGCACGACAACGAGAATACGGAACTCCTCAATATAGGGAGATGTTCACCCTCTACAACCAACATGGAAAACCATTCCTCGAGATAAGGCGAAATCCTTACTCCCTAAAAAAGGACGGTGGAATATTCGAGGAGCATGCCTGCCACATTCGACTATCAAACCGAACTTGCTACTACTACGATGCAGTCAACCAACTACGTACTTTCATCATCCAATACGGCTACAGATACCAGGGCATAAGTCGTATCGATATTTGTTGCGACCAAACAAAATTCGATAATGGAATGTTGCCCCAGACGTTGGCCAACCAATATATGAAAGAAAAGATATGGAAGACACACCAAAGCAATCTGCATACTTATACAAACGATGGCGATGATATCGCTAAAGGCAACAGAATGGCAGCGCATGGGAAGGAAACCAACCGAGGAAGAATTTACAACTCCATAAAGTGGGGTTCTCCCTCATCACCAATCTCTACCAAACTCTACAACAAGACGTTGGAACTTTCGGTTGAATCGAAAGACAAGTGGTACATTCGTGATGCCTGGGTCAAAGCAGGACTTTGCAACTACCAAAAAGTTACCTACGACTACTACGACAGCAAGACAAAGAAACATGAACAGAGAGCGAAAATGGTAATGGTCAAACCTGGTACCCAAGTGGACCACGAAATACCGATAGAAGAAGCTTTGCAAGTTGAGGTGTGGAGAGTCGAGTTTTCAATCAAATCTGAAGGACGAAATTGGATAAACTTAGATGACCAACACAGAGTACAACTCCAATTAGATGCTTTCGATACAGCAGACAAACTTGCTTATACCTTCATGACCATGCAAGCATGGTTGTTTGTCTTCTGCAAAGCCGAATATACCGATGGACGAAAGCCAAAACGCAAAGATAGATGCAAACCGATACGACTATACCAAACAAAGGATATCAGCAACTACAGACCATCACGACCAACCAACGATGAGGAAACAGGGCGACAAGACAAGATCATGGTCAACCGATTGCTAAGGATGGCCAACGAGGACGAATGTAGCGAAAAAGAGAAAATCATGCTGAAAGCGATAGCGATGTACATAAGCAAAAAACACCGAGATTGGCTGATACCCGACCCCGAAAAGAATTGGCTACAGATATCGGCAGACCTCATTCACTTGCGAAAGCAAAATGAGGAAGATATCGCAAGACAGATATCGGGAGAAGATACCTCATGGCTTGAATGTGAGGAAGAAATAAAGCAGATGAGCCCAGAAGAACTCGACAAACGGTCTAACCGATTTAAGCGATATCAACAAAAACGAATACAGAAAGCCAAAATCGACGTACTCAAGAAGAAAGACGAACTGAAACAGCTCATCGACAGATACGAACACATACTGAACACAAAATTAGACCTACCTCTAATCGTTGAAGAACTACTTGGAACACCATTTTAGGTATGAGCATTTGCCCATACCTAATTGCGTTGTGCGATAACACAAACAAAACCAAACAAAAAAGACACAATCACACAGCAATCGAGCACGAAATCTCGTGCCCTGCTTTCGTTGTCACGTAATAAACCTAAGCCAAGGCCAACAGAATTGTAAAGTAAAGAAAACGAATGAACGATGTGAGGAAAAATGCGTCTTCTGGCGGTACAGTAGTACCGCCGTCAGAGTGACACTACAAAATAAGATAACTATCTATCGCACAGCGAGAAAAAGCTAACTGAGTGCTACATCACTTTTTGCGACCACAAACAACAGCGAAATTGTCAAACTTACGGAACGATATCCAACTGTGGGAACATTCCCCCCTCCGCCCCACCCATAAGGGGCGCGAGCAGTAGCCCTACCTCCCTGCGGTCGGGGGGCTGCTGCT
>ERZ1026880.1296-NODE-1296-length-10844-cov-4.832422_pt1 | contig 10844 bp, 10 predicted proteins | sample MGYA00380170_ERZ1026880 | MGnify/ENA primary metagenome ERZ1026880 (study PRJEB33269, sample SAMEA4719806) | human gut metagenome | biome: human-associated habitat; feature: organic feature; material: feces | place: Cameroon | collected 2013-10 ...
GATGTTATGGATAGCTATCCTTTTTTGAGGATAGCACGAATCGATATCGCTTTAATGACATATTCCGCTCACGGTCGCCTAGGGCGATAAGCGGCTTCATTGGATAGGGATTTCAAAAGGTACACTCAGGCAAAAATAAAAGGGCTCATGTCTAGCCCTAGAAGCACTTGTAGCAGAGCAACAAAAAAGCCGCTGTCGGCGGCTGATTGATGTAAAATACAGGTGCGCGGGGAACAACGCATCGGCAGCAACCGATACCCCGCAGGAACAGTTACAAAATGGTGTTAAACCCAAACTGAAAGCCGCCCTGGCCGGGGCGGCTTTCAGTGTTTTCAAGGCACTGAAACTAAGCTTCCAAGATGGCCAGGATGGTCAGTAGAAGCAGGATGATGGCGACGAATCGAATATCCATGAGACCACCCCCTTCCCGAATGAACCGGGCAGGGCCAAAGGCGCGCCCCCGCGCGAGATTCGATTATCTCACACCGCTACTTGAATAGGCACCTGAATACCTGGTAGGCAATGAACGCAGGCGCGATGACGAACATGCCCCAGAAAATGATGTCGTTCATGGTGCCGAAGAGCGCCGTTATGGGGTTCGCCTGAACGGCCGACACGGGCGGCAGCGCCGCGCCCAGCTGCGCGTTGACCTGCTCTATGAGCGCTCCGGCGTCGGTCAAGGCTTGGTTCGCGGCGTCGATTTGGGCGGCCGCCTGCTGGGCGAGCAAGCGCTGGGAAGCGGCAGACAGCACGAGCATGGCAGCCAGCGCGCAAGTTGTGGCCATGGCCGCGCGGCGCTCCTTCGCCGCCTCCTTCTTCTGCTCTTCCACCTGGGCTTTTAAAGATCGCACATGCACGGCCGACGCCGCCGCCATAGCCTTCAGGCTCTTCCCCTGCCATTCCTCCAAGGCCTCGGCAACGGCGGCCTTTGCCGCAACCGCCGCGGCCTGGTTGATAGCCTCCCCTCGCCGTTCCAGGCCTTCGCAGGTCTTGGCGATGCGCTCGGCGTCGAGCTTCACATCGGCCGCGGCCTCGGCCGCCTCCTGCGCGCTTCGCGCGATGGCGTCTAAGTAATCGAGCTCGTCGAAGTTTTCAGTCATTTATCGGCTCCTTCCCCAGTCATCCCGGCCGTAATCGCGCTCGTAATAACGGGTTTGCGGGCGCGTCCATTCGCGCGCCTGTGCCCGTTCCCGCGCCAGGCGCTCATCGTCGCGCTCAAGCGCCTTGCCGGCGGCCCGGGCGCGCTCGGAGAGGCTTCCTTCATCGCGGAAGTCGAGCCCGCGCTCGCGCGCCCGCTCGATAGCCTGCATTCTCTGCTGCACCAGTTCGCGGGGCGAAATCTTGTGCCCGCGCTCGCGCGCCTCGTCTTGCAGCTGGGCGCGAAGCTCCGCCAGCCGTTCGGCCGGCGGAGTGCGTTCCCCGGGCCTCTCGGGCTCCAGGCGCGGCGATTCGTCGGCGATTTCGCAGCCGCGCTCCCGCTCGCGGCCGGGCTCGCGCAGCCGTTCGTACTCGCGCGCCACCAGCGCCCGGGCGCGCTCGACGACGCGCTCGCAGCGCTGGCGAAGCTCGTCCGATATCTCGCGCAGGCGCTCCTGAATGCGCTCGCGCATGCGGTTGCGCTCCTCTCGCTCGAGGTTTTCGCGGCCGCGGTCGGTGACGGGCTCATACCTCCGGCCTTCGCGCTCGCAGCGCTGTTGCTCGCGCCGCTCGGCATGCCGGGCATCCTTGCCCATGTGCAGCTGCGGCTCGCGGTCCATGCCGCGCTCCTCGTAGCTTCTGCGGTCGACGTACTCGCGCTCGTGCTCGGGGGTGCGCTGGCGCTCGTATTCGCGCTCGAGCGCCCTGTTCTGATCGCGCTCGTAAGCCTGCCGCCACTCGTCGACCAAATCGCGGCTGTTCCATTCGCGGTTCTTCTTGGCGGAAAAGCCGCCGGGCGTCATCTCGCGCATGGCGAGCATGACGTGGCAGTGGGGGTTCTCGCCGCGGCCCTCGTGGATGGCCCAGTCGGCCGCCATGCCGCGCTCGACGAACTGCTCGCGCACGTAGGCGCGGGCGAGCTCGCGCTGGGCGTCGTGGCCAAGCTCGCGCGGGAGCGCGAACTCGACCTCGCGGCACAGCTGGGCGTCGCGGCGCTTCTCGCAGCGCTCGACCTCGTTCCACAGGGTCTCGCGATCGCGGAAGCGCTCGGGCGCGCCGTCGGGCAGCTCGACGTGCGCCTCGCGCACCGAGTCGCCCCGGCGGTCGTAGTCGCGCCACTCATGGGCGCGCTCATCCCAGAGCCGGGACGCGCTGCGGTAGGCCGCCGCGGCCACGGCCGAATGGCCGGCCGAACGGCTGAGCACCTTGGCGTGGATGTGGTACAGAGGCACCGCGCCCCTCCTTCCAGGTCGAATCGGCAAGCGCGAAGCGCGCGCAGCGAGAAAGCCGCGAAAGGCTTTCGGCGGAGTCGGCAAGGGCGAAGCCCGCGCAGCGGAAAACCCGCCAAAGGGTTTTGCCGCGGAGTTGCCCCGCAGGGCGCACACATTGCGGAGCAATGTATAAGTGCGCTCTTCTGACGCCAGAGGGGCGTTGTCGCTCACGCTGTCGCGTTCACTTTCGTGCGCGTTCCCATCGCTCCCATTATACGGCCGCAGAGCCTTCGACACGTTATAATCGCAGCATCAAAGGATTAGCAAGGAGTCCCATATGGCGAAAAGGGTTCGCAGCGCCGAGGCCATCGCGGCAGAGCGCGAGCGGCTGCAAGAGAAGCTCAAGCAACTGAAGGCCGAGGAGGGCGAGCGCAGGCGCATAGACGCCGGCAAGCAGCGCCGGATGCGCAACCGGTTGATGATGGTGGCCGCCGGCGAGATTGCCGCCATAGTGCCGCCGGAGGCCATCGACATGCGCCTCTGGAACGATTTCCTGGGAAGGCATCGCGCCGAGGTCATGGCGTGCGCAATCCACCCCGAGCGCGCCATGGAGGACGCCTATGACGACGCCAACGAATACGCCAGGGACAAGAAGGCCGCGGCCAAGGCCGCGCGAAAGCGGCCCGACGACGCGGCCCAGCCGCTAGAAGAAGCAAAGTCCGCAGCCGAACCGGAAATCGAACCGACCGACGACGAGATTATCGCCGGTATGACGATCGAAGAGCTGCGCGCCGCATACAAGGAGGCGCGCGACAACGGCCATGAGGCCAACAGAACCGGCGAGAGGGAGGAAGGCGACTATTGGTTCGACCTCGCGAGGAAAATCAAAGCAGAAGCAGAACAGAGAAAATAGGGTTAACGAGCCAATCAACAGGCCATTTGCCGATTTAAGCAGCCGCAAGCAAAATACGACATCGATATAGCACCAAGCTTCGATACCCTTGAGCAAGGATAGCTATCCTTGACATCCACCAACTAATCAACGAGGTGAATTGCCATGGATACAAACGATAGAATGAACCGAAAAGGCTTCTCGAGGCGCAAGTTTCTTGCGCTTGCCGGCATCGGAGCGGCAAGCTTCGCCGTCAACTCAAAAATAGCATTCGCATCGGATCAGGAAAAAGTCAGATTCACCGAAGAAGTCGCGATCGACCTTGCCAACGAATTCGCATCGAGCAACTTCCCCGAGAAGAATATTACCGCGGGATCCGCAACTAAACTCTACGCGAATGACTTATCGCCGTTCGGATATATCGTCGAGTACGCAACAGCCAGCGGAGAAAGCGGCGGATATATCGTATTTGATGCCACCAATAACGGAATGATTTACGAGTTTTCCGTTTCCGAGGGCGCGATTTCGCCATACAAGAGGGCAATCAACTCATCAGGAATCGCAACGCGGTCATCAGCAAATCCGCTCGCCGTCATCGAGTCGCCGTTCATCTACGCCGCATTCTTACCAAGCGAATCTACAGCCATAGACATGTACGGAAACGATGCTTCTGACCGCATCGAACCGATTTCGACACTGTCAACGCCAGATACGGAAGACTGGAACGATATATTCATCACGATTGGAAGCGGATGGACCTTTAAATCGCAGAACCATGCGCCCCAGCAATTCATATCGTTCTCAATCGACGAAGTCAAAGCGGCAAGCGGAAGATACGCCTGCGTTGTATCGGCCATGTTAAACTGCGCTCCTCATTACATCGGCTCCAGCAATTTCCCTTGGGGAAAGATAGGGAATGACTATATAGAGCTTTGGGACAGGTCGGCAACGTCAACCTTGTACACGCGAGATGGGATACTGTACGGTGAGACAGAATTCACGAATGCATGCTCAGCGATGCGGGAATACTGCTCTAATAGAGGAGTTGCTATATCCGCATCTTACGAGAAGTCCCCATCTTTTCCCACTTTCAAAAACGTCATAGACAGAGGTGATATGGCGATTTTTGGATGCGGAATTAATCAAAACGGCTCAAGGGTTGGACACGGCATGGCAGTCGAAGGATACGCGGTGCTCAAAAACGGCAGCATCAGCGAGGATATTTACACTTTGATCGTTGCCGACGGATGGGGCTACGGAGCGAGGTATCTGAGCTTCTATTACACGAGATTCACCGATACCCATGGCGTGTACTTCAAGAAATAAGGCAACGGCCGCAATCGCCATAATATCAACCATCGTTTTGATAATCGCGCCTTCATGCTCGCTCAGCACGGATAGAAACGATCCAATTCCCGAAGCGGCAACCGAGTCCAACGAATTGAGGATTCACGACCAGATGAGGCAAGAACAAACCGCCACCCAAGAAAATAGCGTCGAGGGGGGCTCGTCTGGTAACAGCTACATGCTTAGCGTTACCGGTACGATTTCCTCAATATCGGACGACTCTGCGACAATAAGCACCGATTCGGAAAATGTCGACGTCAATTTATCGGACCTGAAAGACGGATTCAGCTACCCTGCCTATATCTCGCCGGGAATAGAGGTAGTCGCGTCTTATTTTCCCGAAGACAGGGATTCCGAAGGCCGCCTCATAATCAGGCAAATCATGCTGAAGTCGCAATATGACGAAATCGCAAGAAGAAATGGACGTTAGTCCGGCACCAGAAATAAAAGAAGAGCCGCTGCGCAGCGGCTCTTCTTTTATTTTCCCCGACCAAAAACCTATTCGCTTCCAGGCCCGAGAAGCTTCATGGCGATGCGGCCGCGTTTCCACCATGGAGTCGCCGCAATTGCCTGTTGGCGTTCGGCTATAGTCGCGACGCGATCAGCAAGCTCGGCGGCGCGGCGGTTTGCATCGTTCAGCTGTATGCGGAGCGATTCGACCTCCCTGTCTCGCGAAGCGCGGAGATTGGTCAGCTCGGAAGCAAGTATGTCGTTTTGTTCCTTGAGGTCAGCGATTCGATCGTTGAGCGCGGCGATAACGGCGTCTGACGCGACGGCATCGTTGGACTCCGATTGCTGGGGAATGTTCTTGCTAACGGCGTCGGCTATTGCCGACACGGCGAAATCATCGAGAACGTCATACTTACCGACCCTCGACACATGGTCGGGCGAAAGCTCAAGCCGGTCGATGTAGTTCACGACGGTCTGCTTCGACACCCCGAGCGTGTCGGCGAGCTCTTTCTTGGTGATGCCCATAAATCGAATATCCCTTATTTGGTCTACGGTTTTCCATATCCACCAGCAATTATATATTCCGTTTGTCGATGCATTGGCCAAGAAATCGATTATTTACCGATTACTCTTTTCGATATGTTCGACAATTTAGCCATTCGTTTTCGGTCGTTGCGAGCGTGCGAAATCATCCACGATACCCTGGATGCTCACCCTGCAAACGCTCCTGCCGCTCTTCTCCGCCAAGCGCTCCCAATACCTGTCGAACGCCCAATCGCCCGCCTCCTCGAGCAAATCCGCGAGGGATTGCTGGCTTTCGTAATCCTCCCTGTCGGCCATGACAGCCTCCCCGTGCTTATCGATCAACAGCGACAGGTGCTTGTCGATTGCCTTCTCGACCAAGCTCTCGATATCCGCCGCGGTTTCGTCGCTTCCACCGCACGTCGTGGGAGATGCGTCTGGTTTCAGCCATTTATTGACGGTCGTCGGCGACACGCCTAGGGCCTTGGCAATTGCGCGCTGGCTTGCATCGGGATGCTCGGCGGCATAGGCGCGTATCTCGTCGCGTTTAGGCTTGCGACCGTTTCCATCGCGCCAGCATGTACCGTTCGCTTTATCGTTAATCTCCTGTATAGCCCTGGCTCCTTCTAAGTGGAGCGCCTGCGGTCTCCCGTTGTGCTTGTTTTCATGCGGCGCGATTTTGGCGCGTCGGCACATGTATTCGTTCTTCCAGAACCGCAAATCGTTCGAACCGTAGGCAGCCAGGGCGCAGGCGACGTCGTAGTCAGTGAAGCGGTTGCCCGGCTCGTCGCTCAGCCCGTCGAGTTTCGGCACAAGCGCGTAGGCGTCGCGCTCCAGGTCCTCCAGCGGCACGTTGCACTTCACGGCGTAGGCCACGAGGGCCAGCACAGCGAAGTAGCGGCCGTGAACCACGGCCTCGTCCTCGATGCGGGAAAGCCACGACTCGTAAGCGCCGCGGTTGGTGTCGTAGCCCTCCTTCTCCTCGCCCTGCACGACGCGCCGCTCATACCAATCGGGCCACTTCTCCTTGGCCTCAGCGAGCGGGGTGCGCCCGCCCTTCGTCTCGAGGATGCGGCGCAGCTCGCCGGGTATTTCCTTGCCGCGAATGCCGCAATAGTCCACGAGATAATCCAACGTCACACGCCATGGCTCGACGGCTCCATCGGGCGCGTACATGAATGCCAGGGCCTCGTACTTGTTCGTGTCCTTCGAATCGACATCGTGACCGTTGAGCCTGGTGGTGGTGCCCGGCATGCGGAACCCCTGGTAGATTCCCTGGTACTGCCTGCCTTCGTTGCCGTCCTCGCTGGTGTAGTCGGTCCACACGACGTCAGTGAGCCTGCGCTTGAGCTGCTGCAGGAAGGGCACCACGGCGGAAATCAGCGGCACGGGGCGATCGAGCAGGTAATACAGATGCAGCCCACGGCCGCTCATGACTATGTAAGACGCCTGGGGTATCGACGCGTGCTTGTCCAATCCGGAATCGTGTCCGTTGCGCATCTGCTTGAGCACGCTGCCGAGCTTGCCGGGGGTCACGCCGTCGAGGTCCACCGCGAAGGCGTGCAGGAAGCGCGCATTGGCCGCCTTGTTGTGCTTGCCGTACCACGACACCGGGGCCATGTACACGGGTGCGTTCTCGGCGATTGAAGCTTTCACGAGTGCGGAAACGCCATCCAAATCGTCGGTCACCGTGAAGCGCTCTACGACGGGAACGTCGACCTTCTTGCCCTTCACGAGCTGCTTGCGAATCCTCGGACCGAATTTCAAGGCTATAGCGTTCGGCTTGCCGTCGAACTTGATGGGCTCCACGCCTTCGGCCCATTTCTCTTGAAGAAACCCCTCGGAAAATATATCCCTGTAGAAGGCCATGGGATCGCGCCACTCCCAGCCGGGCTCGTCAAGCATTCGGCGGCTCATGGCTATATAAGCTTCCCGGCACTCCTGCCAGTAGGCGCGCTCCTGCTCTTTTGTAAACTTTCTCCTAGCCACCCCAAATCCCTCCCCGAGGGTATTACTACAGGACGTATATTATAAATACATTTATTGTAACACTCGGGGCAAAAAGAGAGGCGGCCCGAAACGGCTGCCCGAAAACCATCCTCCAAGCCCCTCCCCGAGGGTGTTCTATACAGGACGGCATCCGCCCTTGTATCTTCGCCATATATGGAGTATCTTCGCCATATTACCTATGTTTGGCGAAGATACAAGGAATGTGGCGAAGATACTCCATGGCGCAATTCGACTATTCAAGACAGCTCAGTACCCTTATGTCGCCCGAAATCATGTCGGCCATAGGAGACATGAGGGAGCATCGCGGAAAGCAGGCCCTCTACGAGGCGACGAGGGCCGACGTGCTGGAAAGCCTCGTAGAGATAGCGAAAATACAAAGCACGAGCGCGTCGAACAGGATTGAGAACATCTCGACGTCGGACAAGCGCCTTCGAGACCTGATGGAAGACAAGGCCACGCCGAAGAATCGCGACGAGCGAGAGATAGCGGGGTATAGATTCGTGCTCGATACGATTCACGAGAGCCACGACGCCATACCCATAACGCCGAGCGTAATCTTGCAGCTCCATCGCGACCTGTACAGGTTCAGCGGTGATTCGTTCGCCGGAAAGTGGAAGGATGCCGACAACGTGATCGCCGAGCGGTCGGCCGGCGGCGAGCTCGTGGCAAGGTTCAGGCCGACAAGCGCCGCGGCGACGCCGGCGGCCATCGGTGAGATTTGCAAGGAATACAGCTCCCAGATAGAGGATGGAACGTACGACCCCGTCCTCGTATCGCTGGTATTCGTGTTCGATTTCGTGAGCATCCATCCGTTCAACGACGGGAATGGCCGCATGAGCAGGCTTCTCACCCTGCTTCTCCTGTACCGATGCGGGTACACGGTCGGGAAATACGTGTCCATAGAAAAGGAAATCGAACGGTCGAAGGAGACCTACTACGAAGCCCTGGCCGCAAGCTCCGCCGGATGGCAAGACGGCGAGAGCGACTATACGCCGTTCGTCACATACATGCTCGGCGTCATGACGGCCTGCTACAAGGAGCTCGATAGAAGATTCGCCATAGCAGCGAGCCCCAAGGACGGCGAAGGCATGCTGCGCGCGTATTTCGATCAGCTCGTCGGCGCGGCGACGAAGCGAGATATCATGGACGCGAACCCATCCATAAGCAAACGGACGGTGGAGCGAATCCTCAAGAAGCTCCAAGACGACGGGGCCATCGAGAAAACGGGTTCAGCGAGGTCAACCGCTTATCGCAGACGATAGCGCCAGATGGGCTAACGTACGCATGGGGCTTGCATAGCGCCGGCATCTTGGTTGTAGGGCAAAAAAGAGAGTCCGGGGCCCGTAATTTCCGAGCGCAGAATCGAGCATTTTTAAACCCTCTGGGAAGCCCTAAAACCCTCTCTAGGGACGTTATACTATCAATACAGTTGTTACACTTCGGGCAAAATTAAAGGGTCTGTCACAGACCCCAGGAAACCCTTATAGGGACTCAAAAAGACTCACGCCTTCCCTGTTTTTCTATCAACGCCGCTAAAACCGACGAGGCAATCGCTTTTTTTTCAACATGGATATTTTTCATTGGTACCTTTCGTAAAAAACCAACAAAAGGCACCAATGCTTTAGCCTAATCACTGACTAATTCAATATCGACAGCGTCGTAGAGGCCATTTCGCGAAAGATATCTAATCGCGACCTCTGATCCGTTCGGCGGCATTTTACTTGCGCTAGCTGGATCGATATTTTTCAAGTCGAAATGAACGATTTCACCTTCGGTAAACATCCTAGAATAAACAGTGATTCGTATATCGACGCCGCAAGCATCACGCGAGACAAGGATGCCTTGCGCATACGAAAGGCTTAGGCTGTTCTGCCCCTCCTGCTCCATATCCAGATCCTCTCGATACGACGTCTCGTTGCTGCAAGATGCGATAAACGGAATGCAAGCCATTATCAGCACTAATAAGATTCGCATATTTCGATACTAGTTCTTCTTGAATAGCGCCCCATTTCGCCTTGCGTAGTAGCTCGTTGTGAAATTCATCCCGCGAGGCATAGACGTCCATCCATCATGAATCCATAGCGCATTGATTCCATTTAGCGGGTTGCTCTTATCTTGCAACCCCATATACCCAAAAACAGCCACAGCATGACCGCCATCGACGCCATTGATCGCACCGCCAAAAAGCCCGACGTTCCTCGAATCGATACAGCTAACATAATCTGAATAGCTTACGGTGCTTCTGTAATCAAATGAAAGAGAGACTCCCGCCGTCGCCGACAATCCAACGACAGCATTCGCTTCATTAGTGGTAGACGTTGCCCCGTATATCACGCCCGGAGTGCCCTTGGGATTGTCATATATTTCAACATCTGCCCTATTCCATAGCGCATAATATCCTTCTTTCAACCCCGCCGATTGCAGGCTTGTTACCCGATAGAAGGTACATACGGTGTATGCAGCGGTCACCCCGCAGGCATACCTTCCCGTCACTCTTTCAATTTCCGATTGAGTAAAAAGCTTGATTCCCCCAACAGAGTTGTCATTAACAACCTTCCAATTTCTATAAACGTCATCGAAATAAATCATGACGTCATTCCAGGATTCCGGGTCTACGCTCATAGGGGCAATCCCATTTTGATTCTCGAAAGCACGACCCGGGACGGGCAAAAACGACTTCTCACCGACATCAAACAGAGAGTATGTCATCTCATCGCTTTTAATGCATACAAATCGATCTTGATCGCCCAAATCAAGCACCGACGGCGTTGATTGCCTAACTGCTGAAATCGGGCTTACGGCTCCTTGCTCGTATGAAAATTCCGCAATGCTATTCGGAGAATCTGCATCAATTACAACATACCCAATCGGCTGGTTGCTTGGATTGACGAAGTCGATCGAATACCCCAGACCTCTGCCCGATGGGCTAAAGACAGTTGTGCAATTTGATGCCGAAAAGTCAATCGACTCCCTTCCAGAGATCGATTGGTAAAAATTTTTTGCAAAGAGTATTGCATCAGACTCGGATAGAGGTTCCATTGCTGATGTTGTATTTCCCGAGCTCACCGAGGAACTACTTGCGAATGCCGCCGACGGACCTATTGCAAGCGATGCCGCACCTATGCCGGCCGCTGCAAGAAATTCACGGCGGGACATTCCACTACGGCTTCTATTCTTACCCATATCCATAGCAATTCACCTCGTTGATTGTTGAATGGTGGATGTTATGGATAGCTATCCTTTTTTGAGGATAGCACGAATCGATATCGCTTTAA
>ERZ1026880.1302-NODE-1302-length-10797-cov-3.828989_pt1 | contig 10797 bp, 10 predicted proteins | sample MGYA00380170_ERZ1026880 | MGnify/ENA primary metagenome ERZ1026880 (study PRJEB33269, sample SAMEA4719806) | human gut metagenome | biome: human-associated habitat; feature: organic feature; material: feces | place: Cameroon | collected 2013-10 ...
CTTTTTTTCTGAAATAGTTTTATTCATTTGTACCTCTCGATTTTATCCCTCGCGGGAATGGAATACAAAAATTAGTATTCCCATATTTTGAGAGTCCATACATGCGAAAACTGCCGACAGTTTCCTGCCGGCAGTCCTGACTTTTTCGTATTCTGCTATTTCACATCCAGCCCGATCAGCTTCGTCTCTTCGATCTGTGCGGTGTCCTCTGCTTCTGCAAAATCTTTTCCGTGGAAGTCCGATCCACGGGTGATGCAAAGGTCATATTTTTGTGCCATCTGAACGAATCGAAGGCTCTGTTTCTCATCTTGATCCGGATGAAAGCATTCCAGTCCGCCAAGACCGCACGAAACCAGCTTCTCAACGATCCCTTCCATATTCTGATAAAACTCCCGGCTGCCCGGCGTTCCGATCTTTTTTGCCTGGATCGGATGTGCCAGCACCGGAAGTCCTCCCGATTCCCGTATCAGCTTTACAGCATCTGATGCCGGCAGTTTCTCTTTTTTGATAGCAAGAGCCGTTTCGCTTCCCAGCATTTTTTTGCTTTGAAACACTTCCGGTATGCTGGAGGCATATCCCTTTGCGATCAATGCCCGCGCAATGACCGGTTTACCGATATAGTCATTGGGCTGGATCTTTTTCAGCTCTTCTTCGAAGATATCATATCCCATTTCCTGCAAAGCGGCGATCAGCTTTGTGTTGCGGACAGCTCTTCTTCTGGCAAGCTCTTCCATTGCGGCAAGCAGCGTTTTATCGGCAAGATCCATACCATAGCCTAAAATATGGAGTTCGATTCCCGAAGCGGTCTCCGTTGCCAGCTCCATGCCGGGTATTACGGTCAGATCTACTCTTCTGCCTTCTTCCAAAGCCTCCGGCAGTCCATCGATCCCGTCATGATCTGTGATGGCGATCTGCTGATATCCAAGAGCTTTTGCAGCATTCACGATCTCTGCCGGAGAAGCTTGTCCATCCGAAAATTTCGTATGAATATGAAAATCTACCCGATACTTACCCATCTTATAAAATCCCTTTGTACAGCAGTCCTTCAGCAACTTCATCCGCAGCATTATCGCCTTTGATTTTTCTTATAATGGCCAAAGCAAATCCGATGGCATACGCAGGGCCCTTCCCCGTGATCACATTGCCATCTTCTACAACACCGCCGTCTATATACGAAGCCATGTTCAGCTCATTCTGCATACCCGGATAAATAGTCGCCGTTTTGTGGGTCAGCCCTCCGCGGGCATCGAGGACCATAGGAGCTGCACAGATGGCAGCAAGAGCCTTGCCCTGCAGTGCGAATTCAGTGATCTTTTCTCCGAGATCTTCGTGATTCTTCAAGTGGAGTGCACCCGGCATCCCGCCCGGCAGCACGATCATGTCGCAGTCATCATAATCCGCCTCTTCAAACAGCAGATCAGCCTGGATCTGCATGCCATGAGCGCCTTCCACCATTTTATCTTCCATAATGGAAACCGTCTTCACATCGATTGCTGCCCGGCGAAGCAGATCTACTATCGTGACAGCTTCCACTTCTTCAAATCCTTCTGCAAAATGTACATATACCATGTTATCGTTCCTCTCTGAAATAGTTGTTTCCTAAATCAGCCGGCGGCTGACTTTCTTTCTTTTTCTTGTACGTACTGAAAATAACGATCAGAATCGTCGCAACATACGGGATCATATCTACCAAGTACTGCGATACGCCAACACCCATCGCCTGAAGTTTCAAGCCCAGAATGCTGAGGCCTCCGAACAGAGCACCGCCGAAAAATCCTTTTATCGGATTCCATGCTACGAAAATGACCAGGGCAACAGCGATCCATCCGCGTCCATTAACGATATTTTCCTGCCAGATCGGCATTCTTACCAGAGACAGATATGCGCCGCCCAGGCCGCAAAGTGCTCCGCCGATCAGAATGTGGACGTATTTATACAATGCCACGTTGATGCCGGATGCATCTGCCGCTGCATTACTTTCTCCAACTGCTTTCAGGTTCATTCCGATCTTCGTCTTGTACATGTATACTGCTGCCAGTGCGCACACGATGTAACTGATGTAAACGAAGATATCCTGCTGGAAGAAGATCGGCCCTATGACCGGAATGTCTCCCAGGAGCGGAAGCGACAGCTTTGCAAAAAACGAGGTGATGTCCGATGGCACGCTGGAACCCAGAAGCGGTTCCCCTACAAACTGGGCAAAGCCTGTTCCAAATATGGTAAGCGTCAGGCCGCAGACGACCTGATTTGCACGAAGGCTGACAGTCAGAAATCCGAAGATCAGCGCGCCGCCTGCCCCCGCTAATGCTGCTGCCAGCAGGGCTACTGCCGGATTGTAGGTATTGATACTCGCCAGGAATCCCATAACAGCTCCCATCAGCATCATACCTTCCACTCCCAGGTTCATGCTCCCTGATTTTTCTGTGATCAATTCTCCTACCGTTGCGAAAACAAGAGGCGTTCCTGCTACAACGCAGGCTGCTAAGAATTCTACCATGATCAAGCCACCTCCTTGCTGTTTCTGCCGATATGTACTCTATATCGCATAAAAAATTCACTTCCCAGAACGAAGAACAGGATAAGACCCTGTACGATATCCGATACTGCGCTTGGCACGCCGAGAGCGATCTGGATGTACTGACCGCCCTGGATCAGCATCGCGAATACAGCACAGACAGCCACCGCGTATCCTGCATTCAGCTTGGAGAGCCACGCTGTGATGATAGCGGTGAAGCCATATCCGTTGGCTATCCCATACACTAAAGTTTTCTCAATAGCGGACGCCTGGATCATACCGGTGATACCGCAAAGTCCTCCGGAGATCAGCATCGCTACTACGATGATCCGGCTGATATTCATGCCTGCGTAACGAGCCGTTTCGATACTTTCTCCAACTACAGTGATCTCGTAGCCTTTCTTGGTATAATTCATAAAGAAATACACGAAGGCCGCCGCAAGGATCGCCAGGATCCAGCCAATATTCACACCGCCCAGTTTCGGCAGGACAGCATTGTCCGGGAACATTGCGATCTTCGGGAATCCATTAGCTGCAGGATCCATCCACGGACCATACTGCAAATAGGTAACGAACTTGATCGCCACGTAGTTCATCATCAGGGTGAAGATGGTTTCGTTAGTTCCCAGTTTTGCCTTGAATGTCGCTGGAATAAACGCCCAGATACCACCGCATACAGCTGCTCCGATCATCATCAGAAGAAGCATGACAGGCTGCGGAAGGTTCGGACTCAGATTGAGAGCGACCCAGCTGGCGCCCAGCGCTCCCATGGTGATCTGGCCTTCTGCACCGATGTTCCAGAACTTCATTTTAAATGCGACGATGATGCCCATCGAAGTGATGATCAGAGGCACCGCTTTGACAATGGTCTGCTTTACACGAAGCCCGGTCCCTACAGAGCCCATGATGATTTCCTTGAAAATTTCGAACGGATTGAGCCCGAAAATCAGAAGGATGATCCCCGCGAAAACGATCGAAAGTACGATTGCCAGCAAGGTGATCAGAATTTCTTTTTTTCGTGACAGATTATCACGCTTGGTGATCCTTATGAAATCCATTATTCGTCCACCTCCTGTGCTTTATTTCCTGTCATAAGTAATCCTATATCTTCTTTTGTTACCTCATCCGGATCGACGATGCCCGTGATCTCACCGTGACACAGCACGATGATCCTGTCGCAAAGATCCATCAGAACGTCCAGATCTTCGCCGACAAACAGAACGCCGACGCCCTTTTCCTTCTGCTCGTTGAGCAGATCATAGATTTTATACGACGCTCCGATATCAAGTCCTCTTACAGCATATGCCGTGATGAGAACTTTTGGAGCAGAATCGATTTCTCTTCCCAGAAGCACCTTCTGGACATTACCACCGGAAAGCTTCTTGACCGGCGTATATATATCAGGAGTTTGAATATCAAGGTCTTTTACGATTTTGTTTGCTTTTTTTATGCACGGTCCCCGGCGCAGAACGATCCCCGGCTGATTCTGATAATCCTTCAGGATCAGATTATGTACAATGTCCATGCTGCCGACGAGTCCCATACCCAGACGGTCTTCCGGAATGAATCCCATCCGGATCCCCAGGCGGATGATATCACGAGGTGTTTTTCCCACCAGGTTGTCTCCCTCAAAGAAGATCCTTCCTTTTTCTGCCTTTGCAAGCCCTGCGATGACTTCACACAGTTCTTTCTGTCCACTGTTGGCAACTCCGGCCACGCCGACGATTTCATGAGAATTCAGCTGGAAGCTGACATTGGCCAGTGCCTCCTTGCCTTCTCCGTCAAGGACTGTCACCTCGTCCAGATCCAGGAGCGGAGTCTTTTCTGCGATTTTTTTCTTATCGATGGAAAGATCCACCTTCTTGCCTACCATCATTTCGATAAGGCTGGCAACGTTGACTTCGCTTGTATTTACCGTCCCGATGGATTCTCCCTTTCTGAGAACTGTCACTCGATCTGAGATCTCCATCACTTCATTGAGTTTATGAGTGATGATCACGACAGAGCATCCCTGCTCTTTCATATTGCGGATAACGCGGAACAGCTTCTTGATTTCCTGCGGGGTCAGAACTGCAGTAGGCTCGTCCATGATCAGGATCTTCGCGCCACGATACAGAACCTTTATGATCTCCAGCGTCTGCTTTTCCCCAACGGACATATCATATACCTTCTTGTCAGGGTCGATATCCAGTCCGTACTGATCTGAAAGCTTTTTGACTTCCTGCGAAAGCAGCTTTCCTTTTACAAAAAATCCAGACGGCTGCCCGATAATAATATTTTCCTTTGCTGTCATCACATCCACCAGCTTAAAATGCTGATGGATCATGCCGATCCCCAGACGGATAGAATCCTTCGGGGATGCAAAATGCACCTCCTGTCCATCTATTTTGATGGAACCCGTATCCGGAGTATAGATCCCTGACAGCATATTCATCAGAGTCGATTTTCCCGCTCCGTTTTCACCCAGCAACGCATGGACTTCTCCTTTGCGAACGGAAAGATTGACATTGTTGTTCGCTTTAAGAGAGCCGAATACTTTGCTGATATTTTCCATTTCTATTGCAAGATTCTGCTGCACTATTCTCCTCCATAAACAGCACAAGGGGGACCTGTTCGGTTCCCCTTTATGCTAAACATATTCAACTATATGATCTGCGAATTTTATTTGGATGTTGCTGTTACGCCAGCTACTTCCTTGTTGATCTTCCAGATTTCTTCGTTGGTCAGTTCCTGTCCTTCCTTGCACAGTACGCTGCCGTCGTTGTACTTGATTTCTCCGGAGAACACTTTGAATTCTCCTGCGATCATCTTATCCTTGATCTTGTTGATCTTGTCGATCTGTTTTTCCGGAACTGCATTGCCGAAATCGTCGATCTGGATCATTCCGCTCTTCATGGAGCCGTAAGTGCTGAACGGTTTGTCGCCTGTCGGCTTGAAGCTTCCATCCAGGATCGCCTTGAATGTCGGTGTGAAGTATGCGGACATATCCCAGTAAGGTGCTGTGATATAATAGTCGCCCGCTACATTGTTGTTGTAGTTCCAGCCAGTTGTATAAACGCCCGCTTCTTTTGCGGCCAGCTGTGTTGCTGTGGAGTCTGCATGGTAAGTCAGAACGTCGCATCCTGCGCTGATCAGCTGTTCTGCAGCTGCCTTTTCGATTTCAGCATCGCCCCAGGTGTTGATGTAAACGACTTTTACTTCAACATCAGGATTTACTGCCTGCGCACCCAGTGTGAATGCATCGATACCGATCTGAACTTCTGTGTAAGGGTGAGCTGCAACGTATCCCAGCTTGTTGCTCTTCGTTACAGAAGCTGCAGCCATACCGCTCAGGTATCTTGCTTCTTCCATGGATCCAAAGAAGTTTTCCATGTTTGTTTCATTCTGGTAAGGGCCAGAGAAGTGCAGGAATGTTACATCATCATAATCCCCGGAGTTTGCCAGTTCATTTAACGCATCTCCATATCCGTAGGAGCAGCCTACGATGATGGTGCAGCCCTGGTCGATCAGGTTCGTTGCTGCATCTTTAGACGCCTGCGTATCGCTGTCGCTTACGTTTTCCTTTTTGATCAGCTCTACGCCGTTTTCTTTCGCAGCCTTTTCCAGACCTTCGTTCATGCACTGCGTGAATCCGCCGTCGTTGATCGATCCGATAAAGATACAGCCAACTTTTACTTTGTCCCCGCTGTCTTTATCGCTGCCGCCGCATGCAGTAAAGGCAAATGCCATTACCAGTGCGAGCACCACTACAAGTACCTTTTTCATGATATTCTTCCTCCGTATTCCTTTGTGTAATAGAATATACTCCTATTATACTGTTTATTGTACGTCAATCCAATAAAAAAATTTATCGCCAGATGAATTTTTAGGATAATAAAAGCGCAAAGTTCGTGCATATACGAACTTTGCGCCAGGTTGTTTGTTTATTATCCGTATCTTGAGGGTTCGATTCCTTTACTATCTATGCAAATGTGATCGTTCCGTCTTCGATCTTGTCTATGACAGCCAGGGATTCCACCCTGTAGCCCTCTTCCCGCAGCTTCGCACTGCCGCCCTGAAAGCTTTTATCTATGACTGCCCCGATTCCGACCACGCTGCCTCCTGCCTGTTTTACCAGCTGAGTCAGTGCATGTGAAGCTTCTCCATGTGCCATAAAGTCATCGATGATCAGGATCTTGTCCTCAGGCCCCAGAAATTTTTCTGAAACGCGAAACATAGATACGGTTCCCTTGGTGAAGGATCTTGCTTCCGCTTCATAAAAGCCCTCTGTCATAGTGCTTGGAACAGCTTTCTTCGCATAAACGACAGGCGGATATCCAAAATGTCCGGCCGCCATACACGCCACTGCGATCCCGCTGGCTTCCACTGTCAGGATCTTATTGATCTCACAGTCAGCAAACCGGCGATGAAATTCCTCCCCGATCCGATCCAGAAAAGCAACATCCAGCTTATGATTCAGAAAGTTGTCTACTTTGACGATCTGTGTTCCGATCGCTACCCCTTCTGTCAGTATCTTTTCCTTCAGTTCTTTCATGGTTACTTCTCATCCTTAAACAGATCTTCCAATCCCTCGAAAGAGATCTCGTCTTCTGCCTGTGCTTCCTGTACAGGTTCGGATTCCAGAGTGTTCAGATCCGGAAGATCGATATTGATATCGTCAAAGCTGATTTCTTCCGCAGCCTGCGGCGCCGGTGCTGCTTCCTGCGGAGCATAAGCATCCGGAGCTGTCAGTTCTTCCAGAGTCACGCTGGTTGCGCCTCCGTCCGCCGGGATATCATATGTACCTGCGGGATCTTCTGCCGGTAACTCAGTAACCGTATCCGCTGCCACCGGTGCTTCCGGGATATCCACTGCTGCCGGTGTTTCTGCAACCGGTTCTACTGAAACAGGCACGGGATCGATCGTATGATCCACCTGGATCTCTTCAGCCGGGAAATCAACTGCTCCAGCATGATCGATAATATCCCAGCTCACGGAATCTTCTTCCGGAAGCTTGCTCTTCAGGCTGTCCAGCTTGCCGGCAGTCCGAAGGATATTGGTCTTGATCTCGTTAAACTCTTCTTCCATAGCATTGATCTGCTGATGGTATTTATTCTTCAGCGCAGAAAGTTTTTCTTTTTCTGCTTCCAGTTCTGCTTTCATCGCAGCTTTTTCTGCTTCGACCGCCTGTCTTGCCGCATTCAGCTCATCGCTCATCGCCTGCTTCTCAGCATCGATTCCAGCTCGCATCTGTTCGATCTCTTCTTCCTGTTTGGAAACTTCCACACGACCTTCTGATAAAATATTTTCTACTTCATCTTTAGCCTGGTTGATGATCTCATTGCTGCTCTTCTTCGCTTCCATAATCAGGCTGACATACAGATCGTTGTTGTCATCGTATTTCTGGTATTTATCCTTTAATGCAACGATTTCTCCTTCATATGCATCTTCTAATTCTTCTATATTTTTTTCATAAAGATCACAAAGCTGCTGCATACATTCATATACATCGTCCTTGTCGAACCCTTCACCAGAAGCCTTCTTAATATTCATGCCTTTAAGAAGTCCGATCACAGTCTCTCTTCTTTTTTCTGTTAATGCATTTTTATCCATTGGCAAACCTCTTTTTTCTCCTCAATATAAAAAGTCTTCAACATTATATATTGCTTATTATACCATCTATAATTTGTTTTGTCTCCCTAAATCTGTAATTTTTCACTTTTTTCCTTACTTTTCGGTTGACTTGATGCCGGTTTTCGGTCTATCATAGAAATTAGTTCTTAAGAAAGAAACCACTTTTTGATGTTACATCTGTAAAGTTGGGAGGTTAGATATGAAAACGATAGAACTCAAGGCGGGGCAACAGATCGCACAGTTTACGACAAAATCTGTGACCTTCGACGGAAAGGAATTTTTCTACAGCAGAATGTCGAATCTGACACACGATCCAGCCACCCAGAAATATTATTTTACATACGACGGAGAATCAAAAATTCTTCCTTATGAAGCTAAGGATGCACAAATCCTGACTGCGATCTTCAGTCAGGTATTGAAGCTTCAGGCTGCAAAGGCGGCAAAGCCGCAGGCTCCTGCGCCGCAAAAGGCTTCTGCAGATCTTTCTGCAAAAGCCTCCTCACAGGCTCCGGCATCTCGCCCGGCTCCGCAGGAGGAGATCCCTGTCGCACCTCAAACACCGCATGCCGTTGATGTGCGGGCTGCAGCTGAAGCGGCACAACCAGCTCCGGAACCGGCAGAACAGGCTCCGGCAGCAGGACAAGCTACCGCAACAGAACAGGCTCCGGCAGAAGAACCGATCGTGTTCACCGATAAGAAAGCCGCCAAGCAGGCAGAAAAAGAACGAAAAAAAGCAGAGAAAGCTGCGAAACGTGCAGAAAAAGAACGACTGAAAGCAGAAAAAGCTGCTAAAAAAGCAGGCAAAGTCGCAGAACCGGAAACTCCTGCAGAAAGCGATTCTCAAGCACAGGAAACTGATGTGCAGACTTCAGAGCTCACCAGCACTCCGGCCGAATCGCCAGCAGAATCGAAAGAACTTACCGACGAAGAAAAAACAGCTAAAAAAGCAAAACTGAAGAAATCTCTTCTGATCTTCGCAGCGGTGCTGATCATTGTTGCAGCATTATCCGTAGCGGCATACTTCATCTTCGGCACCAGCAACAACCCATCGTCCAACAATCCTGGCTCAAAGGAATCTCAGCAGTACGACGATATCGATGAACTGATCGACGATCTGCAGTAGATTCGTCAAAATAAAATGCAAAGGGGCTGTCGCATTAACGATTTAAGATCGTTAGGGCGGCGCCCCTTTTTGTTATGAAATAAGACTGTGAAATAACCCGCGGAGCGGGCTTTGCAGAAAAAAGCCCTGCGATCCCCCTACCGGTCCGGATGACAGTTGCCACATGGGGAATACCCGGCTTTTTCTGCTGCATCTATCGTCGTAAAATACACGCGATTTTCTTCGTTTGGCAAGCCGCTGCAGCTCGGCAGGTGATATTTTTTCGAATTGATATTGCCTATATAGGAAGCATCTTCGTAGTCCTTTACATGAGTCCGATCGGACTTCTTTCCTTCGCAATTGAAAGTGATCTGCATCCCGTCATCCACAGCGATGATCGTCCCCTGCTCGTCTGTGCGAAAAACTTCCGCTCCCAGGTCTCGAAAACGACTGAGTGCTTCTTCGTGGGGATGACCGTACATATTGCCCTTGCCGCAGGAAATGACCACATATTCCGGGTTTGCTTCCCGCAGAAAGTAGTAGCTGTTGGATGTGCTGCTTCCGTGATGTCCCGCCTGCAGCAGATCCGCTTCCAGGTCCTCTCCCATTTCGATCATTTTCTTTTCCGGCGAGCTTCCCGCATCGCCCGTGAAAAGCATGCTGGTTTCTCCGTGCTTCACCTTCAGGCAGATGGAATTGTCATTCGTGTCATTGTATTTCTCATAAGGTCCGAGAAACTGGATCTCACATTCTCCAAACGCAGCTGTATCTCCCGGAGTCGGAGCCTTCGTCTGAATTCCCAGCTGATCTATAGACTGCTTAAGGCTCCCCGCAATGCCGCTGTCGTAGCCGTCCAGCATATATACCGTATCCACCCCGAACTGCTGCAGCACGTTACGCCCCGATCCGATATGATCCTCATGCGGATGCGTAAAAATCACATATTTCAAATGGTCGATGCCCAGGTTTTTGATATATCCCAGGATAAACTCCGCGTCATCCCGGTTTCCCGCATCGATGAGCACCGCTTCTCCCTGCGATACCAGCAGCGTGGAATCCGCCTGTCCCACATCTAAAAAATATGCCGTCAGATCCTCTTCCGACTGCAAAGACGCCTGATCGCTCCGTCCGCCTCCCAACGAGCAGCCATAGAAAAAGACCGCTGCAGTCAGCATTATCGCAAGGAACAGGATCCCTCGCCAGCAGCTGCTCCGGCCGGACTGTTTCTGTGTATTCTGTTTCATCATCTTCTCCCAATCTCCTTCGTTCCTGTATTCTGCTTTCGTTTCTTCGCTACATTTTAATGGAAATGTACGTCCCGCCTTCCGTCTCGATATGTATAATCTCCAGATTGTGGATCGTGCGAAGCGTTCCCGCGCATTCCCGCACCAGAAAGAGCAGAGCTTCTCTACTGCAAAAAGCACTGTAAGGCTCCGGCACGCTTTTTTGCAGATTGGCGAACACGGAATTCGGTATTTTTCTTATGACCATTCCTGCCGCCGACACGGGCACCGGCAGGGAAAGATTAATGGTTTTTGTCCTGATTCTGATTTTCATACTACCGTTC
>ERZ1026880.1304-NODE-1304-length-10793-cov-3.823617_pt1 | contig 10793 bp, 7 predicted proteins | sample MGYA00380170_ERZ1026880 | MGnify/ENA primary metagenome ERZ1026880 (study PRJEB33269, sample SAMEA4719806) | human gut metagenome | biome: human-associated habitat; feature: organic feature; material: feces | place: Cameroon | collected 2013-10 ...
CGCCGGGACGAGCCGAAAGCGTTCCTCGGGGATGGCCTTTGGGCATACGACGAGTATGAGATCTTCTACGAGGCATAGGCATTAATTCGACAGAAGACCGCTGGCATAGCCAATGGCGTAATCGTACTGAGCGTCACCGAAATCTCCGTTGACAACGGTGATATCGGGGTTGATGCCGGTTTTATCGATGCTTCGGCCCTGGGCTGTGAGGTAATAAGCAGCCGTATAACGGATGGCGCCGCCAAACGACAACTCACGAACAATCTGGACGGAGCCCTTTCCAAGCGTGGCTTCACCAACAATAGTGCCGCGCTGCGTTTCCTTGAATGCGGCGGCAAGCACTTCGGCACTGGCTGCAGTGTTTTTGTTGACAAGAACAACCAAAGGCCTGACGGTGGCGCTCGTGCCCGAAACAGCTTTTGCGCTCGTGCCGTTCTTGGTTTGAATTTGCACTACGTTACCGCTGTTGATGAACAAACTGGCGATGCTGACAGCTTGGTTAAGATAGCCGCCCGGGTTGTCGCGCAAGTCAAGGACATAAGCCTCGACGCCCTGAGCCTCAAGCTCTTCAACTGCTTGGCGAACAAGCTCAGAAGAATTCTGCGTGAACTGCTTGATGTTGATGTAGCCAACGCCATCGTTAACGGAAGTGGTGATGTTGCGTGACGAGGACGGCTCGCACGGAAGAGCGGTGGTGAACTCTTGCCCGCCTGTCGACTCAAGCGACTCGGGTCGACGCCATGTAATTGCGACAGACTGGCCTTCAAGATTGTTGAGTGCAGCGATAACCTCGGCGCGGGTCCAAGCCTGAGAGCGATCGCCATTGATGGCAACAATGAAGTCGCCCACACGGACATCGGAAAGCTGCGCTGCAGAACCTTCGAACACGTCGACTGCATATGCTTGGCCATTGTATTCAGAGAACATCACGCCAACACCTGCATACCCCTCGGCGTCATCAGACAGCAGCTGACTGTAGCGAGAAGGGTCGAAGTAGCGGAAGTAAGGATCTTCCGAGGCTTTCGAGAACGAGGCCATGACCTCGTTCGTAGCCGCATCAAGGTCGTATGAGTCCATCGAATCGGCGTTGAGAACCTCTTCGACTTCGCTCATTCTGGCGGACAGCGCATTGTAAACGTCCTTTTTAGATGCCGCTGCTTTGGAGTCTTCAACACCCGTCACAGACTGAGAAAACCCAAGCGACTGCAACCACATGGAGTTGCCACGGACGAAGAAGCCCAGCAGAAAAGCGCAGCAAATAGCAAGTATGACCAGGGATGACCTGATCATACGTAAATTGCGCGCACGCTTTTTCCGCGTGCGCGCTGCAAGTCGAGATTGACTCTTAGTTTTATTATCTTGCGAATCCATAGCCATCAGGATAAGCCAGCAATGCTAAACCTTCAAGTAGCGACGCATTGCGAACGCCGAACCAATAAGGCCGATGACCAGACCTGCGACAAGAAGACCAACGTAAATGAACGCGTAAGTCTGACCAGCGACGTCCATGGGCAGGAAGGTAAGCGCGGACTGAACCTTGGGCAATGCAACCCTACGGATAAGCTCGATGCAGCCGATAGCCAAGAGCGAACCAATGATGGCGTGCATAGCGCCTTCCATCAGGAACGGCCCGCGAATGAACCCGTTCGAAGCACCTACCAAGCGCATAATGGCGATCTCCTTGCGCCTTGCCAAAATAGCGAGGCGAATGGTGTTGTTGATGAACACCATGGCGATGAAGATCAACAGCACGATCAAAGCAAGACCGATGTAGCGAACGTAGCTAGTAAGCTGGAACAGTCGCTCAACGGTTTTCTGACCGTACTTCAGCGAGTCAGCGGGATTGCTAGGCTCGTCGCAAGCCTTCTTGAACGTGGAGTTTTCCACGATTTGGCCTGCAACGGACTCAACCATCTGCGGATCGGAAAGCTCGATGGTCAGCGAAGCCGGCAACGGGTTCGCGCCGTCAAGCTGATCGACGATCTCGGGATTCGAAGACATAGCGCGGAAGTTCTCAAGCGCCTGATCCTTCGAAACATAAGAGACACCGGAAACGCCATCGATACCCTTGATCTCGCTGGTGAGCGAAGAAACCTGGGAGTCGCTTACGTCGTCACTGAGATAGGCCGTGATGGTGACTTCGCTCTCGACGGAACTAACCACGTTCTCGATGACGGCCGCACCCACCAAGAACACGCCGATGACGAACAGCGACAAGAAGATGGTGATGATGGAACCGAGCGTGGTGGACAGGTTGCGCGCAAAGCCGCGCAGAGCCTCTTTGATGAAGTAAATGAAACTAGACATCGAAACCGTACACTCCCCTGTCCTGGTCGCGCGTCAGATGACCGCGGTCGAGCGCGATAACGCGGCGACGCATGTTGTCGACCATCTCGCGGTCGTGCGTTGCAACCAGAACCGTAGTGCCCGTGCGATTGATTCGCTCGAGCAGGTCCATGATACCGCGCGAGGTTTGCGGGTCGAGGTTTCCCGTAGGCTCGTCGCAGATAAGCAGCGGCGGGCGGTTCACAATGGAAACACGCTGCTGCTCGCCGCCGGAAAGCTGGTCGGGCATCTTGTTGAGCTTGTCCTGCAAGCCGACAAGACGCAGGACCTCGGGGACCTGGGTCTTGATGACGTGACGGCTCTTGCCGATTACCTCAAGCGCGAACGAAACGTTCTCGAAAACAGTCTTGTTCGGGAGAAGCTTGAAGTCTTGGAAGACGCAACCGATGTTGCGACGAAGATACGGAACGCGCCAATTGCGCATGCTTCCGAGATCCTCGTTCGCAACATAGATATGTCCTTCGGTAGGCTTGAGCTCGCGAGTAAGAAGGCGAATCATAGTTGATTTGCCCGAGCCGGAATGACCAACCAAGAAGACGAACTCGCCTGCATAAATCTGCAGAGAGATGTCATGAAGGGCAGGTCTATTGGGCTGAGCAGGGTAAACCTTGGTCATATGGTCGAAAGTGATAACCGGCTCCCCCGTTTGACGAGGGGCGTCTTCCACGTCGAGGACGGGAAGAGACTCGGAGAGCTGGGAACTCACTTGCCTTTGCGGTGCCGCATGAAGGCCACCGGCACGCCCAGGAGACCCTTGGGTGCTTGCATTTGTCACAGAATACTCCGTTCAGATTGCACGATTACTATGACAACCTTAAATTTTAGCAGACTAGGCTCGCGACCTAACCCTCTCCACGGCATCAACAATCGCGGCAGCATCCATCTTGAAGTAGTCAAGAAGTTCTTCGAACGCACCCGATTTGCCGAAGCGATCCTTCATTCCGATCATCTCCATGGGAACGGGCTCGTTCTGAACGAGCGTCTCGGCAACAGCGGAACCAAGGCCACCGTAAACGCTGTGTTCCTCCGCGGTGACGACGCAGCCGGTCTTGCGAACCGAAGTGAGAATTGTTTCCTCGTCGAGGGGCTTTACCGAGAATGCGTCGATGACCTCGACGGAAACGCCCTTCTGCTCGAGCATGTCGGCAGCCTTGAGAGCCTGATCGATCATCACGCCGCAAGCGACGATGGTGGCATCGGTGCCCTCGCGCAGCACGTAAGCGCGACCGAGTTCGAGCTGGACGCCCTCGGCGTACACGGCGGGAACGGAAGCGCGGCCCATGCGAACGTAAACAGGACCCGAGGTTTCTGCGGCAAGCCTGATCGCAGCGCGAGCCGCCTCATAGTCGGCAGGAACGAGAACGCGCATGTTGGGCAGGCCGCGCATAAGCGAGATATCCTCGAGCATTTGATGGCTGCCGCCGTCAGGACCGACGGAAATACCTGCATGCGTAGGGGCGATCTTGACGTTGAGGTTGCCATAGCAAACGGTGTTACGGATCTGGTCATAAGCGCGACCAGTGCCGAACACGGCGATGCCGACGTTGTACAGGCGGTCGGCATATGCCTCGTTTGCGGCAGCGAACTTCTTGGTAGTAGTAGAGCCAGTGAGGTCGGCATCGACCGCGACAACGGGTATGCCCTCGTCAGCCAACTGAGCCAGCGTCACGCCGTAAGCTGCACGGGTGGCTTTCTTTTCCTGAGCCTGGGTTGCATCTGCAAGCTTGATCATGGTTATGCCTCCTTCTTGGCGGCGCCAAGATCGATAAGAGCTTGTTCGAGTTCTTCGGCGTTAGGCGCCTTGCCGTGCCAGCCAGCCTGGTCCTCCATGAAGGAGACACCCTTGCCTTTGATGGTGCGGGCGATGAAAGCATGCGGCTTGCCGTCGCGCTCGGATTTCACCTTGGCAAAGGCATCGCGAAGAGCAGCGACATCATGACCATCGATCTCGTGAGCGTCCCAGCCGAATGCAGTGAACTTGGAAGCAAGATCGCCCGGGTCGCAGACATCGGAGGTCTTGCCGTCAATCTGAAGGCCGTTGCGGTCGATGATGGCGACAAGGTTGTCCAGGTTGCGATGGGCAGCGAACATTGCGGCTTCCCAAACCTGACCCTCCTGGCACTCGCCGTCACCGAGCAAGGTGAAGACAGTGTTGTCGTTGCCGGCAAGCTTCATACCGCATGCCATGCCGCAGGCGATGGAGAGACCCTGACCAAGAGAACCGGTGGAAACCTCGACGCCGGGCAGAAGATTCATATCGGGATGACCCTGAAGACGCGTTCCAAGCTTGCGAAGCGTGGCCAGTTCTTCCTTGGGGAAGTAGCCCGACTCGGCAAGTGCAGCGTACAGCGCAGGAGCCGCATGACCCTTGGCAAGGATAAAGCGATCGCGATCCTCGTTCTTGGGGTTAGAAGGGTCGTGCTTCATCGTGTCGTAGTAAAGCACCGACAGAATGTCCGCGCACGAAAGAGAGCCGCCTGGATGGCCGCTTCCCGCTTCGGCGATCATGCGCACGATGTCGATGCGCATGTCGTTAGCGATGCCCGCCAACTGTTCTTCGTTCATGGATTTCGACCTCTCCCGTTACGATTAATCAGCCGCTTTGCTTGATTGCGGCTGTGAACATTACTTTCGCTATTGTACAACGAGAGAGGGAACGTGCCAGATGGCGAAGGGGTGTTCATATTATTTCTGATTCGGGCAAACCTGGAATCAACGGCAGGAAGAAAGCCTGCTGGCAGCAAAAAACCGGGCGTTTGATAACAAAACGCCCGGCTACATGCACAAAGATTTACCTTGGACCCGTTAAGCCCTATTGGGAGACCCTCCACTTGTGATACCCGATCACGAACTCATCGAGATCGCCACCAAGAACCGCGTCGACGTTGCTGGTCTCGACTCCGCTTCGAAGGTCCTTCACCAGCTGATAGGGATACAAGACGTAATTCCTGATCTGGCTGCCGAAAGAGTTCTCCATACGCTCGCCGCGCAAAGCATCGATTTCTTCGGCGCGCTTTCGTTCTTCGAGCTCGTATAGCTTAGCCTTCAGAACACGAAAAGCAGCTTCCTTGTTCTGAAGCTGACTTTTCTGGTCTTGGCAGGTGACAACGATGCCGGTGGGAACATGGGTGAGTCGCACGGCGGAATCGGTAGTGTTGACGCACTGACCGCCGGGGCCGCTCGAGCGATACACATCGACGCGGACATCCGACGGATTCAGATCGACCTCGATATCATCGGGAAGAACGGGAAGAACCTCGACACTGGCAAACGTGGTGTGACGGCGCTTCTTGTCGTCGGTCGGGGAAATGCGAACCAAGCGATGGACGCCGATCTCGCTGCGAAGCATTCCATAGGCGTTTCGGCCTTCGATCTGGAATGTCGCCTTGTCAAGACCAATGCCCTCACCAGGAACGATATCAAGGGAGTGAACTTTCCAACCCTTCTTGCCGGCGTAGCGCACGTACATGTTGTAAAGCATCTGAGTCCAGTCTTGGGCCTCAAGACCGCCCTGCCCCGGGTTCACGCTGATGATGGCATCGCCTGCGTCGAAGCGACCCGAGAACCACGACGAGATCTCAAGCTGGTCGAGAAGTTGATCGAGTTTGGAAAGAGCCTCATCGGCCTCGGCAGCGAAGGCCTCGTCTTCGTCTGCAAGCTCGAGTGCAGCAGTCGCATCGGCGAAGAGGGAACGAGCCTGTTCGTACTCGCTGATGCAAGCACGCAGATTACCCGCTTGACGTGAAACGCTTTGCGCGTGGACGGCGTCATCCCAAAAAGACGGGTTCGCGATCTCGGCATCGAGGTTGCCAAGTTCGGCAGTTTTGTCCTCGATATGCAAGAAGGCATAAGCGTCATCAAGACGGCCTTTTATCTCGTCGATGTCGAATGATTTGCTGTCGGCCATTATTGCTCCGTATCGTCAACGCACGCTAGTCCGCGAAACGCCCGTGGCACTTCTTGAACTTCTTGCCGCTTCCGCAGGGGCACAAATCGTTCCTGCCAACATTTGCATAGGGATCGTCCTTGTCCTTCACATACGTTTGCGGCTTGACCGCCTCTTGCGGACGCTGAGGCGGGATACCCTGCGGCTGAGATGCGCGCGCGGGAGCCTGACCGGTCTGCGGGGCATCCAAAGCGGCCTCGGGGTTCGAATAGCTCAAGCGGTTCGAAAGGATGTTTCGCTCGGCTGGCATCTTGCTTTGACTGTCGGGCTTTGCGACTTCGAGACGCAAAAGCGTGCGCAGGTAGTCCTCGTACATGCCGCCCGTCATACGAGCGAACGCCTGATATGCCTCTTCGCGATACTCGGTAAGAGGGTCGCGCTGACCAAGGGCGCGCAAACCGATGCCGGCACGCAGATAGTCCATATCCTGAAGATGGGCCATCCAACGAGTGTCGATGATGCGAAGCATGATCTGAGCCTCGAGCGAACGCATAACCTCCTCGCCGATCATCACGGACTCCTGGGAGTAGACCTCACCGAAATAGTCGACGATGGCCTCGGCGAGAAGAGCGGGATCGTCTTCATGATCGACCTGAGCGCAATCGAAATCGGTACGGCCCGTCATGCTGGTGATCCAAGTGTTCACCGCAGTGATGCCCCAGTCGTCGCTGGGCATCTTAGCGTCGCAGTTCTCGTCAACGATGCGCGTAACGACATCGGACATGATCTCGGGGATACGATCGGTCATGTCCTTGCCGTCGAGGATCTTGTTACGCTCAGCATAAATAGCCGTACGCTGCAGGTTCATGACATCGTCGTACTCGAGGACGTTCTTACGAGCTGCGAAATGCATGGTTTCAACCGTGCGCTGCGCGCTCTCGATGGATTTTGACACGAGACCCGCCTGAATGGGCTGATCGTCGGGAAGCTGGGTTTTCTGCATCATGGCAGAAACCTTGTCCATGCGGTCGCCGCCGAAACGACGCATGAGGTCGTCTTCAAGCGAAAGATAGAACTGCGTGACGCCGGGATCGCCCTGACGACCCGAACGACCGCGAAGCTGATTATCGATACGGCGAGACTCGTGGCGCTCGGTGCCGATAACCGCCAAACCGCCCGCCTTAAGAACCTTCTCATGCTCGGCTTCGGTGATTTTCTTGGCATCGGCCAATGCAGCGGCGCGCTGCTCGTCAGTCGGCGCAGGAGCTTCCTTCGCAAGCGCCTCGGAGAGTTGCTTGGCACGTGCCACGATCTTGGGATCGTCACTTTCAAGGCCTTTATCAACAACCTCCTTCGCGCGAGCAACAGACTCAGGCGAGACATCGGGGTTATAGCCACGCTGACGGAGCATGTCGTTACCAAGAACCTCGGGGTTACCGCCAAGAAGGATATCGGTACCACGACCAGCCATATTGGTTGCAATGGTGACAGCACCGACACGGCCAGCCTGAGCGACGATATGAGCCTCGCGCTCGTGATTCTTGGCATTCAGGGTTTCATGCTTGATGCCGCGCTTGTCAAGGATGCGGCTAAGCCTCTCGGAACTCTCAATGGAGACCGTGCCGACAAGGCACGGCTGGCCAGAGGCATTACGCTCTTCGATTTCATCGGCAACGGCATCGAACTTGGCGTCGATGGTTCGGTAAACCAAGTCGTTCATATCTTTGCGGATGACGGGCTTGTTCGAAGGGATTGCCGTAACACCCAGCTTGTAGATCTCACGGAACTCGGCATCCTCGGTCATGGCGGTACCCGTCATGCCCGAAAGCTTGTCGTACAGACGGAAGTAATTCTGCAGCGTGATAGTAGCAAGGGTCTGGTTCTCTTCCCTGACCTGCACATGTTCCTTTGCTTCGACAGCCTGATGAAGGCCTTCAGACCAACGACGTCCCTCCATGATGCGGCCAGTGAACTCGTCGACGATCTTGACTTCGCCGCCGGTAACGACGTAGTCGACGTCACGGTGGAACATGAACTGCGCCTTCAGTGCCTGCTGCAGGTGATTGGCCAACTGGCCCGTGGTGTCGGCGTAGATGTTGTCGATGCCAAGCAGGGTTTCCACCTTGGCCAAGCCGACCTCGGTGGTGATAATGGTGCGCTTGCCCTCATCAAGCTCGAAGTCAACGCCTTCCTGCAGCGAGGGAACAGCGCGCGCAAACTTGTTGTACATGTCGGCGGCCGCGGAACCCGCACCTGAGATGATAAGCGGGGTACGTGCTTCGTCGATGAGGATCGAGTCGACCTCGTCGACGACGGCGAAGTGATGGCCGCGCTGCACGCGTTCCTCGGCTTTGGTGACCATGTTGTCGCGCAGATAATCGAAACCGAACTCGGAGTTGGTTCCATAGGTGATGTCGGCAGCGTAAGCACGCTTCTTATGGTCACCGCGCATGCCGTTTTGAATGAGGCCTACCTCCATGCCCAGGAAGCGATAGATGCGCCCCATCATCTCGCTGTCTCGCTTTGCCAAATAGTCGTTAACCGTGACGATATGGACGTTGTTGCCCGTAAGGGCGTTCAGGTAGCCCGCGAGCGTTGAGACCAATGTTTTACCTTCACCGGTTTTCATCTCGGCGATGCCACCGGCGTTCAAAGCCATGCCGCCGATCAGCTGAACATCGAAATGACGCAAACCGATGGTGCGCTTCGAAGCCTCACGCGTCACGGCAAAAGCCTCGCACAAAAGACTATCAAGATCTTCACCTGCGTCGAGACGCTGCTTGAAGACCGCAGTCATCGCGCGAAGCTCCTCGTCGGATTTCGCCTCCATTTGCGATTCGAGGCCGTTGATGACATCAACCTGCTCTTGATATTTCTTCATTTGCCTGCCCTCGCCGAAGGAGAGCAATTTCGAGAGAAATCCAGCCATGAACATCCTGCCGTTTCGATTTCCGATTTGAGGATAATAGTACAGCCAATCATCTTACCCCAAGCGGTTCGCCATGCCTAAACCGCCTCGCGCGTATCCACAGCGAATGCGCTTCTAAGCCCGTTCGATGTCCTGCCCTCCAAGAGGATCGATCAAAGCCTCGTATATGCTTTTAACCTGCGGCGACGGATCGAGTCCCAGTTGCTCGGACAGCATTCGCTTGCACTTGAAGAACGTCATGATGGCGGCCGTTCTTTGCCCAAGCGCTGATTGCGCCATCATGAGCACGGCATAAGAGTCCTCACGAAGCGGGTCAAGCCTCAACGCCGATCGCGCAAGCCACAAAGACTGCCTCGCCTCGCCCGTGTTCATAAGACGGCCCGCACCACCGACAAGAGCATCGACCAATTGCGAGCGGCACTCCTCCCGCGCGGAACGGATTATGGGGTTTTGCTCCTCGGCGGGAAGAAGCTCCGCCGTGAATTCCTCGTCTATCTGGCGATAAAGATCATCGGCGTCCTCCAAGGGGAGCGCACCGAACTGGAGTTTCCTGCACACAGCATCGAAGCGCTTGATATCGCTTCGAACCAAATGGGTGTCGATCGCGCACCCACCGCGGCGGCGAATGAGATAAGGGCAAGTTCCGTCGGGAAGCTCAAGCGCATTGCGCAGGCTGCTCCAAATCGTGTAAAAGTTGCGCCTCGCCGCCTCTATATCGCTATCGGGCCAAAGACTTTGAACGATCAGGTCCCTTGAAACGTCCCTACCGCGCGCGAGAACCAAAATGGCAAGCAGCGTTTTGACCTTGTTCCTTTTAATGCGCGCGACGTCGATGCGTTCAGCCCCTAAATAAACCTCCATACTGCCGAAAAGCCGGACATCAAGCAGCGGCGCGCTTTGGGGCTGCTCGGCAGGGCCGATTGCGTCCAGATATGAATCGGGGCGCGTGGCAAACCGGTCGACACGGCGGCTTTCCTCGTCACGCCGCCTTTGCTGGTACGCGCTGCGCTGCTTGTATACGTCCATCTCGACTTCATGAAGGCGCAGAAGAACGCCTGCCGCAAGAGGTTCCCAAGAAAGATGCAGCCCGCGCGAACGAACATGCTCGAGAGCCAAAGCGGCCAGAACGTCTGCGAATGTTTGATTGGACGCCTCTTTGGACATGCGCATACACACGTAGAGCTCAATAGCCTCGAGCGCATCGTAACCCAAAAGGTCGCGGCCTGAACCGTTTCGCTCGTCAATCGCCTGTCGGAGTATCCATGCGGCGCCTTCGGACAAAGCACGCGGGTCTGCCTTCCTGGCCTGCATTTCCGACCAGGCCGCCGCTGCCGAAACCGAACCCTTCCTTAAAGAGACGAACACGATGCCCAAAGGGGCCCAGAACCTGTCAGCTTCAGCGAACGGTTCCGACCTCGCCGCCCATCTGCCGAAAGCTGCGTCAAAATCGACAATGGACACTGGCGACTTTCGTGGGTCGTCGGCGTCATCGTTTGCACGAACACGCTGGTCTTCCAAGAACCCTTTCTCGATAAGAAGCTCGATTATCGACTCCTCAGCCTGCGCCGCCTGGGCCTGATCGGCGTTTTTGGCTACGACCATCAAAGCCTGCATGCGCATGAAGGGCGAGGC
>ERZ1026880.1306-NODE-1306-length-10790-cov-8.696973_pt1 | contig 10790 bp, 19 predicted proteins | sample MGYA00380170_ERZ1026880 | MGnify/ENA primary metagenome ERZ1026880 (study PRJEB33269, sample SAMEA4719806) | human gut metagenome | biome: human-associated habitat; feature: organic feature; material: feces | place: Cameroon | collected 2013-10 ...
TTGCCGGATATGTCGCTTCCTTAAACCTGTAGATTGCTCCAAGCGTTTCTTCCTCAACTTTTGATACAGTCAGCGTTTTGCCAAGGTACTGCACCATCGAATCAACGAAACGAGGGCTTGCGGGCCGCTCGCTCACAATCCGCACCTTATCTCCAACTTTATACTTTGCCATATAAAAGCTCCTTTCAAAATCCCGCTGGCCTGAAACCGTATGTCGCTACGTGCCAGCTTACGTATTTTTCTCTGTTCGCCAGGGCGAAAGCCAGGGCAAGTTTTCCTAGGTCCCGGATTGCGGATTGCTGTTGAAGCTCTGCTTGTATTTTTTGCAGATCCTCTCCGCCCGCATCAGGAACTCGTCCCCCTTCGGGCTGACCAGCAGTCCCGCCAGGACGCTGCTCACGGTGGTCTTGCTGATCGTGAAGCCCTCGTTTTCCAGCTCCTGAATGAGCCAGCCGTAGGTCAGCTTGTTCATGGTCACGGTCATGCGAATAAACATCGCTTTCTGCACCCGCTCTCGGGGTGTCCGGGGCAGCGTTGCTACTTCTTCCAACTTTCAAAACACTCCTTCCTTTCTTGGTGAATTTGAACAAAATTCAGAAAAATAGTTGCAATCCACAGTGGCGTATGATATATTAGCTTTGCTGAAACACATAGACCATTCGCCACTCGCCGGAGTTTGAATTTCCGAAATTCGGAGTTCCTACCCCGTGGATTTTTGTGCCCTTTTTTCGTGAACCGGTGTTCATGGCATTATTATAATCTCACCATTCTCACTTGTCAACACGAAAATTGCACTTTTCTCACTTTTGGTACAGTGAACAATTTTGGGAGGGTTTTACACCTATGTTCTGGGAAAAATATGTGCAACTTTGCCTAAATGCTGGAAAATCCCCAAACGCAGCTGCAAGCGATATCGGAATTGCGAGTGGCACAGTGACAAAGTGGAAAAATGAGAATAGTGAGCCGCGATACACTACTCTTTTGAAAATTGCCGACTACTTTGGAGTTCCCGTCTCCTACTTCTCCGAGGAAGACCAGGAAACGGAAAAATCCCCGATGCCTAATGACATCGGGGAGGAGAATATTCTTCGGATGTACCGCTCTCTATCTACCGAGGAAAAGGGGGTATTGTACGCCTATGCCCTTTCCCTAAAAGAAAAGCAGAAAGAAGGTAAATAACTATGAAATTAGATTATGACGGATTCATGATTTACGCGTCCATGCACAACGAGGATATCACGAAAGATATCGTAAAGACTATGGGAGATTCTTGGAATGAAGAAATCACGCTCTCGGAGGCAGACCTTGCTCTGATTGCGAAGATTTCTGTTCTCTCTGTAAAGTCTGTTCTTCGCCAGTATCACGAATGGGTAAATTCGCAGACCTGACACCCTCCTTGATACCCGTAATGATTTCCTCCATAGAAGTTACCGATTTGCTCATATTTTACACCTCCGCAGTTGTTTTTTCGTTTGTTTCATCACTTATTATACCACAATCTTCGGTTTTATCAAGGGGTGGCCGTTTGGGCAGCAGGTCAGAAAAGAAGCGCAGTATCCTCCGCTTGTTTTCGTCTGTCAATGACCGGTAGATGCTGATAAAATCCTCTTCGTTCTCTGTCATGTTGGCCGCTCCTTTGCATCAGTCTATTATCGAATGTTTGTTCGATTCGCGAATTATGTATAGCATATCACCTGTACGATAAATGGGACGTCATCGAGAAATATCTCTGTTTGGCTGAAATTGCCCGGCCCCCAGTGCCACTGAAAGGCCGGGCTTGCCGCCGGAGTGGTGCGTGTCCCTTTCCGTTTGGCACCTTTATGGTACTCATCCATTGCGTATCCGTAAAGGCGCGATTTAGTAATATAAGAACTATGAGAGTAATATCACGTTTTATCTCGGAAATATAAGGACTTCATAATAAAAGCTATGGAAAAAATTAAGACAATACAACAAATTTCGACAATTTGCGACAATCTGCCAGCAAAAATGAAAAAGGCCAAAGAAGACCAGCACAAAACCAATCAGCAAATCATTGACAGCACCGGCCTGAGCGAATCCACTGTGAAAAAATTTTTCTCAGGGCATCTATCCGGTCCAAGCATCTATGATGTTACAGCCATGGCCATTGACCTAGGGCTGTCTCTTGATGAGCTGATGGAGCTTTCGCCTCCGAAGCAAGACCAGAGCGCAGAAATAAAGCAGCTGAAAACTGAAATTGCCCACAAAGAGGAAATGCTTGCAGAAAAAGACAAAGCCATATCCAGGCTGGAAGACAGAAGCCACATGATGGAAAACGAAATTTCTACGGTACGTGGCAACTGGAAGGAGATTGCCTACGGAGTATCTTGGCTCTCTGTGCTGTTTGGTTTGTTCCTGATGGTATATGTGTTCATGGACATGAGAAACCCAAATCTGGGCCTGTTCAGGGGCACCACAGCAGCCCCCATTGTATATGTCGCTGTCTTTGCCATTGTCGGAACGTTCCTGCATATCGTCTGCACCGTTGTAAAGCGAAACGGAAAAAGGAGGAAACGTGATGCAAACAATGCCCATTGACCTGTCGGCTCTGACACCGGCGGAAAGACAGCAGTTTGCGGAGAATCCTGCTGTGCTAACCACGGACTGCGTGGCCGTGTGCTGCCTGTATATGCGTTTCTCTTCTGATCGGCAATCGGAGCAGTCTATCGAAGGGCAGCTCCGGGAACTGATATCATACTGCATCCGGCAAGAGTACCGAATTGCCGCCGTGTATGTGGACCGGGCTGTCTCTGCCCATACCAGCATGGCAAAACGTGTAGCATTTCAGCAGATGCTGGCCGACAGCAAGCGGGCCGCCTGGAATACCGTGCTCGTGTGGAAGCTGGATCGCTTTGCCCGGAACCGTCAGGACAGCGCCGCCGCCAGGGCTGTTTTGATGAAAAATGGCTGCATGGTGGAGTCCGCCACGGAGAACATTTCCAACTCCCCGGAAGGGCGGCTATTGGAGTCTGTGTTGGAGGGAATCAACGAATACTACTCCGAGGACCTAAAGCAAAAAATCCGCCGTGGTAACCGGGAGAGCGCTTTGAAGGGGCAAGCCCTGGGTGGCTCCGTCCCGCTTGGCTACAAAATTGAGCACAAGAAGTGGACCATAGACCCACTGACCGCCCCGCTGGTGGAAGAGGCGTTCATCCGCTATGCTGGCGGAGAAACCGTAGCCGCCATCTGTGATGACTTCAACCTCCGTGGTTATCGCACATCCAAGGGGGCCAAGTATAATAAGTCAAGTTTCAAAAACATCTTCCGGAACGAAAAGTATATCGGTGTGTATAAATATACTGACATCCGTCAGGAGAACGCCGTCCCCCGTATCGTCTCCGATGATGTGTGGCGTAAGGTCCAAATCCGCCTGAAAGTCAACGAGGAGGCCCCAGCCAGAGGAAAAGCCAAGGTGCCGTATCTTTTAGCAGGAAAGATTTTCTGCGGCCACTGTGGCGCCCCAATGGTCGGAGAGTGCGGCAGGAGCAAGGGTGGGAAGACATATAACTACTACTCTTGCTCGAACAGAAAGCGAAAAAATAGCTGCGATAAAAAACCAGCCCCGAAGGACTGGATTGAAGATGTCGTAGCTCAGGATGCACAGGCGGTCCTGACGGATGACATCATCGAATACGTTTCCACCGTAGCCGCCAAGCAATCCGAAGAGGAGATCCAGCAGAACACCAATATCCCGGCAATCAAGCAACAAATCAGGGACATTGACAGCAAGGTCCGCAACCTGACGAAGGCCATCGAATCCGCCTCTATCGCCCCGGATTCCCTGGTTTCCCGCATAGCGGAACTAGAGAGTCAGAAAAAGGGCCTCTCTGCCCAACTTACAGAAGAACAGCACAGTGTTGTTCCTTTGACCAAAGAAATGGTCCGCTACTACCTGGAAAGCGTCCGTTCCAACGCAATCCCCTTCGAGACTCAAAAGCATATGCTCATAGATATGTTCGTAAATTCCGTCACAGTCTACGATGACGAACCAGGATTTATGAAATTCACAACCGCCTATAATCTTACGCAAATACCGTCAAAAACCTATAAAGTGCCAATTCCCGGAGGATTTAAGTGTTCGGATATGGGGCTGATAAGTCCACCATTGGACGCAAATCCGAACACCATAACGGTGGTTGGAATGGTATTTGTCCAAACCAAAAGACACGCCTTGCCATGATTTTGGCAGGGCGTGTCCCTTTTATGGGATAAACTGGTCGATTTCCACCAGTTTACTTTTTATACATCCCCTGCAGTGCCCCAACCTCTCCGGCTTTCTCGATAGCCCGCTTATGCAGGTACTCATAAACGGCCATATCGTCCTCCGGGAATTTGTCTCCGCTTCGGTGATAGGCATCAATCATTCGAACCACGTTCTTGTGCAGGGCATTCGCGTGGTTCACCTCTTCGCCGGAAAGCTTGTAAAGAAGATCCGCCGTCTCTGTGTCGAAGTCCTTGCACTCCATGGCCATCTTTGCATAATTATATGCGTCGCGCATCTCTTCCAGAACGTGCTCCATAAGCTCAATTTCCTTCATGTCTACATCCCCTCCTGAATGTACGCATACAGCGTGTCCAGCTCTTTCTTCCCTAGTTTGATCGTGATTTTCAGCATCGGGATTTCCACAGGGATAGGGTCGCTGATGTACGGCTTGGCGGCGTTGTACAGAGCGTCTACATCGACAGCGTTGCGCTCTTTATCGTAAACGCCCAGAGCCTTAAACATGGGGTGCTCCGCATACTGGGCGATAATATTCGGAATGTTGGCCGTCAAGAGGCCACCGGCTCCGGCAATCAGAACTCTGTCCCAGCCGTTTAGGCTTGGGGCAATATCTCTGTCAATGAATTTTGCAATTCCAGACTGGACAGTATCCATAGAAACCATAAAAATTACCTCCTTGAAAATGTGGGGCGGCGGTTGCCGCCCCTTTGGCTGGGAATCAGTTGCCGTTGCAGCACCCACCGCCACACTTGGGCAGAGGGTTGTAGAGGGACTGAGCCGTGGTGGTGGTTCCAGTGGTCACGTCAGCAACCATCTTGGGATAGAAGGTTGCGTTTGCGTAGGTCACGATGGAATTGTCACCGCAGCAGCGCCGCTCCGCCTCGATCTGGATTTCCCTTGTCAGGTCGGACTTAACAGCCGCAATATCCTGACGGGCCAGGGTGAAGCTGTCCTCGGTCCGCTGATTGTGCACAGCCTGGTCGCACAATGTCTTGCGAATTTCCTTCAACTGAGCGTCAATGTAGGCGTACACCTGAAGATTCTTCTGGTCATTGTAGGTGTTGGCTTTCAGCAGGGCAATTTCGGAATCCTTGGCGGCAAGCTGCTGCTCCCTTTCCAGGTCGTAACGGCTTACAGGCATATTCTCGCTACACCCGCCAGGGCCAGGCATTGTGCCACGGTTACCCAGGGCCAGAGCGCCGATACCGCCCATAGCGTTCAGAACGCCCAGGGCCAAACCAGCAATGCCAGTACCAAGACCGGCACCAGCTACACCTTTGGAGGCATATTCCTTTTCGACTTCAACCATATTAGAAGTCCTCCTTTAAAATATTAGGAGGTGGCCACCTTCTGGATATAGCATAGCAAAAACCCCGGCGATGGAATCATCATCCATTCGTCGGGGTTTCATCGTATAATCGTCAGAAAATCGTCAAGCGATATCAGAATTTTAGATTTTCAGGGAGTTTATCACTGTACTTTCTGCAATATTCATATTCCTTTTTCAACTTTCTGATCGTTCTTGTAATAGTGGCTTGGGACACGCAAAACTTGTGGCACTGTTTTGTTTGGCTCCATCCGGCGGCTCGGGTACGGATGATGTTTTCTTCTAATGGCGTCAATATTGCCAAAGAACAGAACTCATCCAAAATGACCCGATTCCACGGGACCTTATCCACTTATCACTTAGTCCTCCTTGGGGAGATTGTAGCCCTGTGCCTGTTTGCTATCAGACATTCCGGCGGTGGTGGGATCGTTGACCACACCAAGGACAACCAGCACGCCAAAAGCGGCGTTTACCACGGCAATCAGCTTGTTGCCGATGTCGCCCAGGTCCAGGGTGAATCCGAACACGGCGGCCACGGCCTGGATCAGCAGCAGCACAGCGGGGATCACCGCCAGCCAGAAGTTTTTGTTTTTGAATCGTACAGTCCAGTTAATCATTTTGTTTTCCTCCTTAAATTAGTCCGGCTTGTGGAAATCTTCCAAATCCGCCAGCCGGTGGTTGATGACTTTGATCTGCTCCTCCACAACGGGCATCCGCCGGGCGAAGTTGTTGTGGGACCGGACCTCCCGGGTAAGTTCTGCGATCTTTTCCTCCATCACGGCGGTGGCCTTGCTGTTTGCGATCAGAACCCCCACCAGGGAGATTCCGCCGCCGATGACGGCGGAGATCAACGAGATAATAGCGTTGGACAAATGTAAATCCTCCTGTTTCTCAGCCGTTCCACCGGCTGTATACTCCATCATCTTCATGGATTCCCCAGTCGTAAAGCCCCAGGCCGCCCCGTCCGGGGATTTTCTCTGCGTGGACCTCCTGGGCAATGGCGTAGAGTTTCGCCGGGGAGATGTTGCCGCTCAGGTCCACAGCATGTCCGGTGAGATGGTTGGAGTTTTTCACACCGCCCTGGATAGCGTTCCAACGTTCACAGCGGAGCCCAGAGTTTGCCCGCAGCGGAATCCCGGCCCGCCGACGAATCTCATCGGCACAGCGTACCGTGTCCTCGGACATTTCCGCCGGGAAACCGTTGCAGTATCTCCCGCCGCACTTGCACCGGAATTCCTCCCGGGTGAAAAACTCGATCTCGTCCCAAAACGTGCCGGTCTTGCCGGGGGGCTTACTGGCGGTCTCCTGAGGCTTATACACCCGCCCGGCGGCCACAGCTTCCAACAGCTTGGCCTCCGTCAGTGGCCCAGGGATTCCGTCATCCGTCAGCCCTTCCGCCGACTGAAACGCCCTCACAGCGTCCTCCGTGTTGGGGCCGTTGGCTCCGTCGATCACCCCGGGGTCATAGCCAAGGTATTCCAAAAGGCACTGGATTTGTTTAATAGTCAATTTTTTTCACCTCCAATTGTCCCCCACCCCCTTTCGGGGGCAGGGCGCTTTTGGTTACTCCTGCACCAGCTCCTCGCAGCCGGAATCAATCAGGATTTCCTTAACCTTCGCTTTCAGCAGCCGAGGGACCTGTGCGTAAGTTTTCTTTCCCAGCATGATCTGCTGTGCCCACAACATAGCCATCATTGTTTCTCCTCCTTTCCCAAAAAGTAATGAAAACAGCAGCTTACGCATAAACTGTCTCCGACATCTCCAGCAGACACTCCATGAGCATCTGGTTCTGGCTCTCCAATTCCTTGAGCCGTTCCTCCGTAGGGGTGGGGCTGGGCTGGGTCTCCTCCTCCTTGGCCCCAACCAGGCCCAGGAGGGCGGTTTTGGTGTTATCCATTGGCGCTCACCTCCGAGAGTTTGGTGATATACTGGATTTTTCCGGGCACATCTAGGGTAAAGCCCTCATCCGCCTTTGGGTGGTGGAGAGTGATGGAGCCGCCAGCTTCCACCGAGAATGGGGCCAGAGAGTCGCCCATAAGGGCGGTGATGTCGGTGGTGATGGGGGTGGCAAGCTCGTAATAGAGGATGGTCCCACGGACATAGGACAAAAAGGATGCTATATCGCTATACCCGCTGTGGATAAGCACCAGCCTTTCAATGCTATCCTGCGACATAGTCCCATCAACGGACCAGCTATCATTGTAGCGTATAGCAATGAACGATTTGCAGCGGCCATTGAATGCCACGTCCGTTGATACGATCTGCATACCCTGAATTTTTGCCCGAAATGTATTTTCTTCTTTTGTATAATCCAGCGTCCCTAAATCCACGCTCTCCACCCGCTGGACATACTGCCAGCCGTTTTCGGTACGCTCCACCGTGTTTGCCACGCTTCCGGCGCTCCAGCCGTAGCCGGGGAGGGCTTGGATAGCAGAGGGGATGGGGAGGGTTGCGGTGCTGTCCCCGGCGGCGTTGGCAACCCTCACCTCATCCACCAGTGCGCTCATCAACTCACCGGCGTTGTGCTCCGGGTGTGCCGCCGCATACGCCTCGATCTGGGCAATGCGGGGATCGGTGGTATCCGTTGGCTCGTTGCCGGGGCCAAAAAGGAGGGTGAGGTCGATGAAAACAGGCTGCTTCATCTGGAGAACACCTTCATAGTGTCCACTATCAGTTGTTGCGATTCGGCTGCCAATCTTGGCTGGCCCGGATGTAATTGCCTTTGCTATTACGCTGGATCGCACGAAATCGCCCGTTCCGTTTGCACGTGGATCAACATTAAAAACCGTTGAATTACAGTATGGTGCATAATATCTAGTACCGGCTTCGATTTTTGCAGTTGTTGCGATGTAATAGTAGTGGTTAATTGTAGCAATACAATTATCATCACTTGATTTAACACCAGGGTTAGCCCCTTTACAATTTGCTGTAATGATCCCGTCGGCTACGGTTAATACGGTAAAAGCGGCTTCGATAAATCCGTCAAGGCTTGTCAGTTCTGCATTTTTGCACAGCTGATTCCACGCCAAAGTCTTTCCACCCCACTCCATCACCGCCCCGGCCTTGGCACCGCTGGGCACCTGCCTCTGGTATGCCTCCTGGGTGTCCTCCTCAAAGTCCCAGGTCTGCCCCTTATTGAGTTCCGCTTGAAATTGGATGGCACGTTTCATTTTGGCAATATCTTTCTGGGTGGTCTCCAGATCATCCGCCAGCCCGCCGACAGATTCCGCCGCCTGCGCCGCGGAACCGGCGGACGCTTCCGCCGCTTTCTGGGCTTCCTGGGCGGCTGCCTTTGCTGCTTCTGCCGCAGCGTCGGCGGCGGTGGTGTCACCGGCGGGGCCAGCTTCACCCTTCGGCCCTTGGGGGCCGGGGTCGCCCTTGGGTCCGGCTGGGCCAGTCAATCCCTGGGGGCCAGTTTTGCCCACCTCGCCCCGGTCGCCCTTTTCGCCCTTTTCGCCCTTTTCGCCCTTTTCGCCTTTCTCGCCCCGGAAATCCCCGGAGGCGATTCCGTCTTCCAGCTTTTCCAGCGTCTTGGCGGCATTATCGGCGGCGCTTTCCGCCCGGCCAGCATCCCGGCTCACTTGCTGCATAAATCCCGCCCAGGCCTCCGGGGCCTCGGTGGGGTCCGGTAGGCCGTCTTTAATGCGTATCATGTAGGTTTCGCTCTTGGCCACCTCGCCATTGTCGCCATACCACCGGCATTCCAGCTTGCCCATCCCCGCAATGGCTGTGTCGGCAGTTTGCACCGTCCACACCAGACTGTTGCCGTCGTGCCGTGCGGATACAGGGTAAGGCTGCTCCTCCTTAGGCCGCCGCAGCAGGACGGCGTAACTACCGCCAGCAAACCCCGGAGCGGGAAGACTCACCTCGGTCACCAAGTTTTCTTTCAATTTTCCGATATTGATTACGCCATACCGGTCAGGGACAACACGATTTGCGGTTGTCATCCAATCACCACCCCATACTTCGCCAAAATGGCAATGATATCCTCTGTAAGGATTTTTTTCAGCTGGCCGGGTGGAAGCTTGGCGATAGCTTCCGCAATGGCTCTCATGTCCTGCTCTCCGTCTTCAGCGGCACGGATTTCTACCAGCCGCTTCCTTGCTCCATTACTCCACCGGTTCATCAGGTTTCACCTCCAGGATTGCCAGGGCATTTTTCATGTCTGCGCCCTCGGCTTTCATTTCCGAAATCTTTGCAAGGATTCTCTGTTTCCGTTCCTCAATGGTCATCACACCACCCCCAGTGCAGTTTCAATCTCGGACAGGGCAGCTTCGTACTCTGCGTTCTGCCCTTCAAGTTCACCAATTGCGTACTGATTTGCGACTTCTGAAGCAGGAACAAATGCCTGAACAAACTCAACGCCATTTTTACTGACATACTTGTAGCATTCAATTGCCCTTGTCGGCATCCAATCGAATACAGTAGTTTCGACAGCGGTTCTTCCGTCGGCTGAGGAAGTGTATACGTGATTTTCTTTGTCAAGATAAATTATCATGTAATAGCCTCCCCAACAGCAAATGTTCCAGTGCCTGCATTCGTCAAAAACACCTCTCTGATACGGTCCCAAAGTCCAGCGACATTATCGGAATTTCTATAGCACGGCACTAGATCAGAGATTAGTTCATCATTGGCGTCATAGAATTTAAGGCTAAACAGCTGGTATTTACATCTTTGCGAAGAAGCAGACCCTGCGTTATTTTGTACAAATACAAACATTTCCAAGTCACCAAGATTCGCCATGTTACTAGCCGTAGGAACAACCGTTTTGGGAGTCCCATCAGGCAATGTAACTGTGTTTAAATGTTTTTTTATTTGTTGCCGAGTCAAGCGTTTAAGAGTGCCATTTAGACTAACGGACACAGAATGCCCTAATTTTAATGAACCACCACCATACGTGCCCATTGTATACATGTTATAATCGCTCTTTCTTGCGCCAAAGAAAGTACCAGTATCTGCACTTGTGCTACCCGCCAAGCTAGAATGCATTATATAGTCCACCTCGAAACCATATAGATGCGTAAACCCAGTAAGGCCCGATTTAATATACTGCGTGCCGGTTCCCTGAATGTATTCAACGGCTGTATACTCCGCTGGAGTCAATTTTGTAGCAAACCGTTTCCACGCACTGTTGATGTATGCCCAGGCGTCAACACTAGCCCATTTCCCGCCTGTGTACAGCATCCCACTTGCCAAATGCAGCAGCACCGCATTTTTCCG
>ERZ1026880.1307-NODE-1307-length-10779-cov-4.543734_pt1 | contig 10779 bp, 9 predicted proteins | sample MGYA00380170_ERZ1026880 | MGnify/ENA primary metagenome ERZ1026880 (study PRJEB33269, sample SAMEA4719806) | human gut metagenome | biome: human-associated habitat; feature: organic feature; material: feces | place: Cameroon | collected 2013-10 ...
GTGCTTCAGGAACTACTGGAGATGGTACTGGATCAGCCAGAGATGAATGAGAAAGAAAAATTGCTTGCCTGGTGGAAAGAACATGGGACTTGTCAAAAGGCAGAGGGTACTTTATAATATAGGGTACTTTAGAAATAAAGAGAAATATAAAGCTTCGGCGAAAACCGGGCAGAAACAATGGATATCAGAAAATCAGGAGGAGACGTTCATGAAGAGAGAAACCGTAATCGTACTCGATTTTGGTGGACAGTACAATCAGTTAATTGCGCGACGCGTACGTGAGTGTAATGTATACTGTGAAATTTATTCTTACAAAACCGATTTGGAAAAAATCAAAGCTATGGAGCCGAAGGGAATTATTTTCACCGGCGGTCCCAACAGTGTATACCTGGAGGATTCTCCTTCTTATGCAAAAGAAATCTATGATCTGGGTATCCCGGTTCTCGGTATCTGCTATGGTTCTCAGCTGATGATGCACCAGCTGGGCGGAAAAGTATGCAAGGCGCCGGTTCGTGAATATGGTAAGATCGAAGTAACCGTAGATCAGTCTTCTGCATTATTTGAAAATGTATCCGAAAAGACCATCTGCTGGATGAGTCATAACGATTATATCGAGCAGGCAGCGCCTGGATTCAAGATCATTGCTCATACACCGGACTGTCCGGTAGCAGCAGTGGAAAATGTAGAAAAGAAACTGTATGCAACTCAGTTCCATCCGGAAGTTCTTCATACAAAAGAAGGAAAACAGATGCTGGCAAATTTCGTATTTAACGTATGTGGTTGTGCCGGCAGCTGGAAGATGGATTCTTTCGTAGAAGAGTCTATCAAAGCGATCCGTGAAAAAGTCGGTGACGGTAAAGTATTGTGTGCACTGTCCGGCGGTGTGGATTCTTCCGTGGCAGCTGTTCTGTTATCCAAAGCAGTTGGCGATCAGCTGACCTGTGTATTCGTAGACCATGGTCTTCTGAGAAAGAACGAAGGCGATGAAGTAGAGGCGGTCTTCGGTCCGGACGGCAATTATAACCTGAACTTTATCCGGGTCAACGCACAGGAACGTTTCTATGAGAAACTGAAAGGCGTGGAAGAACCGGAAGCAAAGAGAAAAATTATCGGTGAGGAATTCATTCGTGTATTTGAAGAAGAAGCAAAGAAAATCGGAGCTGTGGACTTCCTGGTACAGGGAACTATCTATCCGGATGTTGTAGAAAGTGGTGTTGGCGGAGAATCCACCGTAATCAAATCTCATCACAACGTAGGTGGTCTGCCGGAGCACGTAGATTTCAAAGAGATCATCGAGCCTCTGCGTGACCTGTTCAAAGATGAAGTAAGAAAAGCCGGCCTGGAACTCGGCATCCCGGATTACCTGGTATTCCGTCAGCCATTCCCGGGTCCAGGACTTGGTATCCGTATCATCGGCGATGTAACCGCAGAAAAAGTACAGATGGTACAGGACGCAGACGCCATCTGGCGCGAAGAAATCGCCAAAGCTGGCCTGGACAAAGAAGTAAACCAGTACTTCGCAGCGCTGACCAACATGCGTTCCGTAGGTGTTATGGGTGATGAAAGAACATACGACTACGCCATCGCACTGCGTGCGGTAACCACTACAGATTTCATGACTGCAGAAAGCGCTGAGATTCCGTGGGATGTCATCGGAAGAACAACCAGCAGAATTGTAAATGAAGTGAAGCATGTAAATAGAGTAATGTACGATTGCACGGGGAAACCACCGGCTACGATTGAATTCGAGTAAGAGGTTTCCATATAATAAGCGACATCATGATATAGCAGGTAGTCTACGAGATTACCTGCTATTGATTTACGCGGACAACGAGACAAAGTCCGTGCTTGCAATCGTAATTTTCAGTGAGGTTCTGAAATTATGTTAAAGATATGGTATTATGCAAATATTGATTACATGAAAGATGCTCCTTCTTATTTCGATAATGTATATGAAGATGAATGGATAGAAGATCCTTTTGTAAAAGAGATGATTCAGGATGTAGATCATTCTACTGTGATCAGTTCCCATATAATAGACAGCCCGGTATTGGGAGCGATTACTCCGCGTGAATTGTCTGGGGGAGTAAAGGTTCTGATTCTGATGTTGAAGGACGATTCTTTTATTTACAATATGTCCAATTGTGGAGATAATTGTGCAAAATGGATTCTGAAAATTGCGGAGAAGAAAGATCTGACAGTGTATCTGCAGCATGTCATGCGGTTTGAAGGAACGTTTAAAATACAGATTATGAATACGGGGAAGATTGTATGTAATCCGGAAGAATATGTGGAGGGATTACTGGAAGCGGAGGAAATGGAAGATGAAAGGAAGCTACAGGTTCCGGGCGAGGAGTAAAAAGGTATTATTTGAATTTTCCATAAGAAGAAATATTACAGTCATAAAAGGAGACAGTGCGACTGGAAAAACTACGCTTTTGCATATCTTGTATGAATACTTGAGAAGCGGAAGACAGTCAGGATATTCCGTTTCGACCGATGCAGAGTATTATGTGTATCTTCGGGATGAAGTAGGGCGTGACTGGACGGATGCGCTTTATCCGCTGAAGAATACCGTTATCTTCATTGAAGAAAACAATGATTTTGTATTTACAAAAGAATTTGCCGCATTTGTGAAAACATCCGGAAACTATTTCGTATTGGTGACCCGTGCACCTTTGAAAATGCTGCCGTACAGTATTCATGAAATATATGAGATTGTTACGGATGGGAAACGCACAGATATGAAAGAATCGTACCATGAATTCAGAGAAATCTACAGCAATTACCCTGTTTTGGAAAATAACAAACTTCAGAATGTAGTTACAGAAGACAGCAATTCGGGGTATCAGTTCTGGAGCCATGTGTTTCAGAAAAGTAAAGTTGTCAGTTCCAATGGAAACGGAAACCTTATCAAACAGGTAAAAAAACTGGAAGCAGGAGATACTCTTGTCATAGCTGATGGCGCGGCGTTTGGGGCGATGATAGAAAGCTGTCTGTGCTCTTTTCAAACCCAGACCGACTGCAGGATTGCACTTTGGCTGCCGGAGTCATTTGAATATCTGATTTTAAATTCAGGTATTCTGAAATCCGATAAATTAACACAGATCCTGGAGAATATTCCGGAGTATGTTGCATGCGAAAAGTATGAAAGCTGGGAGCGATTTTTTACGGATATTCTTGTTGAATTAACTGCTGATGGGGTGGAAAAATATTCGAAAGATATATTGAATGAGTATTATTTGCAGAAGTGGGTGGTTGAAAAAATAAAAGGGGAAATGCCAGAGGAGATTAGGATAAGGGGATAGGAAGGACTACTGAGCGGATACAATTTAGCGAGATTTTAGCATGTATACCAATTTGAGAACTTAAATCTAGTGGTGGATTGGAATGCATGAACGTAAAGAAGTTTGTGGTTGTGATGAAAAAGTACAGCCGCAAACTTCTTTATGTTTATTCATCAGAACATTCTCAGAGAGAAGGAATCAGTATTGTGTGTACCTTCTTTCCAGAAATGATGCAGTATTCTCAAAATAAAGGTTGTCAAACTTATTTACGCCATTTACAATAAGCTGGCAACAAATTGGCAACAGAAAATCAGCGAGCCAAAATAATATATGCAACAGAAATGAAATAACGGCAAAAAAGACATAAAACTTAAATAAACATGGCAGATAGTCATCAAGATACTCTGGATATTCTAGGAATGCACTTCCAGGCATATCTGATAAGATGTATTTTATATATTTCATTGGAGATAATCCATTTGCCTTTGCTGTTTCAACTAAAGTATATATGGCTGCACTAGCTTTTGCTCCTTGAGGACTTCTTGAAAACAACTAATTTTTCTTCTTATGTTCTACAGCGCATAAGAAGAAGTGGCAGATGATCGATACGATTCATGGAGCTAAATCTTCGGCAATCATTTACAGTATTGTGGAAAGTGCAAAAGCGAATAATCTGAAGCCTTTTAACTATGTACAGTATCTTTTGGAAGAAATTCCAAGGCACACAGACGAGAAAGATTGTTCCTTTTTGGAAGATCTTCTGCCTTGGTCGGGAAAACTTCCAGTAGAGATCCACAAAGATTAAATATAGGTGGCTGTAAAGCAGCCGCCTAAAAATGTTAGGGTACTCGCTATTAAGCGCTTACCTTCTTTGTTTGTATTATTCCGATAAACGATGTATAATCAAACTAGTTTTATGTTTCTACTTATGTATGATTTTGAAGAGGTAAGATTATGGAGTATTTAACGACTGTGGAATTATCAGAAAGATGGAATATCACTTCACGTCGAATAGGTGTTTTGTGTGCAGAGGGAAGAATTGAAGGCGCAATAAAAAAAGGTAAAACATGGTTAATCCCTTCGGATGCAATAAAGCCTGCGGATGGACGATATAAGAAGAAGTCAGAAAAGTAAGATGTAATACGAAATAGGATTTATAAATATATGAGAATATATAATTAAATGCAGAGGGGGTACTTATATGGCATTTGATTTTGGAAACGCAAATAAAGCACAGAGAAGTGCTATTTCAACAACAGATGGTCCGTTGTTGATTATTGCAGGCCCTGGTACAGGGAAAACATATACATTAGTAAAGAGAATTGTTTATCTTATAACTGAAAAAGATGTGCTTCCTGAGGAAATAATGATTGCTACATTTACAGAAAAGGCTGCGAAAGAACTGATTACACGTATCACAAATGAATTGTATGCAATAGGAGTATCCGTAAATCTGAATGAAATGTATATTGGTACTTTTCATTCAATTTGTTTGAGAATTCTTAAAGATCATCTTGAATATACAAGGATTAAGAAAAATTATAGGATGCTGGATAATTTTGATCAGCAGTATATGGTGTTTCAAAAGATTAATAGATTTAGGAACTTGCCTTATTTTGATGTTATATTTGATAAAAAGCAAGGAGCTTGGAGACAAGCTGGAGAAATAGTTAAGTATGTTAATAATCTTGCTGAAGAATTGGTTGATATTGATGAAATGCAGGAAGATTCGGATGAACATATTGTGGCTGTTGCAAATATTATGAAACAGTACAATATCTTGATGGAAGATGAGAATTTAATTGATTTTTCAAGTATTCAAACAGAAGCATATAAATTATTGATCGAGGAACCAAGCATATTGGAAGAAATACAGCAGAAAATTAAATATGTGATGGTGGATGAATATCAGGATACAAATTACATACAGGAATTACTTGTGTTTTTGATTGCCGGAAAAAATAGAAATATATGTGTTGTGGGAGACGATGACCAAGGTTTGTATCGTTTTCGAGGAGCAACAATAAGAAATATATTGGAATTTCCAGGCCATTTTGCAGAAGGAGAATGTAAGCAGGTTAAACTTGTTACAAATTATCGTTCAGAGAGACAAATTATTGATTTTTACAATAAATGGATGAGCACAACAGATGGTAGGGCATATGATTTTATGTGGAAGAATTTTAGGTTTGAGAAGAAGATTGTTCCGCCGGAAGGGAAAAAGGATGCTAAAGTAGGTGTTATTAAATGTTCAGGAAAAGACTTGCTAGATGATTGGTATGAACAAGTTTATTCATTTATTACACAATTAAAAAGTAGTGGTGTACTAACTGATTACAATCAGATTGCAGTTCTTTGCAAGTCTGTAAAAGGGGATAAAATCATAGGTATGGTTGAATATCTTGAGGAACATGGTATTAAAGTTTATTCACCTCGTTCGGAAATGTTCTTTGAAAGAAAAGAGATAAAACAAGTAATAGGGTGTATGATCTTATGTTTCCCAGAGTATGTTCGTAAGTTACAACAAAGAGATTTTTCGTATGATTTTGAAAATCTCTATAATTATTACGATACTCAATGTATAGCTGCTGCAAAAGATCTTATTTTACAGTATAGAGATACATTGGGGAAATGGATTGCAGAGAAGATGCAGAAGCATGCTAATCTAAGAAAGGATAATGCAGATTACGCATTTACAGGATTACTGTATCAGCTATTACAGTTTGAACCATTTAGTACATACTTAGGGATAGATATGAAATCAGGGGTGATAGATGAAAGACCTGCAAGAAACTTATCAATTTTATCTTCAATTTTGGGAAAGTACGAATATCTACATCGGATAGATGTCTTCACGGAAAAAAATATTATAGAGTCAGTAGAACGGTTTTTTAATATGTATTTTCGCTTTCTATTTGATGGAGGAATTACAGAGTATGAAGATGATTCGGAGTATGCTCCGAGTGGGTGCGTTTCATTTATGACTATACATCAGTCAAAAGGAATGGAGTTTCCAATAGTGATTGTTGATTCATTAAATGGAACACCGAGAAGTAGTGGAAATCATTTGCTAGAAGAAATAGAAAATAAATATTTCCATAGAAAAGTTTTTGAGAAGAGGGAAGATATAAAATTCTTTGATTTTTGGCGATTATATTATACGGCATTTTCAAGAGCACAAAATTTATTGGTACTCTCTTGTTGTGAAAAGAAAGGTCATGGAGCCACACCAAGCAAATATTTTGAAGAGTGCTATGAGAAGCTACCTGCTTATGAAGATGTAAATCTTTCAGAAATAAAGTTGGAAAAGGTAAAGCCTGTAAATATAAAGGATACATATTCTTTTACTTCTCACATCGCTCTGTATGAGAATTGTGCATTACAGTATAAATTTTTTAAAGAACTTGGATTTACGCAGGTAAGAGTAGGTGCAACACTCTTTGGAACTTTAGTGCACGAGACAATAGAAGACATTCATCGTGCAGCTATGCGTCATGAAGAACAGACAATAGTGCCAGAAACAATACGAGAGTGGTTTGATACTAATTATATGACATTATCGAAGTGTGAGCATTCTTATTTAGGACAACTGCAGATAGAAGCTGCGTATAAACAGGTTTTGAGGTATGTTGAGAGAAATCAGAGTGATTGGAGTCGAATTCAAGATGCAGAGGTGGAAGTAAGTTTAGTAAAGCCTGATTATATATTGCTTGGAAAGGTTGACCTTATCAGGGGCGAAGGTGATACAGTAGAGATTGTTGACTTTAAATCCGAGAAGAAACCAGATGTTTTAATTGAAACAGCGGAGATGAATCGTTATAGAAGACAGCTTGAAGTGTATGCTCATCTTATTGAGGAAAAGACAGGCAAAAAGGTAAGTAAAATGCATTTGTATTATACTGGTGAGGATAATGGTGTACCAACAGTAACATTTAATAAGTCAACGGAAATGATTGATAAAACAATAAAAGAATTTGATGCAGTGGTTGAAAAAATACAAAGCAAAGATTTTAGTGGCAGAGCAAAAGATAAAAATCTTTGTGCCAACTGTGATATGAGACATTACTGTAGAAGAAAAGGAGATTGCTAATGGATGGACAGATTTCATTTACATTTGAACAAAGACAACCAATAAAAGGATATCCGGAGTTACACTGGACAGGGAAAAGGCCATATACATCGACACAGTATTATCCTGCACAGCTTAAGGAATCCTATGGAGAGCCTAAGGATGGTTGGATGAATAAGATATTTTGGGGAGATAATCTTCAAGTAATGAGCCATATGTTAAAAGATTATCGTGGAAAAATAGATTTGATATATATTGACCCTCCGTTTGATAGTAAGGCAGATTATAAAAAGAAGATTAAATTGAAGAAAAAGGGTATAGTATCGTCTGATATGTCTTCTTTTGAAGAAAAGCAATATGGAGATATATGGATTAACGATGAATATTTGCAATTTATGTATGAGCGCTTTATTATTTTAAAAGAACTTCTTAGTGAAAATGGAAGTATATATGTACATTGTGATTGGCATAAAGCCCATCATTTAAGACTTGTATTAGACGAAGTATTTGGGCCGGAGAATTTTCGAAATGAAATTGTCTGGTGGTATTTATGGGGTGGTAGAGGGAAAAATCAATGGAATAGTAAGCACGATAATATATTGTTTTATAGTAAAAGTGCTACGTGGACTTTCAATTATATGGACGTACTTGATGATCATACATTAATGACAGAAGGTTCTAAAAATAGATTGAATTACGCGGGAGCGATGGTAACAACTAAAAGTGTTTCATCAGATATCCCAGAAGATAAGGTTCTACCTTCTGATACTTGGTATATTGCAACAATTAACGCTATGGCTAAGGAAAAAGAAAATTACCCGACTCAAAAACCAGAAGATTTATTATCGAAAATAATTTTAGCATCATCTAATCCAGGGGATATTGTATTTGATTGTTTTATGGGGGCTGGTACGACGCAAGCGGTGGCAATGAAGTTAGGTCGTCGGTTTATAGGTGTAGATATTAATCTTGGTGCAATTCAAACTACAACAAAGAGATTGGTAACTGTATCTGAAAATTTGGATGATACAAAATATACTGGATTTGAAGTTTATAATGTGAATAATTATGATTTCTTTAGAAATCCAGTAGAGGCGAAAGAATTAATTATTGATGCATTAGGTATTCAAAAATTTGATTCATCAACAGTATATGATGGTGAATTAGATGGCTGGATGGTTAAAATCATGCCTACAAATCGTATTGCAACTAAGGCTGATTTAGAAGAACTCAAGGCTAATTTACCGTATCATACATTTGAAAAGCGCAAGGAAGAAAATCCGAATGGGGAGGTGGAGAAAATTAAGATTATTTGCATGGGACATGAAGCTGATTTGAAGGCATCGTTGGAACAGGAACTTTCTTCGTATAATTTGGAAATAGAGATAGTTGATATCCTTAGGGATAAGAAAAATTTACAATTTAAGAGAGAAGCAGATGCCAATGTTGTTAAAGAAAACGATCAGATTATAATAAAAGAATTTTATCCGATGAACCTTTTACAGAAATTAAGTATGCAGAAAGAATCAGTTGAAGATTGGAGGCAGTTGGTAGAATCTATCTATATTGACTGGAATTATGATGGACAGACAATGAGGCCGACAATTTGTGATATTCCTGCAAAAGATGAGTTGGTATCTGGTATATATAAAATTCCAGCTTCAGCAGGTAAAATTAAAATAAAGATAACAGATTTGTTATCTGAGTCACTTGAGCTGGAGGTATAGATATGGCAAAAGAAGTTGGAATGGAATTTGCCTTTTTTGAGTTTCTTCGTTCATTTTATGTAGATAATAAAGGAATTATAAGAAATAGGTATCGTGAAATAACTAAGAAATATTTGGATTACAATGACAAGGAAAAGAACCCAGACGCATTTTTACGAACCCCACAGTTTGAAGCCTTAGAAATGTATGTGTTTGTAAAAGAATTTATGAATAATCAACAGATGTATCAGATGTTTGATGACTGGTCAAAGAGAAATGGTGTTTTTTCAGATAGGCGATTCTATGATGAAGCTGGACAGATGACATTATATGATGTTTATTCACCAAAGCAGTATCATGATTACTTTTTACAAATAAAGAAATATGCAGAAGATTACCCAAACTATATTTTTGCATTAACTATGGGACTAGGTAAGACAATTCTCATGGCTACCTGTATTTTTTATGAGTTTCTGCTTGCTTCAAAATGGCCTCGAGATGATAAGTATTGTCATAATGCATTGGTTTTTGCACCGGACAAAACAGTATTACAATCGTTAAAAGAAATAATAACTTTTGATAAGAGTAGGGTTGTACCTCCGGAATATATTGGTGTATTAGATGCGAATATTAAGGTATATTTTCTTGAAGATAGTGGAACCACATTAAATACATTAGATGGTTCCAAGTATAATATAATTATTTCTAATACACAGAAAATTATATTAAAGGCTCAGCATAAAGAAAAAAGTTCTGTAGATAAGTTGTTTAGTGATCAGATACCAGGACAATCCGTATTAGATGATGTTCTTGGAATATTACAGGAAATCAGTAACAATGACGATTTGATGTCAAATCAACGTTTTGAGAAACTTACCAGGCTTTCACAAATGGGTATTTATGTAGATGAAGCACATCATATGTTTGGAGCAGACTTGGAGAAAGCTTTGCACGAAAATGGTAAGGGTACTAGTCTGCGTAATACTATAAATGAATTGTCTAAGGAATTATCTAAGTATGGAAGTAAAGTGGTTGCTTGTTATAATTTTACAGGAACACCATACGTCAATAATAAGATTCTTCCGGAGGTTATATATGCTTATGGATTGCAGGCGGCAATTAGAAATAATTTCTTAAAAGATACTAGCGTTATTGGTTATAGTAACGTAAAAAGCAAAGAATTCCTAAAAGCTGTTATTGTCGATTTCTGGGCAAAGTATGGTGGAAAAGAATATGAGGGATTAGCACCTAAAATGGCTATTTTTGGTGCAGAGATAGCAGAAGTTCGTGATGAAATCAGGCCAGTTGTTGAAGAAGTACTATCTGAATTGGGAATACCTCTTGATAAAATTTTAGTTAATGTTGGAGACGAAAAGATTACTAAATCTGAAGACATAAGAGATTTTAACAATCTTGATATAGCTGGAACAGCAGGCAGTAAGAAGCAGTTTATATTGCTTGTTAATAAAGGTAGAGAGGGGTGGAACTGTAGATCATTATTTAGCGTGGCTCTTTTTAGAAGTCCAAAGTCAAAAGTTTTTGTGCTTCAAGCAACAATGAGATGCTTGAGAAAAATTACAGATGAACAACTAACGGCCACAGTGTACTTGTCAAAAGAGAATATGGATATATTGGATGATGAGCTTAAAAAGAATTTTAGAACTAAATTCCCATGCGCGCCTCGCGTGCTACACCATGAATAAAACCGGAGTGGCAT
>ERZ1026880.1310-NODE-1310-length-10760-cov-3.070061_pt1 | contig 10760 bp, 2 predicted proteins | sample MGYA00380170_ERZ1026880 | MGnify/ENA primary metagenome ERZ1026880 (study PRJEB33269, sample SAMEA4719806) | human gut metagenome | biome: human-associated habitat; feature: organic feature; material: feces | place: Cameroon | collected 2013-10 ...
CCCTCGGCGAGGAGGCTGAGGATGTAGCGGCACGTCATGTCCCCCAGACGGGCCGAATCCGCGACGCTCTCCTGCGGCCCGGGGACGGACGCCTTCAGGAGCCCGCCCATGCGGCAGCCGACGCCGCTCGACCCCGAGCTCGTGCCCTGTCCCTCGCTCATGTAGACCGGCTTGCCGCCGAGGTCCGGATGCCGCGCGCGGAGCGGCGCAAGCGGCGTCGCCGTGATGTCCGCCTCGCCCCGCAGCCCGCGCGGGTTCGGCGTGTAGTAGTGCCAGTCGACGATGTCGCACGCCGCGAAGCCGCCGCCCGCGAGGACGTCCGCCGTCCATCTGCGCCCCCCTTCGCCGGACGTCGAGTTGAAGCCGCTCACGCGGATTTTCGGGTTCACCTTCTTGACGGCGTCGTAGGCAAGGCGCGAAAGCGCCGCGAAGTCCGCCCCCGCCTTCGCCCGGTCGTACCACTTGATGTCCGCCGCACTCTCCCACCAACGCCCCCACGGCTCGTTCCAGATGAAGTATTCGTCGATGTTCCGCTCGTGGTGCTTCACGTAGGTCGTCACGTAGTTCACCCAATCGACGCTGTTCGTCGGGCGCAGGTACTTCTCGAAATACCCCATGCGGCGGCAGCCGAGGTCGCCGTAGTGCGTCGCCCAGGCGGGCGCCGTGCCGAGCTGGGCGAAGATCTTCACGTGGGCGTCGCGGTAGCAGGCCACCTCCGCGTCGTGGAAGTTCCATTTCCCCTTCTCGGGCTCCTGCGCGTACCAGTTCGAGACCTGCTCGCCCGCGTCGTGGAGGCGCACCCAGTTGACGCCGCCCGCCTTCATCGTCTTCACGACGGCGCGGTTCGGGTTGAAGTGGCAGCCGAATGGCGAATCGGGCGCATCGCGCCCCCAGGCGACGGGACGCGGCAGGCGCGTCACCACCAGCTCCTCCTCCTGGGAGATCCGCGTTCCGTCCCGCTCCGCCCACGCCGTCACGCGGAACTGCCCGACGGGCCGGTCGACGAAGGCGTGGTTGGCGAAGGCGACGGCGCCCGATGCACATGCGGCGGCGGGGAACGCCGCGAGATCCCGCTCCCGTCCGTAGAGGTCGGCGACCGTGACGTACACGCGCGCATCGGGCGGCAGACCCCGCGCGGCGAGCTTCAGGCGCGGCGCCTCGTCCGTGAACTGGATGCGCGTCTCCGCCGCGATCTCGCCCCCGTCCACCGCGAGCGCGACCTGCGCCGGGAACGGCGGGGGCGGTGCCTCGCCCGCCCCCAGATGCACGCGCACCGCGTCGAGGCGGAACGGGCCCCGTTCGCCCGAGAAGCGCAGCCCGAAGGACTTCGAGAGGCGCATCGGCCTGAAGACGAGGCGCGCCGCGCGCCACGCCGTCGATGCGTCCAGCCGCAGGCTGCCCGCCCAGCGCCCCGTCTCGTCGAGGACCGCGACCTGCGCGGGCGCCTCCGAACGGTACTGGAAGCGGAGCGTGTGCGGCTCGCCGGGGTAGGCCGTCTGGAACGCCTCGCCCCAGAGCTCCCAGGGCCTTTCGGAGACGACCTTCAGGACGGGCACGCCGTCGGGCGCGGGCTCGCGCGTGTCGGCCTCGCACGTCGCGCCCACGCAGTTCCGCCCGAGGTTCCAGCCGCAGGGGAGGCCGAGCGGGAAGCGCGCGTGGCGGATGAAGTCCGTCTGCGTCTTCGACGGACGCGGGATCGCCGCCGCAAGGTCGTCCTCCGTCGCGGTCTCCAGGACGATCCGCGCAAGGTCCGCCTCGCCCGACGCCGTGTAGAGGTAGAGGCCGACCGTGCCCGTGCGCGGCTTCTTGACCTCGAAGAGGTACGTCTCCTCCTTCCAGTCCGCCGACGTGAACGCATGGCTCGAAAAGCCCGTGTACGGCGCGCCGTTCAGGCGGAGCCCGAGATTGAAGGAGCGGCCGGCCGTGACGCGCGCCTTGACCTTCAGACGGAAGAAGCCGGGGAACGTCGGCTCGAAGCCGGCAATCGAGAACTGCCCGCCCGCCGCCCCCGTCCGGGTCGTGAAGCGGAGGAATTTGAGGCCACCCTCCTCCCGGACCTCGGTCGTGACGCGCCCCGCCTGCCAGCCGGAGAAGTTTTCGTTGACCCGGGGCGGCAGCACGCCGTGGAATGAACCAACGCCCTCCGCGTCGACCCGGCGCGATACCGCGCCGAAGTCGACGTCCAGAAGCGGCGCGGCCGCACCACACGACAACATCATCCCGCCCAGAGCGAGCAGGTACATCAGGGCTTTGAAGCCAGCAATGTTGGTGGCGATCGGTTTCATGGCGTATACCGCTATTCCCAGTCGGCGAAGTCCGTGCAGGATGTAATCGTACAGCCGTCGGCATGGATCTTGCCGTCAGCGGGCGACACGCGCATCTTCACGACGGCGCGGATCGTGGCGATGTTGCCGATGACGAGCGGAACCTCCGCCTCATAGTATTCGCCGCTCTCGTCCGTCCCGTGGCGCGTGACAATCAGGTCCGACTTGAACGCAACCCGCTCGCGGAACGGTTTCCCCTCCTCGGTGCCCTCGTCGGTCAACGTACCCGAGACGGTTCCTTTTTGATCGAAGGTGAGCGTCAGCGTCGAGTTTCCGGAGACCGCGTCGTCGCCGTGAATCTCCAACGTCTTGGAGACGCCCGTCTTCTTCTCGGCGAACACGGGCAGGTCTTCGAACCCCTTCACCTTCCAGACGTTCTGATAGAGGATGAGGTCGGCACCGTCCATGGAAACCATGCCACCCTCCACGCCCCCGTTATCGTTGTTCTGCTCAATGCAGAAGCGGCACGCCCGGCTCTCGACCACCTTTCTTCCGTCCCTGAAGGCGAGCGTCACGTCAAAGAAGTAGCACGCCCCTTCGGCATCGTGTTTCCATTCCGTCAGGGAGGGCGCGGAGAACGTGGCCGTGAGCATCCGGTCTTTGCCCGTGTCGAAGAGGACCTTGCCGGACACCTTGCCGGACGCGCCAACCGTCACTGTCCCATAGAGGTTGTCCTCAAGGGATTCATAGCCCGGAATCTGTCCCTTGCCACATCCCACGAACGTGCCAACCGCCCATGACGGCAGGGCCTGGACCTCCACGGTGAACGTAGAGACGTATGACGCGCGGCCCGATTTCACCTTCGCCTGGACGGTAAACGTTCCGACCTTTGTCGCCACGCCCTCGATTCTGCCAGTCTTCGCGTTGTACTTAAGCCCGGAAGGCAACCCGGCGAGCGCCACCGCATCGCCCGCGTTCGCGGCATTCAGGACGGGCAGGTCGAACTCCTTCACGCCAGCGGACATCACGTACTTCTCGCCGCGCCCGTTCTGGAGCGCGGCTGCACCACCCGCCGCATCCGCCACACGCAGAAGTTCGTTCGCGCCCGTCAGGTTGTCGACGACGATCATGAACTTCTTCTCGACCGCCTTCTTCACGGACGCGCTCGTGAGCTTTGCCGTCACCGGGTACGAACCCGGCTTCGTCGCCGTGCCGGAGATGCGGTTCGCCTTTGCGTCGAACTTCAGCCCCGGCGGCAACCTGGAAAGCGCGACCTTCGGGAGGGACAGGGACTGGACCTCAAGCGACAAATCGAACGCACCCGACGTGTAGTAGACCTCCTCGCAGATGAGGTTGAGCCATGCCGCGTCCTCCTCCGCCCGAGCGAACAGCGCACGCACGGTCGCATCCCCGTCCATCACATAGGAGTAGGACGGCGAACGGGAATCCGCCGCGCCCTTAAGCGGATTCCCGCCTGCATCGCACCAGCCCGCGAAGACGAATCCCTTCTGCGGCGTCGCCTTCAGCGTCACCTTCCTGCCATCGGCGTAGACACCGGTCCCTGTCGCCTTGCCCATCGCCGGATCGCACGCGACCTTCAGGATGCGCTCATTCAGGTCACGGTTGACGACCGTGAAGACGATGTTCGACGTGGCCGTCTTCTTTCCGGCAGTCTTGGCCGTGACCGCAACCGTGTAGATGCCGCTCTTCGTGGGCGTTCCGTAGATCGAGTTCGGCGAGTAGAACATGTCACCCGTCTCGATCGCCTTCGACGTGAACTTGAGTCCCGGCGGCAGCCCCTTCACCTTGACGGTCGGGAGGGACGGGGACTCCACGCTGATCCGGACGGCTCCCTGCATCTTCTCCTTCGTCTTATACAGATCGTCAAGGTTGTGGACGAAGATCTCCGCACCGTCGTCCTCGACCGGGATGAACTTCGCGTAGAGGTCTAGTTTTTCATCCCACGCAGATTCGTTGACAATCGGCAAGTTCGGATTCCGGTAATCGTCGAAGCTGCTCGTGTATCCATAATACGGCTTTGTGTAAGATGCATCGTGATACCAGCCCGCAAAGACGTAACCCCTGTTCGCCATCGCCTTCAGCGTCGTCTTCTTCCCGGCATACACGTCGCCACCGCCCTTGACCGTACCACCAGGCCCCGCCACGGCGGACACCGTGAGGTGCGGCGCCTTGTCGACGAACAGCGGATAGATCTTCGTCACGGTACGCCCGTTCTCGAAGTACGAGACGGCAAACTGATACGTTCCCTCCTTCGTCGCCGCGCCCGAGAACGTCGCGACACCCGGATTCTTCCGATCAGAGGCGGCCTTGATGCCGGGCGGCAGCCCCGCCACCCTCAGCGAGGCGTAATCCGCCACCGTCAGCTCGCCCGAAACCGGCACGCCCACGCGCAGTCCCTCCCCTTCCGCAAGGAACGAGGGAAGTTCGGGCCTGGCCGGCTCGACAAGATCCTTGACAACCGTCATACCATAGAGGCCTGGGTCACTCCAGTCGCCCGCATCCTTCCGCACATGCAGGCGGACCCGCTCGTCGTCGTCGACAAAGGCCCTTTCCAGCCCAGCTTCGGAAAAACCCTTCTTCGTCGGCCAGTAGATGTCGCGGATTTCCGCGTCGTCAAGATAGAGGCTTCCATCTCCGAATACCACGTCTTCTGGGAAGACGACAGCCGTTGCCTCCACGTCAACCAGCGCCGCCATGTTCAAGGTCAGACGCCCCACGCCACTGAAGTCAAGGACCGAAAGGTTCTCGCATTCTTCCAGCGCGTAGGTGTCGAGGGTCAGCTTATCCGACGTGAAATAGATCTCCTTGACGTTTTCAAGATAGCCCATCGCGCACGGAGCGACGTACGTCACGCTGGACGGCACGACGAGTCGTTTACCGACGACGCCGTGAAGCACCATCACGACCGTCTCTCCGCCATTGCCAAGGAGAAGCCCGTCCACAAGCGAGAACAGGGCGTTATCGCGAATCGTAATTTTCCTGAGTGTTCTTTGGGCCTCATGGTTGCTCTCGAACGTCTTCAAATCCGGTCCGATCACGAGTTCGGTGAGTCCACACCGTTCAAACGCGCCGCTGCGCACTTTTGTCACGCCATCGGGAATCGTGAACGTACCCTTCTTTCCGGACGGGAACTGCCACAGCGCATCGCCCTGTTCGCCATCCCCGCGAGCCGCCTCCTTGAGGTACAGAACGCCGTCCTTGGAATAGTACTTCGGATTCCCTTCCTCAACCTCGAAATCGCAGGCAATGGAGGTGCCCTCGCCAATCCCTGCCGTGTAGTCGGCGGGCACAACGCATTTCGTCATCCTGAGGACGGGCTTCGACCATCCCTCCAGCGACCAGTCGCCGATCTCCACCGAATAGAGATGGCCCGACGTGTCACGCGCCTGCGTCGGCAACGTCAGCACGCCGCTTCCCTTCACGACGCAGCCGTCATCTATGCTCTTGCCGAACACATCCTCGGTATCTACGTTATCAGATTTCCCTTCGCCATTGGGGCCCGTCCATACCCATCCGTATTCGCGCACGACCACGAGGTCTGCGGAATAGTCGCCATCATGCCGGATGCCTTTCCGGATGCCTTCAGGCCCGTTCTGCGCACAGGCGAGCGTCCACTTCCCGTCCGGCGAGGTGATCGTCCAGAACGATCCCGGCATCGACTTCGTGTTGTCGAGCGTCCAGGGTTCGGACGCCCCGCACACGGCGGTCAGCAGCACGCCGACAGCAAGCGCCCAGACCCTTCGGAAGAGTGTTTTCATCGGTTTCATCTTTTTTCTCCTTTGTGACAAACTTACAGGATCTTCTCGGCGGCGGCGGACCGGCGCGGCCGCGCGCAGACGAAGAACGTACTGCCCGGCGCGGTGACGAGACGATAGCACATACAGTATAGCAAACTCCCCCGTCGTCCGCACAGACCGACCACCTTGAAGGGACTCCTCTTTGTCCTGTCCACGAGGCGTCAGCGCACCGCCCGGATTCGCAGGAAGGTCGCGGAGGGCCCTTCCTCTCTCGGCAGGCGGAAGTACCGCTCGCCGGGGCCGGGCGAGAGGCCGAGCGCGCCCAGCTCCTCCGCCGTGAGCGCGCGGGCGGCGGCTACGGACGAGAAGGCCTGCGCGTCCGCCGAGGCCTGCACGTCCAGCCGCGTCGCCGGGGCGTAGTCGGCCGGCGTCTCGCCGGCGGCGGAAACCTTGGCGCAGACGACGACGGCGCGTTCGCCGCCCAGGGTGACGAGCCGGATGTCGCTGACGGCGAAAGCGTAATCGACCGACACGGTTCCGTCTGTCGCGCCGGGCGAGGACGGCGTGACCATGATCGGGATATTGGTGAAGAGTTCCAGCCCCTCAAGCGGCTTGCTGCCCGGGGCGACCGTCAGCGCCGTCACGCCCGCCGCCTCGGCCACGGGCCGGACGAGGGCGTTCACCGCGTCGCTCTCCCCCGGCAGAAGCGGCGGCGTCCCGCCGCCGGGCGCGCGGTAGACGTAGACGCGCGTCGCGCCGTCCGCGCCGACCGTGACGGGGCGCGCGGGCCGGGCGAGTTCGTAGCCGGCCACCTGCGCGGGCGCGGGCCAGTCGATCACCCTGCCGACGGGCTGGAGGACTGACGTCTCGCCCGTTCCGGGGAGGGCCTTTCCGTCCGGCGTCACGTAGCGGATCCTCACGGGCGCATAGGGCGCCGTCTCGGTCGTGTCGTCGGCGAGAAGTGCGCCCGTGTCCGCGTCCCTCACCTCGAAGGCGTAGGTGACGTCGGCGGCGAGGCCAGGAGGCAGCGTGCAGGACAGCTCGCAATTGGCGAGGCCCGAGTCGAAGTTCTCCGGCCCCGTGTAGGCGAGGCAGTGTCCGCCGACGTCGAACTTCGCGCGGTCGGCCCACGGCCCGACGTCGTAGACCTGCTCGACGGAGTGGAGCGTCGCGCCGGCGGCGGACTTGAGCGCGAAGGACAGCCGGACGCGCCGCGCGCGCGTCACGGAGAAGTTCTGCACGACCGTGCGCAGGCGGAGCGTCTGGCCCGCCATGTCCTGCGGCTTGAAGCGGCTGCGGCTCGTGCCGCTGTACAGGCGATTGGCGTAGTCCGTCGCGAAGGCGGTGTAGCCGTCGATCGTGGCGGGGGCGAAGTCGGCGGGCTTCGCGTAGTTTCCCGTCACGACGAGAAGCTCGGGCGTCGCGACGTAGAGGCCGTCCTGCCCGTCCGCCATCAGGGTGGCCATGCGCTTGGCGCCCTGCAGTCTGCAAAGCTCGCAGAAGGCGTAGTCCAGTCTGCTCATGGTGCAGCGGCTGGACGAGTTGAAGGACTGCGCGCCATGCTGATAGGGGACGGGATACGTCTTTCGGAAGCCCAGCAGCGTCTTCCAGCGCAGGCGCGCGGGGTCGCCCGTCGCGGAGATGTTGAGCGAGCGCGCACCCTGCGCGTCCGTCATCTGTCCCGTGCTGTACTCGTCGCCGAGATGGAGCATCGCGTGGCCGAGCTCGTGCGCGAGCGTGGGGATGCTCGAATTGCCGGCCGACGAGGCGACATACTGAAAGCCGAGCTTCTGATCGATGGCGCTTCCGCCCATGTAATTGTCGCTGTTCGCGAGGACGACGAAGACGCCGATGTAGTCGAAGACGAAGTAGTAGGGCGCGTTCTCGTCAATCCACTGGCCGTTCTCGTAGGTGAGGTCGGGGTCCTTGAACGGCTCCTGCCGCCGCGCGTCGTGGTAGTCGCGGATGAAGGCGGGGCCGATGCACCGCTCCATGATGTGGTTCTTGCAGCGGTTGCCGGAGAGGACGAGGGAGCGTCCGTCCGTCAGCACGGAACTGTTGAAGAATGTCTCGCCCGACCCCCACGCCCCCTTCGAGACCGTGCTGACGGCATAGACGTTGAAGCGGTGGGCGAACGTCCGGTACGGCTCGTAGGCGAGCGCGCCCGCCCACATGCGCCGCGCATCGGCGACGAACTTCTCCTGGTCGTCCTTCGTGTAGCCGTCGCCGCAGATGACGACGACGATGTTGTCGTTGTCGCTCCCCGTCTTCTGGACGACGTGGACGGCCATGTCGTGCGTCTCGCGCTGGCCCGAGTCGGTATAGTAGGCACCGAGGAGCACGCGGATCGTCGGCGCGGGCTCGGCCGCCGCGACCGGCAGGCTTGCGGGGGAAAGGGCGAGCAGCGCGAAGCGGGCCATCCTCTCCTCCTCTACAGGGCAAGCCCCATGACGATATGTCTCTTCCGTTTCATGCCCATCACTTTATCACAACGGGCCGTTTCCCGTCAACTGGACTTGCAAGGACGTTCTCCGCGCAGGGGCCAAACAGGTTCTACCGCTCCATCACGAGGCCCTGATGCCCGGCGGGGATCACGGCCCTGCCCCTGAAGAACGCGCCGAGGTCGGGGTTGCCGGAGAGCGTGTAGGCGCGCAACGCCTTCGGGTTCTCCGGATCGGCGAAGTCCCAGACGACGGCCTTGCGTTCGCTGCGGTTCGTCATCAGCACGAGGCTGCCGTCTGCGCGGGGGATGCCGCTGAAGCGCGCGGACCTCCCCTTCCCGAACGCCGGAACGGGCGGCAGCGCGAGCGGCCGTGAATACGTGCCGTCGGCTTCGACGAGCACGTAGAAAGCCGCCGTTCCGTAGTCGTAGACGCTCGACTGCGGCTGCTGGATCGTGTAGAGGAAGCGGTTCGCGCCGAGGCGGCAGATGCCGTTGCCCTGCGACCCGAAGAACGGCGCCGTCGCGGCCTTCTCCTGGTTCACGAAACGGGGCTTCGGCCCGTTGAAGTCCAGCCAGCCAAGGCCATTGTACGGCTTCAGGACGGGAAGGCGTCCGTCCACCGCGCCGTCCGCAGGGTACTTGTCCCAGAGGCAGGTGCCGTAGAAGGTCGCGAGCGGCCGTTCCGCCGCGAAATCCGCGAGGTCGAAGACTGCGTACGGGCCACACCGCGCCGTCAGGACCACCTTGCCGTCCGGGGCCGGCCAGCACCAGAACGCCATCGGCGTGCGTCCACCGGCCGAGGGGCGCCGCGCGACTTCGCGGAAGCGCGCCGGCCCGTCCAGTTCATAGACCGCAAAGCCGTCCACGCCCTCGGCCGTGACGAGGCGGTCGCCGACGAAGCAGCAGTCCGTGACGCGCCGCCCGCCCGGCAGCACGCCGAGCTTCTCGAAGCCCTTGTCCGACAGCCGCACGACATGGAGGCCTGCGTCGCCGAGCGCCGCGTAGGCGATGTCGCCGCGCACCACGACCGTGCGCGCCTGGCCGGCTTCCGCCGGACGGTACACGTGGAACGCCGCCGTGTCCGTCGGATAGGGCTCGCGGAAACCGGGGTGGGCGGGCGGCGTCCCCTTCGGCCGCGCCGGCGGCCTCACGCCCGCGACCGGCAGGACCCACAGCCCGCCCGGAAACGACGTCACGTAGACGCACCCCTCGCCAATTGCGCAGGAACTGATCGCACCCGACGGCCACGCCTTCCCCACCTGCGGCACGCAGAAGCGGTCCACGACCGTCGGTCGCGCCGGATTCTTCACGTCCACGACGAAGAGACCGTTGTGCGAATCGCAGCAGAAGGCGAGGCCGCAGGCGACGCGCGGCGTCCAGAAATCCTCGTTCCGGGGCGTGAAGACGGGGAAGTCGACGCGCGAGACCCATTTCGGCTGCGCGGGGTCGGCGAGCGAGAAGATGTCGAGGCCGCGTCCCGCGCCGTGCCGGTCCTTCACCGCCTTCGCGCGGTGGTGCTTCGCGTCATGCCCCGTCGAGCAGTAAAGGACGTCGCCGTCAATCTCCAGACCGTCGCCGAAACCGCCGAGCCGGAGATGGCCGATCGGACGGAACGTCTTCAGGTCGCGCGCGTCGAAGACCTCCACGGCCCCGCCGCCCCATTCGCCGGAGTAGAGGTAGCCGTCGCGGTAGCGGTTCGACTGCGACTCGCCCGTCTTGCGGATGCAGACGTGCGCCGGGTTGTCGGGGTCGGAGACGTCCACCACCTCCACGCCGTAGATGCGCTCGGAGAGGAACGCCGTCTTCCCGACGACGTCGATGCCCGTCGCGAACTCGACCGAATCGTAGCGCGAACGGAGCCGCATGTTCTTCGTCTCGCGCGCGTCGATGATCCGCATCCCCGTCTCGCGCGAGACGACATAGACGAAGCCGTCCTGGGCGACGACCTGGCGGTTGTTGTCCATGCCGGGCAGCTGTCCGAGGAACTTCGGCTTCAGCGGTTCGCGCACGTCAAACGCCGACAGCACGCCACCGGCGACGACGTAGAGCGTCGTCCCGTCGAGGCACACGCCCATCGCCCACTCCGACACGCCGGGCACGCGCACCGCCCCGGCGGCCAGTCCCCCACCGCCCCGGAACGGTACATCCATCGGTTCCGCAACACCCAACAGGACAGCCAACAAGGCCGAAAGAAGAATCGTTGTTTTTTTGTAGAGTAGAGACCCACGCCTCGGCGTTGTCGCCGGTGCGACTTCCCCCTCGTCAAACCGTACGTGCGGATTTCCCGCATACGGC
>ERZ1026880.1311-NODE-1311-length-10759-cov-4.561472_pt1 | contig 10759 bp, 6 predicted proteins | sample MGYA00380170_ERZ1026880 | MGnify/ENA primary metagenome ERZ1026880 (study PRJEB33269, sample SAMEA4719806) | human gut metagenome | biome: human-associated habitat; feature: organic feature; material: feces | place: Cameroon | collected 2013-10 ...
GTATATCATATTCGCTTCACTTGATGCGGACTTTCCGCGGTTACCGTGGTAAAATAAAAAAACAATCTAAGAAAGAAGGCGTTAACATGAAAGATTTTCTCTCCCTTGCGAAAGCACGCTATTCCGTGCGCAAGTACAAAGATGTCCCTATTCCGGAAAAGGCCTTTGCGCGCGTGCTGCAGGCCGGGCAGGTAGCACCAACCGCCTGTAACGCTCAAGCAGTGCATGTCTATGTGCTAAAAAGTGAAACGGCACTAGCCAAGGCTCGAAGCTTGACGAAGTTTACCTTTGATGCGCCGGCTGTGCTTCTTGTCTGCTATGATAGCGAACGTACCTGGCAAAATAAATTGGAGCCCGGCGTGACCTCCGGCCAGCAGGACGCGGCCATTGTTGCCACACACATGATGCTGCAAGCATGGGAAGAAGGCCTCGGAACCTGTTGGGTCAACCTCTTCCCAAACAGTCAAGCCAAAGAAATGCTCGGGCTCGCGACCAATCACGTGCCGGTTCTGCTCATGCCAATCGGTATCCCGGCAGAAGACGCCGCCCCAAGCCCTATGCATTACCAGTACCGTGATATAGATGAACTCGTGACGATGCTGTAAAAATATTGACACGATGAACTGCCCCCCAATCGTTAGATTTTTAGGTCTAACAATTGAGGGGCAGTTCACTTTGAGGGCGTTTTTTGGGACTTTGACAAAAACACAACAATTGTCGTGCATAATAAGTGTCTAAAGGTATTTTTTTTTTCAAAGCACTATAATGGATGTATATGAAAAATAGGCGTAGCTCAAAAAGCAGGGCATTGCGCACAATCGATAGAAAGTCGGTGATAGTAAGGCATTAATCAAAGCGAAGTAAAATTATCAATAAGAGAAGGAGAATTGTATGTTTAAGAACAGAAAACTGATTAGCATGCTGCTGACCCTCTTCCCATTTGCTGCATTTGCAAAGGATGGTGAGGTAGCCGGAGCTGAACAAATCCAGCAAGGTCAGGTAAAAGTAGCAACTACATTGCCGGAAGCGGAGAATGGTGTAGTAACCTTGACTCAAGATGCCGAAGTGACGAGCCTTGACGCAAATATGACCTACGACTTACATGGGCATAAATTGACACTTAATCTGAGTGGTAAGTCAACTGTTATTGTAGGTGAAAACAGCATTTTAACCATTAAGGACAGCACTGCTGAAGCACCGAATAAGGGTGGTACCTTGGAATTAACCGGTACTAGCGGTATCTTTAACTGTATAAGCCCTCAAAAGGGTGGCACTGTCAATGTAGAAAACATTCACGTGACTTGCACAAGTTCTGCCTTTGCCCCAGAAGGGAAAGAGGCTACTGTGAATATCACCAACTGCGATGTAAGTGCAATGGCGTATTGTGTATCTACTAATGCAGGCACGCAAGAGAATTACAATGTAAAAATCAACTTAAAGGATTCTACCTTTAGGGGCGATGGTGTCAACTTTGACAATACCCCTGTATTTTTGAATGTTGCCGGTACGTTAACCATGGATAATTGTACTGTGATTGGTGACCGTCAAGCGGTATTGGTACGTGCCGGAGATGCAACCATTACCAATTCCAACATCACCTTGACTGGAAAGTTCACGGATAATAACAATTACGAAAGTGGTACTTGGAAGGCTGGTAATGAAGTGCCAATGGCAGCGGTATTAGTTGGGGACCAAAACAGTGATGCATATGATGCAGCTGCAAATGTGACCGTTACCAACACTACTGTAAAATCTGAAAGCCCAAAGCCTGCATTTTACGTAAGTGCTGAAAAGGGCGATAAGGCACAATATAATACCGCCTTAGCCTTAGATAAAGCAACAGTAACCGGTGACATCGTTACTGCAAATGCTGCTACTAATAAAACTGCAACCAATGTGACCCTTCAAAACGGCACGACCGTAAACGGCGCTGTTAAAGTCGGTGCACAAAATGGTGACGTACTTGTAAATGATTCTGCTGTGACTGCTGTAGAAAAAACGCAAGGATCCGGTAACAACGTTGTCATTAAGAAGAGTACCGTAACCAATGCGCTTCCTGAGGTCAATGATTTTACTATTGTTGATAGCGTCATTAACGGTCAACAAGTCGAAGGCAACACAGTGGCGATGATTGGTAATGTCGCATATAATAATTTAGATGATGCTATCAAAGCGGCTATTGCAAGCAAGGCTGATACGACCATCGAAGTATTGAAGGATGCGAAGATTACCGACGCAAATTACACCCTTACAGGCAATATTGTGCTTCAAAAGAGCGCATCTGCAGCAGCTGCTCCAAAGATTGATGTAACTGTTGCAGCTGGTGAAAAAACCAGAGCCTTTATTGTAATGCCGGGTGCCGGTCTTACCTTGGACGGTGTGGAAATGACTGTCAACGGTACAAAGAACGCTGATTCCGAAAAGAAAAATGACGGTACCGGTATTGACCTTTACAATAGCGAAAAAGCAGAAATCGGCGGCGCAATCTTGACCTTGAAGAATGGCGCAGTATTAAATATAACCAATCTTGAACGTGCAACGATTGCCAGCTGCCGCGGTAAAGTTGTCAATGATAGCATCGTAAGATTAGAGCCGGGCACTGCTTTCAATATTAGCAATATCGATGGCAACGGTGCGAACGGCGGCAATTGGACGATTGATAATGCAACACTCGACATGGACAATATCGGCAGCTTTGGGTTAAGTGCGCAATCCGTAACTGTAACCAATAAGGGCAAGGTTAATGTATCCAATGTAGGCATTGCCGGCATGAGCGCAAAAGATATTGCAATTGAAAAAGGCAGCCAAGTAAGCATTACCGAAAGTGGCTATAAGCTCCCATATGTTGGCTGGAAGGGTGCAGAAACCAAGGATGTCATGACCTTAAAGGGCAATGGTAGCTTCGTTCTTGATAAAAAATCTAAGCTTGAATTAACAGACAACATTGGCAAAGATAACAAGGATGTTAATACCTTTGGGCCTGGTAATGGTACCGTTAAAATGAGCGGTGAATTTATTGGTGAAGTAAACGTTCCCGAACCGGCAAAAAATGAAGTGCGCATTACCTATACAGTAGACGGTGACGTGTATAGCAGCTTTATTGTGAATAAGGATGCTGACGCTGCAACCGTTTCCTTCAATGAACCTGCCAAGCCATCCGTTTCCGGCTATACCTTTAATGGATGGAAGTATGGGAAATCCAATGTAAAGGTAAAAAATGGCGTTGTTACACTCACCCTTACCAAGAATGTGAATACCTATACCTTTAGAGCGGATCTTTCAAAAAATACAATCCAAGAGCCTGAATATCAGGTTAATGTGGCTGCAACCAACAACGGCACTGTGACCGTATCTCCTAAAAAAGCTGAATACCGCGAAAGGGTAACCATCACTGTAAAGCCTAATAAGGGCTATGTGGTTGATGAGGTTGTTGTTACCGATAAAGACGGTGATGAAGTGACTGTTACCAAGAAGGCTGATGACAAATACACCTTCACCATGCCAAAGAGCAAGGTCAAGGTAAAGGTTACCTTCAAGGCTGAAAATGATGAACCGGCGAAGCCGGAACAACCATCCGGCATGCCGTTTGTTGACGTTGTAAAGGGTGCATGGTACTATCCGGCAGTAGAATACGTTTACAACAACAATTTGATGAACGGTACCAACGGTGGCATGACCTTTGAACCAAATGTAGATCTCAATCGTGCCATGATGGCAGCGGTGCTCTACAACATGGAAGGTCAGCCTGCTTGTAACAAGAGCGGTCTCTTCTCTGACGTCGCTGATGGCAGATGGTACACCAATGCCATCAACTGGGCGGCAAGCAATAACATTGTAAGCGGTATGCCGGACGGTAGCTACGCACCAAATCAAGCGCTTACCCGCGAACAAATGGCAAGTATCCTCTATCGTTACGCTGAATACAAAGGCATCGATGTAAATACACGCACTGACCTGAGCAAATTTACCGATGGTGCTACCACTAGCTCATGGGCACAAGGCGTTGTTCAATGGGCTGTCGCTGAAAAGCTTATCAACGGTAACGGTAACGAGCTTCAACCAAAAGGTACCGCAAGCCGTGCGCAAGTAGCAACTGTTCTGATGAACTTCTGCGAAAATGTGGCAAAGTAAGTTGATTTGAAAATGCAAAGCTTTTCATGTTAGCACAAAGCTTCTGAAAAGCTTTGCCCATAGAAATACCCCAAATCATTTGAGCGATTAAAATGATTTGGGGTATTTTGTTGAGATTAACTGTTTTTTATTTGAAAGAATGATGTAGCAGTTTTATAAGCTTGCTTGTACCATGTCTACAAAGTGCGCATGGATAGCGGTGTCATCGCAAAGCTCCGGATGAAAAGCGGTGACAAGCATATTGTCTTGGCGTGCTGCCACGATGTGATCGTCTACGACAGCGAGTACATCCACGTTATCGCCAACTGCTTCAATGTATGGTGCACGGATGAAATCCATTGGCACCTCACCAATGCCTTTGAAATCGCTACGGGTAAAGAAGCTGCCCAGTTGGCGACCGTAGGCATTGCGCTTGATGTGAATGTTCATGGTGCCGAAGCATGGTACGCCACCTTCAACCTCGCGTGCCAATAAAATTAATCCGGCGCAGGTTCCGAAGACGGGCATGCCGCTGTTGATACGAGCTAAGAGGGTATCGAAGAGGTCCAAGTCATGCAAGAGCTTGCGCATGGTGGTGCTTTCACCGCCCGGTATGATAAGACCGTCCAAGCCACCTCCGAGGTCTTTGGCTTGGCGAATTTCAAAATGTTCAACGTCTAGCTTGTCGAGCATGACGGCGTGCTCTGCAAATGCACCTTGTAGCGCCAAAATCCCAATGCGCATCTTACTTCCCTCTTTCTGCCATGAGAAGTTCAATTTCTTGTTCGTTGATACCAACCATGGCTTCACCGAGGTCTTCGGAAAGACGTGCGATAAGTGCTGCATCGGTGTAGTTGGTGACCGCTTGAACAATTGCGGCAGCACGCTTTTCCGGATTACCGGATTTGAAAATACCGGAGCCAACGAATACACCTTCAGCACCAAGTTGCATCATAAGAGCAGCATCGGCAGGGGTAGCAACGCCACCGGCTGCGAAGTTAACAACAGGGAGCTTGCCGTTTTCGTGAACGTAAGCAACCAATTCATAAGGCACTTGCAATTCCTTTGCTGCATCGAAAAGCTCGTCTTCGTCCATGGTCATCAAACGGCGGATTTCACCTTGCATCATGCGCATGTGACGAACAGCCTGTACAACGTCGCCGGTCCCCGGTTCGCCCTTGGTACGAATCATGGAAGCCCCTTCATTGATACGACGCAATGCTTCACCTAAGTCGCGCGCACCGCAAACGAATGGTACATCGAATTTGGTTTTGTTGATGTGGTAGCGGTCATCGGCCGGAGAGAGTACTTCACTTTCGTCGATGTAGTCAATTTCGATGGCTTGGAGGACCTGTGCTTCTACAAAATGACCGATACGGCATTTTGCCATAACAGGAATGGATACGGCTTCTTGGATGCCCTTGATCATTTTAGGGTCACTCATGCGAGATACGCCACCGGCTGCGCGGATGTCTGCCGGGATACGTTCGAGCGCCATTACTGCGCATGCGCCGGCTGCTTCTGCAATGCGTGCTTGTTCAGGGGTGGTAACGTCCATAATAACGCCGCCCTTGAGCATTTGTGCTAATTCTTTATTGAGTTCATATCTGGTTTTTTCCATGATGGTGTTTCTCCTTTACAATTCGTTGGCTCTAGCATACAATGAATCTGACACTATAAAAATAACCAGAAACGGAGTAAAATACATAACCAGATGCGATATCGAATTGATTCAGACCATAGACCTGCATATTTGCAGCTGTATGAGCAATTAAAACACGACATATTAAACGGTGGCTATGCGTATGGCGATCGCTTGCCATCAAAACGCATTTTGGCGGCGGAATTGGGCTTGAGTGTGGCGCCAGTTGCCCATACCTATGTGCTTCTTTGTGAGGAGGGATATGTGGAAGCCCGCGAGCGCAGTGGCTATTTCGTGTGCTACCGCAGCGAAGATTTTTTGCTTCATGCCGATATGCCGATAAATGAGGTGCTGCCGAACACCGCTCCCGATCCGGATGATGATGCCTTGCCATACACTATTCTTGCCAAGGCGATGCGTCAGGTAATTACCGACAAAGGGGAGCATTTGCTGGAAAAGTCCCCCAATCAAGGGCTACTATCGTTGCGTCAAGCCCTTTCCGGCTATCTGATGCGCGCATGTGGCATTATGGCAACGCCGGCGCAAATTGTGATTGGCTCCGGGGCTGAGTATTTGTACGGTCTGCTGGTGCAGCTGTTGGGAAGATCACGTACGTATGCATTGGAAGCACCCTGCTATGAAAAAATACAGTGCGTGTATGGTGCCAATGGCGTTCAGTGTGAATTTTTGCCGCTTGTTGACGGTGGAATTTCCTCTCGTGCCCTTACGGCATCCGATGCCGGCGTGCTTCATGTAACGCCCTTTCACAGCTATCCATCGGGTATTACCGCAAACCGTGCCAAACGATTGGAATATATTGAGTGGGCGCGCTCACATCAAGCGACTATTATTGAGGATAACTACAACGCCGAGCTCACTGTCAGTGAGCATAACGACACCACGCTGTATGCCTTGGCGAATGGGGTGGATGTCATCTATCTGAATACGTTTTCGCACACCATCAGCCCGGCACTTCGTGTAGGCTATATGGTATTGCCCCTGCCTTTGGTGGAACGCTTTGAGGCGCGCTTGGGCTTTTATTCTTGTACGGTACCGACCTTTGAACAATATTTGCTGACGGAGCTTTTGCAAAACGGTGATTTTGAGCGACACATCAACCGCTTGCGGCATGCAAAACGCCAAGCCTTGAAGCATTCATAAAAAAACGCACCTGTGTGAACAATTCCGATTGCTAGATATAAAAATCTAGCAATTCGGAAATGGTTCATCGCAGGTGCGTTTTCATTTGTGGGTCTTATTTGCTCAATCGCTTGAGTACAGCGTGGAGTTCTTCGAGCTTGCGTTCTTGCTCGGCGCTGTCGCCGGATTCAAAGGCGTGGCGAACGCAATGGTCAAGGTGAGAGGTGAGCACTTCGGCGTTGATGGTACCCAAGAGCGCTTGGGTGCTCAACAGCTGGTTTGAAATATCGATGCAGTAACGATCGTCTTCGACCATTTTGAGGAGCCCGTCAATTTGTCCGCGGGCAGTCTTGAGAAGTCTGCAAATCTCGGCTTTATTCGCTTTCATAAGGTTCCTCCTTTTTTAGTAGAAGTTTATTCAATACCTTTAAATTCGAAACCAAGCTCAGTGACAGTTTGTGCAATAGGAAGCGTGTTAATATCGGTCGTAGCGGTAACGGTTGCGGTTTTGTCTTCGAGGGACACGGCAACGTCGGTGACGCCATCCAATGCGCCCAGTCCTTTTTCAACGCTCATTTTGCAGTGGTTGCAAGCCATGCCTTCGATGTGTACGGTTGCTTTGTTCATAGTAGTCATCCTTTCTGTGTCATCTTGGATGCCTTGATAGGTAAATCCAAGGTCGTTAATGGTTTGCTCCAAAGGGAGTGCATGAATATCAGTCGTAGCGGTAACAGTAGCGGTTTTGTCTGCAAGGGAAACAGTAACGTCGGTAACGCCATCCAAAGCGCCAAGCCCTTTTTCAACACTCATTTTGCAATGGTTGCAGGACATGCCGTCAATGCACACGGTGCATTGTTGGAGTGACGGTGTTGTTTCAAGTGGTGTGGCAGGCTGTTGTGCCGGTGCGATATCGTTTGAATGAATGAGTGCTTGGGTGAGCGTTGGCTTCCAAGCGTGTAAACGCAAAGCGTTGGTGACGACAAAGAGCGAGCTCAAACTCATGCAGGCGGCAGCAATCATTGGGTTCAAGCTAATGCCAAAGGCAGGATAGAAGACCCCGGCTGCCAGTGGAATGCAGAGAATATTATAGAAGAAAGCCCAGAAGAGATTCTGATGGATATTTTTGATGGTGGCACCGGAAAGCTCGTAGGCATAGGCGATATCGGTAAGCTCGCTTGAAGTGAGAATAACATCGGCACTTTCAATGGCAATGTCCGTTCCGGCACCAATCGCAATGCCGACATCGGCACGAGCCAAAGCCGGCGCATCATTGATACCGTCACCAACCATGGCAACAACGTTGCCCTTTTGCATGAGGTCTGCAATAACAGATTCCTTTTCTGTTGGGAGCACTTCGGCGATAACATCATCCACGCCAATGCGATTGGCAACAGCCTCGGCAGTGGTTTGATGGTCACCGGAAAGCATAATGAGTTGCTTATCCATCTGGCGCAAGGTCTGAATGGCACGTGGCGTTTGCTGCTTGATGCGGTCGGCACAGGTGAGAAGCCCCAGCACACAATGGTCATCTGCAATATAGAGAGGCGTATTACCATCTCGTGCAAGTTGACGTGCTTTTTTATCGGCACCACGCAGGTCCAGTCCAAGCTCTGCCATTAAATGCTGACTGCCGGCGTAGTAGGTGTGTCCGCTGATGACACCGCTAATACCACGACCGCTCATGGCACAAAAATCACTGACCGGATAAAGAACCAGATGGTTGGCGAGGGCGGCGTCGGTAATGGCTTGCGCCAAAGGATGTTCACTGGAAGCTTCCAATGAAGCGGCGATTCTCAAAAGTTCCGCTTCGTCTTGCCCTTGGAATGGAATAACATCAGTTAGGGCAGGACGCCCTTCGGTGATGGTACCGGTCTTGTCAAAGACAAAGGTATCAATTTGATGCAACCGTTCAAGGGCGGCGGCGTCCTTGAAGAGAATCCCCTTTTTGGCACCTTGACCACTTCCGACCATGATAGCCACCGGTGTGGCAAGGCCGAGGGCACAAGGGCAACTGATGACAATAACGGAAATGGCCATTTTGATGGCAAAAGCACTGTTTTCGCCAATAGCCATCCAAGCGATGAATGTGATTATGGCGATGGTAAGAATGGTCGGTACAAAAACAGCCGCTACCCTATCGGCAGTGCGGGCAATCGGTGCCTTAGTAGCGTTGGCGTTTTCAACAAGCTCCACAATTTTTGCCAAAGCTGTATCGGCGCCAACCGCCGTAACGCGGAAGCGAAAAGCACCGGTGGTGTTGATGGTGCCGGTGGTTACGGTATCGCCGGCGGATTTTTCTACAGGAATGCTTTCACCCGTGAAGGCGCTTTCATCAATAGAAGAAGAGCCACTCACAATAACCCCGTCCACGGGAATACGACCGCCCGGGCGAATTTCTACAATATCATCCACACACAGCGTGCTTGTAGCAACCGGCGTAACCGTATCGCCATCGACACGATACGCTGTTTCCGGTGCGAGCGCCAAAAGCTCGGAGATGGCGTCGCTGGTGTGATGCTTGGCACGTGCTTCGAGGTATTTGCCAACAGTGATTAAGGTAACAATCATTGCAGCACTGTCAAAATAAAGCTGGTGCAACCCAACAATAGCATGTTCGCGGCTTCCGGCAGCAAGCGCACCGTAAATGGTGCCGGTCGTGTAGAAGCTGTAAATAAGAGAAATTGCCGAACCGATGGCCACCAGCGTATCCATGTTTGGACTACGATTCATGATGGCTGTAAAGCCATTGATAAAATAGGCGCGATTAATCCAAAGAATCACAGACGCCAAAATAAGCTGGACCACCGGGCTGGTGATTAACCAAAATTTGGAATGTACCAAATCATACGGCGAAAGCGGTGCCATCGGAAGCATCGCAATAATCATCAGCGGAACAAGCAGAATGACCGATGAACGAATACGCAAACGGCGTGCATCCTCTTCCTTACCAAAGATGGCATTCGGATTTACGGCGCCGTGTTTGCTAGCGTGGTAGCCGGCCTCCTCGACAGCGGCCATAATGGCGGCATCGGTCACGGAATCATCATGGGTGACCTTCATGCGACCATTCAAAAGATTCACACTCACGTCACAGGCACCGCACTTGCGAACAGCACGCTCCACTGCAGACTGACAAGCACTGCAGCTCATCCCCGTCACATCAAAATCGGTAGTGGTTTCATTGCCCAAAAATATCACTTCTTTCTAAACTATAGTACGTTTGTATCTTTAGAATAACCCCACCCCCCCGGGGTGTCAAGAGAAAAAGTTTCCCAAACCTGAATCAATCTATGCTATACTATTTCTAAGAAATTTGTGACAGTTGACGAAAAGGGGAAACCTATGAAAGTAATTGAATCAGATAAAAATCAATGGATTAAACGAATGCGCGCGTTGGAAAAACGCAAATATCGTTTGGCATTTGAACAATTTGTAGCAGAAGGTCGCCGCTTTGTAGAAGAAGCCATCGCCAGTGATGTAATGGTACACGTTATTTTAATTGCCGAAGGCTCCGAAGATAAGTATCAGGACCTTTTGGAAAGCTACGACGGTCCGGCATTTTTGGTAGAACCGGATATTCTTGAAGATTCCATGGCAACCGTAAACCCACAAGACATTGCCGCTATCGTTTCCTTCCCGGATTGGAGCGAAGAAAGCTGGCCTGTGATGGATACCGTGGTTGTGGTTGATGGCGTACAAGATCCGGGGAACCTCGGCTCTATCATTCGTACTGCCTTGGCCAGTGGTGCAAAGGCTGTATTCTGCCTCAAGGGCACCGTGGACTTTTCCAACAAGAAAGTACTTCGCTCTACCATGGGTACCATCTTTAAGCTTCCGGTATATATGATTGAAGACGTGGAAGAAATC
>ERZ1026880.1314-NODE-1314-length-10739-cov-4.316174_pt1 | contig 10739 bp, 10 predicted proteins | sample MGYA00380170_ERZ1026880 | MGnify/ENA primary metagenome ERZ1026880 (study PRJEB33269, sample SAMEA4719806) | human gut metagenome | biome: human-associated habitat; feature: organic feature; material: feces | place: Cameroon | collected 2013-10 ...
CTATAGAGTTTATTTATATGTACAAAACTATATCCCATAATCCCTCCTTCGTCTCACAGGAGCTTTTATTCAATATAGGCGAATGGAAATTGGAAACTTGAAAGTCTGAATGAGAGAAGATACTTTGTCACACAAGAAATTCCCTAGTAATATAGGAGATAGAGCAAGAAACGTTTATATGTATCCGGTAATCCCTAGTATTTATAAGAAACATAAGATTGTCTCAGAAATTTGTGTATGGATAAAAAAAGGAAATTCCCTAGTAAGTGTTGAAATAGAAAGATGAACGCACAAAAATGAGTTTTATGTCGATAAATGTCGATGTTTGTATTATAATATAAAAAGCAACAGCATCATGTTAAATAGATGCTGTTCCTTGTAATACGTATCATACATGATAGATGCCCTTGTGCTTCTATATGGAATCATACAAAACAGATGCTGTCCGTAAACTGTGTTATCATATAAGATAGATACTTTTGAGCAGGAGTGTCTCTGCAATACATGAGCAAATGACAGTAGACCCACAATCCGGCAGTAAAATATTGAGCTGTATTTTCTGTGCATCGCCCATATTTACTGCAACAATAAGAAAGGAAAAGGATATGAACCCATTTACATTAATGTATGAAAACTATTTGACAGATCATGGTTTCTCTTTTGAAGAGACAGAAGACAGAAAAATCGTAATGGACGAGGATAATATGCGCATCGTTGTCGATCTCAATAAGGGAATAGATGTACGTGTGTTATATAAAGGAAAACAAATGGACTTAAAAAAAGGTGGATTTGGAAAAATCGCTTACTTTTCTTCAGAAGACGGGATGTGGTTTGTTCGGGAACTTACAGATTTTTCAGGCATCCATATGAGCGATATCATAGAGCTTATTGAAAGAAGGATTGCACAAATCGAACAGACGGCACTTCTGGTTTTAGAAGATGCATAGCAACTTCCGGAGCGTATCTAAGGCATAGGACAGGCAATCATTTGTCTGTCTTTTTTTCTGCTGTTTTTGGGATTAAGTGGTCACCTTTATGGATTTTTTGTTCACCTTTTGGGATTAAACATTCACCTTTAAGGATTAAGTGTTCACTTTCTGGGATTTTTCATTCACCTTTGTGGATTATTTATTCACTGTTTCGGATTCTTCATTCACCTTCGAAGGCGAAAAGGACTGATTTTAAAGGGAATAGAGATTGCGAAAACAAGAATATAAACAAGTGAAAAACAAGTGTATAAACAAGCTACAACAACAGAACCCCAACCTTTGATGGCTGAGGTTCCTTATTATTTTAATAATAAATTTTCAATTTCTGCTAAATCATAGTTACGATGCTCAAATCCGAAACGGTTGTCATGATTTCCTTTGTAGGTATATTTATGAGAAGAACTGGAGTATGAAAACCCGAGCTTGCTTGTACACTCGTTTAACAGAATTTTCGCAATATAATTGGAACGTGCACTCATGAGTGGGGAAACAGCAGCTCTTGACATTTGCAGATAGAAGATCCGGAGATCCGGAATCACCTGTTTCAGATAATCTGCGAGAAAATCAGCATTACATAGTTGTGGAAGCGGATATAATTTTTTTATTATCTCCATTAAATATTCCATAGTGGCAAAATCAAATTCTTCAAAGAATGCCTGCTTATTTATTTGGAAAAGCAGATTCATCGTTTCCAACTGTTCTGACGACTCAGGCCAGGAAGGAATTGGGTGTTGATAGTATTGGCTGTAGGCGTGAGAAATGCCTGTAATACCTTTGGATGGAAATATAATATTTGAAGCACTCAGTGTATCCGGAAGAATAAAAGAAGTATTTTCATAAATTACAAATCGGACAGCCTGGGCCGGACGTCCAACCGGTTTGTAATCAAACATGAGATCTGAATTCTTTTTTAAGGCGGTCTGACATTTCTTCAAAACGGAGCGCGCAAAGATCTTATATTCCGGGAACTCATGCGATGCAATTCCCAGCATCCGTTTCAGGTCCTGAAGATCAATAATCCGTTCCCCAATTCTATAGTATTGTTTCAAAAGCATATATAGCCTGATTTCGTGAAAGGAATGCAGATTAATAGCGTTCCAAAATTCGAATTCTGTAAAGTTTCCCTTAAAATCAAACAGATACGGTTTGATATCATCATGACATTTAAAGGACATATACCATTTTCCATCGCTTTTCGCTTTAAACATAAAACATTTACTGAAAAGCTGGCATCGTATCCGGCCGTCAATGGCATATTCGGGCATGATTTCCGGGCGAATGGATACCAGGCGTTTCAGCAGCTTGTCCATCACTGCAAAAAGTGCTGATTCATTCAATTCTACCCCAAGCAGTGCAGAGTATTGCTGCAATGAAAAGGTAACCTCTGTCTGACTGGGATTTTTAGGATCAATTTTTGCGAGATATAACAAGAAAAGCCGAAATTCCTGCAGAGACATTTTCTTCTCATAAATCATTTCATTCAAAACATTCGACAATGTTGCTTTATCTTTTTTTCGAATATTCAATGGTGTGCTTCGGTTATCGGACATACTTCTCCTCCGTTATCGTTTGTTTGTTAAAAATATAAAATCTGAATATGGCAGATTCTTAAACAATATGGGTAAAAGCAATTTATTTTTGAAAACAGAAGAACAACTCTAATTATTACCCATATTGAAAAGAGAAAGGAGGAGAGATTACATATGAAAATCATAAAAAAATCAGGTGATATTCTGGGAGGTATCCTTATGGTTGTAAGCCTGATTTTACTGATCCCGCTTTTATTAACTAATATGGGGATCAACAGCTACATTATTTTGTCAGGCAGTATGGAGCCGGTGATCCGTACCGGAAGTATGGTACTGGTGGATAATCAAACGGAAGATATTCAAATGGGTGACATTATTATGTATCGGTTGCAGAAGGAAAACGTTGTTCACAGAGTTGTGGAAATTCAGGAAGATGGAAAAATTATTACAAAAGGTGACAACAACGAGAATGCAGATTTTGCACCAGTGACACAGGCACAGGTTTGTGGGAAAGTAATAAAAATGCCCTGGGGCCTATGCATTCCATATGCCGGATATGTCAGTGAGTGGTTGAGTACAAATAAAATATATGTCGTATGCGTAATGTTTGGACTGGTCATTATCCATCTTTTGCTTCTTCATCTGGCAAAATAAGCGAACCCGGTTCGCATGTGAAAATGCAATTCTTCCTTTTTCCTAAAAGAGCATCACCCATATTGGAAATACAAATAGGAGAAAGGAGGAAAGCGCTTTGGAGAGTAAAAATTTACTACAGCTTACAGGTGGAACGAAAAAAAGTAAAAAAGGCATGAGACGAATGACACTTGCTATGGCTGTACTGTGTAGTGTTGGTTTTGGTATTACGCAGACAGGAGCTTATTCATATTTGAGTAACGCAGATTCTGTTAAAAATCTCTTTTCAGAAGGGAAAGTTTCTATCAATCTCGTAGAACCGGAATGGATAAAAGACGATTCCGGCACGAAAGAAAAAGCAGTTCCAGGCGACGTATATCAGAAGGATCCAACTATTACAGCTACAGATGAGTGTGTAACACCATCATTTGTCTATCTGCAGGTCTATATCCCATATGCTAAAGTGACAAAAGTGAATGATGACAGCACTTTGTATGATAAGGATGCAAATGGAGTGCCGCTAAAAAAACATCATATGCTGGTTACTTTCGGAGAAGGTGAACTGACAAAGACATCTTCGGATGAGTTTCTGGTAGGCGATGCTTCTGACATTCAATATGATCAGGCATCGGAGATTTTGGATTCCGCGGAGCTGCCGGATGGACATCTGATCAGAAACAATATCCATGATGGAAAAGATGGATGGACGTTACTTGAGGTAAGTGATATTCCGGTAACAGATATTCCGGATACAGACAGTTATCAAAAAAATGTAGATGGATATCTGAAGTTTACATACAGCTTTAACACCATGCTTGCCAATACCGATGCGGTTAATCCAAAGTATGCAGCTTTGATTGGACAGGTTCTCACGAATAAAACAACACCTCTCTTCGAAAAAATACGTGTTGTAAATTGCATGGAAGGGCAGCTGGATGGAAATGAGTATTACATTCCTGTCAAAGCATATGCGATTCAGGCGACGCATACAGGATCCGCCGAGGATGAGAATGTCAAAAATGCAATACCGGCAACAACAGCAGAAGTAATCAAGCAGGCTCGAAAGGCTTATCTTGCTTATGCAAACCAAAACGAAGATAACGGAATCATGTCAGTTATAAAATTCAGCAGTTAAAGGAGCACTACGATGATCAAACATAAGAAAATTCCATTTTTGATGTCAGGATTTTTATTAGCTGGTGTGGTAATTATCGGTGCACAGTCTGCTCTGGCATATCTTACAGATTACAAAAGTGTAGTGAATACCATAAAGCTTGGAAATAATACAACCGCTATTGAAGAAGAATTTCCAACGGTAACACCCATCCCTCCGGGGAGCAACCAGATCATTGAAAAACTGGTGAAAATTACAAATGATGATTCTGATGGGAATTCCGTCCCGTGCTATGTAAGAGCAAAAGTCTATTATTCGACTTCAGATATGGGAAGCTATACGATCCAGGGAATGAGTAACAAATGGGTGCTTGGAACAGATGACTATTATTACTATACCGATATTCTGGAGCCGGGGAAAACAACAGAGGCATTTATGAAAAGCCTGAAAATCATCGGATCAGATGTGAACACCAACCTTACCACGGAGATTGAAAATTTTGATATCAATGTGTACGAAGAAAGTTATCAGGCAAAAGACCCTGATACACAACAGGTTATGACCTGGCAGCAGGCCTGGAGCAAAGCTTTGAAAAAACCGGTAGAAGCGAAGTGATGAAGGAGGAAAACACATGAAAAAAAAGATCATAAACTCCTGTGGATATTTGATGCTGGCCGGTTCGGTTGCCTGTTATTCACTGTCAGGCGCTTATGCATATAAAAGCAACGAACTGAAAGTAACAAGTACCATCACAACCGGAGATGTTGATATTGCCATTCAGGAGAATCAGATTTCTGAAGATGGTGAGACATTAGAACCTTTTGAAAATGATCAGATTATCGTTCCGGGAGACACTATTTCAAAAATTGTTACAGTGAAAAATCTTGCAAATCCCTGTTATCTGAGGATGAAGGTTGTATATGCACAGGATGCAACCGTAAAAACAGCTCCCATATCAGAAGAAAAGCAGACGGGAGAATGGATAGGAAATGATGGTTTAGATGGAATCTACTTAAATGGAATTTCCGCAGACTGGGTAAATGGTCCCGATGGTTACTTTTATTACACGAAGGACATCCAGACCGGAGAATCCATTCAATTTTTTGAATCGGTATCCTTTCCAAAAGAATGGACAGAAAGATCTTCTGAACAAACTTGTCAGCTTGATGTCACTGCAGAAGCAGTGCAGGCTGCGAATTTTCAGCCGGACTTTATGAAAGAACAGCCTTGGGGAGATACAGAGATCGAACTATGTGTGCATGAAAATGATGGCAGTATTACTTCAAAAACGCAATACCAGGGACAGATGGCAGTATCACTGGATGCGCAGGCAGCGCAGATGGTTTCCAATACATCTGATTTTTTCCAGAATATAGATACCCTGATGCCTGGCGATACAGTATCTGATACCGTGTATGTCAAAAACCAAAACGATCATGCAGCAAATCTGTTTTTCCATACGGAAACACCAGAGAATCTTTCTGATGAACAAATGGATCTGCTAAAAAATTTGCAGTTATCTATTCAGGTGAATGGAAGATCCGTATATGAAGGAAATTTGGAAAGCACTGATCTTAACGAAAAGATTTCTCTTGGTCTGTATGAGAAAGGATCAGAAGGAAAAATTGATTTTTCTGTCTCTATGCCGAAAGAAGATAAAAATGTTTATGCAGTCAGGGATACCAATATTACCTGGGTATTCGACTGTGGATGGGATGATGGAGAAGCTGACCATTACCAGGCACCAAAAACAGGGCTGGAAGATCATATCTTAAAAGATCTGTTGCTTGCCGGAACCTGCTTACTCATAGGCGGCATTTCAGTGCTTTTGGGAATGCGAAAGCAAAAGAATTAACGATCCCTTTGGGAAAGAAAGTGAGGAAATAATGGAAAAACAGTTAAAGCGCGGATATTCCAATGAGATCATTTTGTATGGAATCATTACAGAAATGTTCCGGACTGATTACAATGTATCAATCGGAATAGCTGTACAGCAAAAGGATGTCCGTATGCAGAATGATTACCCAAAGATTCTTTTTTATGATTCTGAAAATGGAAAGATAAACATTGATACGTTGGCAGAAAATTTTGATGCCGGTACATGGGTAAAAATAGAGGGACACATACAGACTGTTCCCGGATACGCAAATACTGAGAAACGAGTACCTTATCAGACAAGTGTAGGCGATGTTATAGAAAAGATAGATCTGGAAAATATACCAGAGAAAAGAAACCGCGTGGTACTTTCCGGATATGTAGCCAATATCCGACAGCCCAAAAGCCATCTGGGCTTGGTACGTCTTACGTTATTGACCAAACGGAATTATCATGAAAGCTATGTGCATTGTTTGGTATATCCAAACGATGCGGATGAATTTGTAGATAAGATCCGCGAAAAGGATTTCTTATATACCATCGGAATGATTGAAACACGGCGGGTAGCTTCCAATGGTCGCTGGAGCACTTATGAAGATTATGTGATTAAAGAAATTTACCGTGAAAACCGGGAGACTAAAAAAGCACGTATGTTTTATTGCGAAAAAACAGAAAAGGAAAAGATACTTCCCAAAATTCAAAAAACAGAATTAGATTTTGATAACAAAGATCCGGACTCAGCAGAAGATTCCGGAAAGTAACTAAAAACTAGGATATTAGATAGAGAAAGCTTAACAGCTGGAAAGAAACAAGACAATTGAAAAGAATGGAAGAAAGGGAATAATTTTAGAAATTGTTCCTGAAAGATTGGAGGAAATTGACAAAAACATAAATAGAGATACATAGCTTCGAAATCTTTGTTCCTGATTAACAGGAAAGGAGATCGGTATGGATATCCATACTGAAGTAGAAGAATGTTCAACAACTTAAAGAGCCAGATTAGAAAAATACATGTATTGGCAGCAACTGCCCGCACAAATGCAGGAAACGCTGCCTGGGTGGAGCAGATTTTAAAGCTCTATAGAAAAGCCGTAAAAACAATATCGTTTGTCTGGATGCTTCTTATGAGTACCTGTGTACCATGTATGGCCGATGTGACAACGGCGACACTGGGAGATACGGATATTGTCACTAACATGATCGGCATTATTTTGCTGGTTTTTCGTATCATTGGAATTGTTATGGTAGTGTATAGTATCGGGGCGTTGATTCTGGCCTTTAAGAATGAGGATCCGGATTCCAAAACGAAGAATACCTCAATGATGGTTATATCCATCATCCTGATATTCCTGGAAACATTTGTTAATGCGTCTGGCATCTTGGATAAATTAGCATAATATCGAATGTTACATATAGAGACAGAGGATTACTTCTGTCTCTTTTTCAAAGAAAGGAAAGATATGCTGAAATTTTTTTCAAGACAAATATTCGAAGCACTCGTCGTGTTATTTGGAAATGGATTACTGAATGACATTGCAGAATTTTTAAATACGATAAATACAGCAACGGTAAATGCCTTGAATACAGGAGTAATCTCAGATGCAATTGGGATCTTTAAAGGTCTGGCGGCATCCCTGGTAATTTTATTCTTTTTGATCGAGTTACTGAATGAAGCGCAAAAGGACTTTGTGACGTTTGAGCGTCTGACAGTTATGTTAGTTCGCCTTTTAGCAGTTACGGTACTTATCATGAATCTGGAAATGATAGTAAGTGGTCTGGAAGAATTATCCGTTCTTATTTTCAATGCAGTAAAGGATCTTGCGGGAAATTCAAGTAATTCATTTGAAATTTTCGGTGAAAATGCAGCAACCGGCTACCGGTATAGTGAAGTAGAAAAAGATATGAAAGACGCTTTAGGAAAAGCAGGAATCAAGCAGGCCTTAATGGTTGTTCTGCAGCTCCTTATTCCGTGGCTGATATCCAGACTATGCTACGTTGTGGCATATGTGATTGCCGTCGGTCGTTCTATCGAACTGATTGTTCGCGCGATTTTTTCACCGATAGGAGTTGCAAATCTATTTGAAGATGGAACCCGCAGTTCCGGTTTTCGATACTTGAAGAAATTTGCAGCCTGTGCCCTGCAGCTTGGTGCGATTGCCGTTATCTTATATGCAGCAAATGCATTGTGTAATTCCCTGATCAGTTCCCTTAGTGAAGGATATATGACCATTACGAAAGACAATCTTCTGGATGTTCTGGGGAGTACGGCACTTTGGAGCATGAGTGCGATCCAGCTGGCCGTAATCGGAATTACTTTGAAGGCACAAAGTATTTGCAACGATATTCTTGGTGTTTAATGGGAGGCGTTTATGATAGAAATTCAGGTTCCAAAGGATATTACAACTTATAAAACCAAAACCGTAGGTCCTTTGACGATGCGGCAGCTGGTTATATTGATGCTTGTCATTGCGATGGACTTTTTATTATATACAGCTGTACTAAAAGATAGAAATCTGAGTGCAGAAGCTATTATGTATATAGCGGCACTGATCGATACGCCTGTCTTTGCTTTTATGTTTGAGATATACGGGATGCCTATGGAAAAATTCATCCTGATTTTCCTGTTGTGTAATGTCCTTGCACCGGGCAGGAGGATATACACTGGTTCTTTGCGGAAAGAAGCTGATGTACCAATATCACAAAAGAAGGAAAAACAGATCCGAAAATTACGTAAAAGAATGATCCGGGAATCAAGGAAAAAAGAAACTTTGAAGGTTTATAAGTAACATGCATATGTTTCTTATAAAAACGGATTGGCAAAAGGAGAAGTAACATGTACTTTCGAAAAAGTAGCAGAGATACGAAAAAGGAAATAAGATCTACACCCCAAAATAGAAAGAATAAAGCAAAAGGGCATAGCAGAAAAAAAGAACTGCTGAAATGGAAAGTGCCGCAGACGGTTCAGGATACCATTCCATATTTATACGTATACCAAAACGGGATCATGGAGCTTACGCCTGGTGTTTTTTCAAAAGCGTATATTCTTGGTGATACCAATTTCAAAATCAGTTCCAGGCAGGGCCAGGAAAAGATCTTTCAGGACTATTCCAGAATGCTTTCTACATTTGGCGATACGGTAAAAGTAGAAATCACTATCTGGAATAAAAACATGGATCTGGCAGAGTTTCAAAAACAGGTACTTATGCCAATGATGAATGATACGCTGAACGAGTACCGGGAAGAGTATAATCAGATGTTAATTGAAAAAATGTCCGGTGCAAATAATAACCTGGAAAAGGTTAAAGTTATGACCCTGACAATAGAAGAAGGATCCATTCAGGAAGCAATCACGACATTTCTGCGGTTGGATACGGAAGCAATAAAAATGATAACAAGCCTTACCGGTGAGAATACCAAAGCAATGACATCGATGGAACGGCTTTGTATGCTGTACGATATATATAATCCTGGTTCCACGCAGAAATTTTTACAGAAAATACAATATCAGGGAGAATGGCAGGATAGCATTACCCTGCAGTCTATTCACCAGCTGGGACTCACAACAAAAGATGTAATCGGACCGGATAGTTTCACATTTAAAGCCGATAAAGTGCTCCTGGGAGCAAAAACTTTTGCACGAACATACTATGTTTCTATGATTCCAACATGGCTTCGTGGGGATGCTTTTACGGATCTTTCGGAACTTCCATGCAATATGTTGGTAAGCGTCCATTATCGTACCCTGCCACAGGATATAGGATCTAAACTGATCAAATCCTATCGTGTCAATATCAACTCCAATGTGGCTGATGCAGAAAAGAGTGCAAGTCGTGCAGGTTACAGCATGGATCTGATTTCCCAGGAACTGTTGGATTCCCGAACAGAAGTAAAAAATCTGACCAATGATATTACGAAGAGAAATCAGAAGATTGTCATGGCATCTATTGTACTTACGGTATTTACTTCATCAGAAAAAGAACTGGAAAAGATGGATAAGCAGATCTCCATGATAGCCAATAAGCACCAGATGCAGATCCGGGTGCTTTCTCTTCAGCAGGAATATGGTCTGGCCACGGCGCTTCCTGTCGGAATGAATAAAATTGCTGTGGAACGCCTGATGACTACTGAAACAGCTGCCATGCTGATTCCATTTAGCGTAAAAGAATTAAATCACAAACACGGTATGTATTATGGATTAAATGCAGAATCTTATGGTATGATACGCTACGATCGTACAAAGGGACAAAATTACAATGGTGTGATTCTTGGAATGCCCGGATCCGGTAAATCTTTTGCTACGAAAAGAGAGATCATCAATGTAATTTTAAACACTACAGATGAAGTATATATTATTGATCCGGAGCGCGAATATCTTCCTCTGGCAGAAAAGCTTGGCGGTGAGGTGATCCGGATAGCAAATGGTTCGGATATTTATCTGAATCCGTTCGACATGGACATTGAGTATGCCGATGATGGCGATCCTGTAAAGATGAAAGCGGATTATATTACAACGATTGTAGATATTGCAATTGGTGGACGTTACGGGATTTCCCCCAGCGAACGTTCTTTGATTGACCGGGTGGTATTTGAAATCTATGA
>ERZ1026880.1317-NODE-1317-length-10731-cov-16.174129_pt1 | contig 10731 bp, 9 predicted proteins | sample MGYA00380170_ERZ1026880 | MGnify/ENA primary metagenome ERZ1026880 (study PRJEB33269, sample SAMEA4719806) | human gut metagenome | biome: human-associated habitat; feature: organic feature; material: feces | place: Cameroon | collected 2013-10 ...
CAATAACCGAAAACAAACGACTGGGATCCGCCTCATATTCCGGTGGACCCCAATCGCCCTCATGGCGGAAACAAGACATCCTCACAAAATCTCATGCTAAAACCTTCTTTAAGAAAAAGCTCTTAAAAAAATAGATAAATGTTTGAATGTACTGGTAAAAATACGTTTTCAAACACTTCTGCTAGTCAATATTTCTCCATATTGCTTTAATTATATGGAACACTTTTGGGATTTTAATGGCGAATAAAAAGCGATGCATATGAAACATATCCCCCCTCGTCTATAGGAAATGGAATACTTAAAAAGTATTCCATGAGGGTAGAAGAGGGGTAATGACGAGCAATACTAATCGGAAGTACTTATATGCCGGTAACGGCTTTTATACAGTGAACGCAATAGGTCAAAAGCAGATTCGCGTAGCCCAGATTGTCGGCAAAATGGTTGGCGGTGGCGTGGAGTCCGTGGTGATGAACTATTACCGCCACATTGACCGCAGCAAGGTGCAGTTTGACTTCCTTGTGGATGAGGATTCCACGCGTGTTCCTGAAGAGGAAATCATCGCTTTGGGAGGCCGTGTGTTCCGCATACCGCCGTATCAGCATCCGATTCGTTACCGTCGTGAGCTGATTCGCCTGATGCGTGAACAGCAGTGGCCGATTGTACATAGCAACATCAACACGTTGAGCGTGTTCCCGTTGTCGGCAGCGAAGAAAGTTGGCATACCTGTCCGTATTGCACATTCCCATTCGACTATGGGCAAAGGTGAGTTTGCTAAGAATGCGATGAAACTTGCGTTGCGTCCATTCGCCAATGTGTATCCGACAGTTCGTTTTGCATGTGGACACTATGCCGGTGAATGGCTATTCGGAAAGAATCGCGATTTTACTGTGATTCCGAACGCCATCGAACTAGATAAATTCCGCTTTGACCCTACGATTCGCCGGGAGATACGTGAAGAACTCGGTATTGCGGAAGGTGCATTCCTAATAGGACATGTTGGTCGATTCATGCCCCAGAAGAATCAGGCATTCTTGGTTGACGTACTTGCGGATTTATTGCCGAATAAGCCCAATACGATACTTGTTTTTGTGGGGGACGGCCCGGACAAAGAAGACGTGCAACAGCATGCTGAGGAGCTTAACGTTGCTGATCGTGTACTGTTCCTTGGCCAGAGACCTGATGTCAATCGTCTATATCAAGCATTTGATGTGTTCTGCCTGCCCAGTCTCTATGAAGGACTTTGTTTAGTCGGCGTTGAAGCGCAGCGCGCTGGACTTCCATGCTTGTTCTCAGATGCGATTACACGAGAAGTTGATGTAACAGGCACATCTAGGTTTATATCAATAGAATCACATAAGGAATGGAGTTCTTTTATAGCGACATTGGAACTGGGGACACGTATCAGTTCCCCTGAAGAAGCGTTCTCTAACTATGATATTTCGCAGAACGCTCAGAAACTGACTACTATGTACTTGAAACTCTTTGAGAAGAAATGAAAAGCACCATGGATTCGCTGGTCTCAGTTGTCATACCTGTATATAACGTTGAGTCTTATTTACGTGAATGTATAGTAAGTGTGGTCGAACAGACTTACACGAATATTGAGATCATTCTCGTAGATGATGGTTCGACTGATAATTCAGGAACGTTGTGTGACGAATTTGCCCTGTCGGATTCAAGGATATGTGTTTTCCACAAGAAGAATGGTGGACTGTCCGACGCACGGAATTACGGTATTCGTCAGTCCCATGGAAGTCTGATTTCTTTTATTGACAGTGATGATTATGTATCACCTGATTACATAATGCACTTGTATCAAGCGCTGGTTAAAGGAAAAACGGATATTGCGACCACTTCCATTTGCATTTTCCATGATGGGGAATCTCCTAAAAAACACAAGCGTGATATGGCAGCCTTTCATGTGTATGATGCATGTGATGCTCTTGAAGATATGCTCTATATGAGGCATTTAGAGCCTAACGCTTTCCCGAAAATATATAAAAAAGAGTTGTTCGACACGATTCAGTATCCTGTCGGAAAATTGTATGAAGATATTGCTACCACTACAAAGCTTATTGATAAAGCAGGTAGAATCTCATATTCGGATCAGGAAGATTATTACTACAGAATCCGTCCGAATAGCATCCAAACAGCAAGTTTTAATCCTAAGAAGCTTGACTTACTTGATCAGCTTGGTGTTGTTAAGTCGATAGTGCGGGCAAAATACCCTAGTGCCACAGGTGCTTACTATTCAAAAGAGCAAAGTGCTCTATTTAATCTATGTATGAATATTCCTCAAAACAGTGTGGGGCAGGTTCAAGAGATACGCGAAACACTCTGGAAGCTAATTTGTAAAAATAGAAAGAGAGTTCTTTTAGATAAGAGCGCTCGCACTGATGCAAGAATTGCGTCTGCGCTTTCGTATTTTGGTTGTTCTGTGTGTAAAGATATATATAGATTTATAAGAAGATAGACAATGAAGAGTACTCAGGGATTTTAAAAATGATTATATATGTATGTACGTTTTTGCTTTCTTCTTCTCTATTCTTGTTTTCAACAAAAACAAAAAAAATGTTCTCGGTGCTTATGCAAGGATTAGGAATTGTGCTCCCGTGTCTTGTTGCTGCTTTCAGAGACGAGACTATAGGAACCGATTTAACAGTGTATGGCACATATGTTTATCGAGGGACACAACATATATCTCTTTTTCATGCCTTTAACGTATACTCAGACAATCCTGTGGGGTTCATAACGTATGCTTGGCTGATAAATTTAGTTCATGGCTCTTTTCAGATATACTTGTTTGGAATTGAATTACTGATTATTCTTCCTACATATTTGTGTTTCAAATATTTTGCTAAAAAAAATACATGGATATGTATGTTGGTTTATTATTTCATTTTTTATGGAATTTCTTTAAATATAATGAAACAGATGCTTGCGGTTTCTTTAGGTCTGCTTGCTTTCCGAATGTATTACGAAAAACAAAACGTAAAAGGAATTTTACTATCTATTTTGGCATTGTTATTTCATCAGACTGCCTTCGTTGTTTTTCTTATGTATCCTTTATATGAAATATATAAAAAATTTACAAATTCATCATGGTTTAAAAAGATTGTTTTTTACTGCACTTCCGCATTATGCTGTGTACTGATTTTTACATGTTTTCAAAGGATTATTGGCTTTATTTCAGGTTTGAAAGAATCTTATTCTTTCATTACTGAAAATGAAGGGAATGGAGAATTCATGCTTTCGCCAATAATTTATTTGCTTTTCATTTTACTTCTACATTTCTTCTCTCGATATGCTTTGAGGAAAAATAGCGAAACATCCTTAGGGATATTATATAATACTTTTTTTTATTTTGAATATTTATCTGTGTTTGGTCTGATTTTTCTTGAGACACAAGTTTTTACTCTTGGTGTTGCGCGATTCGGTTACTACTTCGAAGTGTTTTTACCTTTATACATCGGTATGACCTTTACCAAGAAAAATGTTCTTTGGGTAAAGATTATAGCGATTGTAATGATTCTCTGTGTCTGTATTCTTCAGACTCGTTCCTACCTTAATGGAGCTTGTGACATATATCCGTATACTTCCTCGTTTTTGCGCATTTACAAATAGGAGTTTTGAAGATAATGCTATTTTCCATAATTATTCCTGCATTTAATGCAGAAAAATATTTATGCGATTCTTTGGAATCTGTTCGTGCACAGACTTTTACGGATTATGAAACTATAGTTGTTGATGATGGGTCCACTGATAAGACGGGCCCAATAGCAGATTCTTTTGCTAAAAATAATCCTCAAACTCATGTGATTCACCAAAAGAACGAGGGCCTCTTACTCGCTAGGAGAATTGGGCTACAAGCAGCAAGTGGTGAGTATGTTGTTTTCTTGGATGCGGATGATGCTCTCTGTTCCACGGCTTTGCGGGATATTGCCGATGTAATTCATAAATACAATGTTGATATTGTCTCTTTTAGATATTCTCGGCAGGATAATTTCTTGAAGTCTGATTCGCCTTCCCCTTTGGCGATTGGGCTATATGATGGCAATCGATTCGAAGAAGCCAGACTTCATCTCTGCAAAGGACGATTCAATGAGATGTGGGGCAAGGCGATAAGGCTGTCATGTTTTGACTGTAATGCTGATTATTCCGACTATGCAAGGTTGATGCATGGCGAAGATCTTTTACAGCTTCTTCCTGTTTTCGACAGTGCCCGTTCTCTTTATAGTTCGGATAAAGTTCTGTATTTTTACAGATCCAGTGATTCTGCTAGTACGGCTAGATATAAGTCCAGTCAGCTATCTGATATCAGAAAAGTAAATGCTCGGCTTTTGTCTTTTGCTATGAAATGGGGAAACTCTTGCTATAAAACGGCATGCAGCGGCGAGGTCATGCAGTATATCAATCTTCTTAAGATAGCTGTTTCGTACCTCTCTTATGGTTCTTTTTTGGAAGTATTTCGTTCGATACGCAAGGCAATGAATGATGAGGGATGTTTGGCACGTGCTCAACATTGTCGATTGAGGGTCGACAACTCTATTGTTGTTTTTTGTCTTATGCACGATTTCTGTCTTCTTGCTTTTATTGTTTTGAGAGTAATAAATTGTATTAAGAGATAAAGCGCAAGGACTTTGGATGATTAGAACAAAAGCTGATTTATTGGAATATATCCAAGAGGATAAGCGTATGCAGCCGCAGCCTTCATCTTTTGTGAAGCGTTATCTGGGTACAAGCGGAGCAGTGGTTCGTTGGAAAGTATGTTTAAGAAAATGTGAATACCATCACAATGTTTCCAAGAATATTTATCACAGATTGGTGTACTTTATTTATCTCTTTTTGTTGAAGAGGTATGATCGACGCTTCTGTTCGGAAATTCCTATTAATGTTTTTGGTAAAGGATTATTAATTTGGCATCCTGAAAGGATAATTATTAATCCTGAATCAAAAGTCGGTGATTATTGCGCGCTTTCAAGTGGTGTTGTCATTGCACAGGCACATGGAGAATGTCCAACGATCGGTAATCATGTAGAACTCATGATTGATTCGAAGGTGCTCGGAGGAATTGCTGTAGCCAACAATGTGAGAATCGGAGCTTCTGCGTTGGTAATTAAACCAATAAATGAAGCTGACACAACTTGGGCTGGTGTGCCGGCAAAGAAAATTAACAATCAGGGAACTATTGAAGTGCCGATTCCTGTTTGCACTTATTAGTGCTACGAAGGTGAGATAGATGGAACAGAAAAAAGGCCGGCTGGTCAGTGTCATCTTGCCAGCATATAATGTGGCGAATTATTTAGATGACTGCTTGGAAAGTGTTATTTCCCAGACATATATCAATACTGAAATTATCATCGTTGATGACGGATCAACTGATGATACTGCAGGGAAAGCAGACGATTGGCTTTCTAAAGATGATCGTATTCGCGTTGTTCATCAAAAAAATGGCGGCCTTTCAGCGGCGAGAAATACTGGCCTTCGCTATGCGCAGGGTGAATTTATTCTTTTTGTCGATCCCGATGACCGTATTGATGAAAGCTTGATTTTCAAGTGCATGACGTTATTAAATGATGATTCGGTTTCTTTAGTCCATTTTGGATACCGATTAATTGATGAAAATGGATTATTACGCGAAAAAAATTTTCCGGATACCCTCGCTAATACTGATGAGCTGCTACCGGCAATTTTGAGTGACAAAATTCCAAGTCATTCTTGGCAGCTTTTATGCAGAAAAGAATTATATTCTGATATCACTTTTCCTGAAGGGCGTAAGGCTGAGGATCTAGCAACGACATACAAGCTTATCGCCAAAGCGAAAAAGTGCGTTGTTTTACCAGATTGTTTGTATGAATATCGAGTTCGCAGTAGTTCGATACTTGGAGAGCTTGAATTGAATCATACGAAAGCGCTAAAATACTATGAAGATGAGCTTCTTGCGTTTCATGAGATGATTGATTGGGCTGTTGTGCAAAAGCGAGAAGATTATGCTGTTGTGGCTCGGAACAACATGATGCGACATTTGTTCTATCATTACAAGCATTTGCTTGCGCTTGATGATGCGCAAGGAGCTGACTGGATATGCATGCAGATCAAGGAAGAATTGAAATCTCTCTTTCTCCGTCAAATGGATCCGCTGAATAAGGTCAGAGCATTCATGTTGAAGCTTAATTTTCTGGGACTTTTTTATAGACTCAATAATCTATTGGAAAAAAACGTTAAGAAAATCCTGCATAAGATATAAGGGAGAATATAATGCCGAAATATACAGATGCGCGTAATGCACAATTGGTTATTGCACTATTAAAAGAATATGGTATTCGAAATATAATTGCGTCTCCGGGTACAACAAATGTTCCCTTTGTATACAGCGTACAGAATGACTCCTTTTTTAAGGTTTATTCTGCTATTGATGAGAGATCTGCGGCATACATGGCATGTGGTTTGGCTGCTGAATCAGGTGAACCGGTGGTGCTCTCTTGCACAGGTGCCACGGCTTCGCGGGATTATATGCCAGGCTTAACGGAAGCGTTCTATCGTAAACTCCCCGTTCTGGCTCTTACTTCTATGCATTTCACTGAGGACATAGGTAATCTGTCCACTCAGATTCTTGATCGTTCGGTTATTCCCAATGACATTGCTCGTTATCATACTTCTCTGGAGATGATTGAAAATGAGAGAATGGCTAAAGATGAGGAGCTGCGCATCAACATTGCACTTTCTGAGCTCACACGTGATGGTGGCGGCCCAGTGGCAGTTCAACTTATCACTGACGGCAATTATACGTTCAGTGCAACTTCTCTCCCTAAGGTAAATAGAATAAATCGTTTTCTTCCTGAAAAAATTTCAGAGTGGCCGGAATTACCGGATAACGCTAAAATCGCAGTTCTCTTGGGGGCGCATCGAACTTTTAGTGCTACTGAATCCGAGATGCTAGAGCATTTTGTCGAGACGCATGATGCGGTGGTGTTTTCTGACATCTCTAGTGGTTATCACGGCAAGTTCGCATTCGGATCAGCGCTCGCCTGTATCCAATTGCAGAATAACCCTATACGTTCCGCTTTTGAGCCAGATTTGGTTATATACGTCGGAGAGATGACGGGCGACTATAACACCATGGGATTTTTGACGGGCCTGAATTGTCCAGTTTGGAGGGTATCTCTGGATGGAGAGTTTCGCCAACATTTTGCTCGACTTGAAAATGTATTCCAATGTTCAAACGAGTTTTTCTTTTCCCACTATGCGAGCAACAAGCACGTGGAGTCGGGTTACCGTACCAAGTGGGAGAACTATGACATTCAGTTAAGAAAACGTATGCCAGAATTCCCATTCTCGAATATCTGGATGGCTCAGCAATTGCATTCTATGATTCCTGCTGGTTCAATTGTTCATTCGGCCATACTGAGTTCCTTGTCAAGTTGGGATTATTTCCCTCTTCCGAAAGATGTTCGCTCAAGTGCGAATGTGGGTGGATTTGGCATTGATGGATGCACTTCAACATTAATTGGAGCAAGCCTTTCCTCACATGAATTGTGCTTCTGCATCACGGGTGATTTGGCCTTCTTCTATGACATGAATTCTTTGGGATGCAGGGAAATCGGTCCAAATTTGCGTATTCTTTTAATCAATAACGGTCTCGGCATGACATTTAAACTCTCTAATCATGTTGGTAGCCAAATCGGGCCGTCCGCTAATATATTTATTGCTGCAGAAGGCCACAATGCTGCAGCAAAGAGCGTTACGGGGAACCAATCGCCAGCTCGCGCTTGGGCTGAATCACTTGGGTTTAAATATCTTAGCGCATCTTCAAAAGGAGAATTCAATGCGGCTAAGGATATTTTTACTTCAAAGGATTCGGAAGCCCCGATTCTGTTTGAGTGCTTTACTCACGAAGAAGATGAGAGGACCGCACGAGACCTTATTGATTCTATCGATAGCAGAACTGATTCGAAGACGCAGCTTAAGAAAACGATAAAAAAGGTTCTGCCGAAATCGGTCATTGATTCACTGAAAAGCCTCAGACATTAAGCATCTTGAGGAAGGGAAAGCTTCTTGGGTAAATACAAGAATCTACTGGTGAATATCGGCTTATTCACATTAAATACGGTATCAACGAAATTGATTACATTTCTGCTGGTACCGCTATATACGTATTTCTTGACTGCGGCGCAGTACGGCGTGACCGACATGTCTCTTACAGTGGCGGGTTTGGTCACGCCTGTCGTTACCCTGTCCATCGGCGATGCCACCACTAGATATATCATCGATGATCCCGATGATAAGGAACGATATATATCTGTCGGGTTTTGGGTGACTTTGTTTGGTTGCCTGATTATGCTCCTTCTGCTTCCGCTATTAGGGCTGTCCATATTCGGCGGCCTCGGGAATTACAAATGGTTCTATCTTGCCTATTTTGCTTCATCCGCTTTCAATGCGTACTTGGCAAATGTGGCAAGAGGTTTGAACCAGATTAAACTCATCACCTGGGCATCTATAGCTTCGTCGCTTGTTTCGGCTCTATCGGCAGGTTTGCTCATCGGTCTGCTTAATTGGAAGGTCGAGGGATATTTTGTTTCGTTGATTTTCGGCGGGCTTGTTGCAATTGTTTTATATCTTATATTTGGTGGCTCATGGAAATACGTACGTATTCCCAAAAAGGAACGCGACCGTCATTTTCTTAAGAAGATGCTGCTGTATTCAGTGCCACTGATGCCCAATGCTATCTTCTGGTGGGTTGGCACAAGTGTGAACAGATTCTTCATTACCAGTATGCTCGGTATCGGTGCTTCCGGCTTATTTGCTGCGGCCAGCAAGATACCGAACGTAATGAATATGGTCTCTTCCACGTTTTGGCAGGCTTGGAGCTTGTCTGCATTCCAAGAGTTCAAGAAGACTGATACCGGCAAGTTCTATAGCAATGTGTTTGCGGTGTTTCGTACGTTCTGTTTCCTCGCGGCATCAGGACTTATGTTGTTGACGCCGTGGCTCGCCTCATTGCTTTTGCAGAAGAAATTCTATGATTCGTGGCCTATTATTCCTGTCTTGATTCTTGCATTTCTGTTTAATGTGTTCGCAGGATTCTATGGAACGGTCTTTACTGCAAGTATGAAAACCAAACATCTAATGACATCGACTGCTGCTGCTGCGATCGTCGTTGTTGTTCTGACTTGGCTGCTCGTCCGTATCATGGGACTGCAAGGAGCTGCGTGGGCTATGGTCGGCAGCAACCTAGTTATGTATGTCATACGTGTGGCTATGGCTCATCCGATTGTCAGGATAGCGGTGAACTGGCCTCTTATGCTGATCAATATCCTGATTGTAGCTGTTCAAGCATGCATAATGGCATGGCATCCATCCAGGTACTTGTTGATCTCTGGTGTGCTCTTCCTTCTTGTATGCATAGTATCTGCGTTGGATGCCTATCCATTCGTAAAATCTTTGGCAACTGCAATCAGCGGAAAGTCACTGCATAAAAATGGCAAACATGTCGGGAAATAGGGATTTAAGGAGATGAATAATGAGGATAGGAACCATTACCTTCCATTGTGCATATAATTTTGGTTCTGCACTGCAGACTTATGCACTCAGAAAATATCTCACGAATTTAGGCCATGATGTACATGTTATCGATTATCGGAGCGCAGATTTCAATGGGTATAAGATTTTTCGTGGAATAGGGGTTAAATCATTTATTGCAGATTTGCTCTTTCTTCCAGGTAATTTACGCAGGCGCAGCAGTTTTCAATCTTTCTGGCATAAATGTTTTGGCCTGACGAGCCGGACTTATGAGGGGGCTGATGCAGAGCGTTCTCTAGCTGAGGATTTGAAGGATTATGATGCGCTGATTTGTGGTAGCGATCAGATTTGGAATTTGGATTGCACCTTAGGGCCTGTTCCTCCGTTCTTTCTTTCTTTCGCTTCTGATGGAACAAAGAAAATTGCGTATGCGCCTAGCTTGTCGCATGCCAAGTTTGAAGAAAAGAACTTCACTCTAGAAGATAAGAAGCATGTCTCCGAGTGGTTGAATCGTTTTGATGCACTTTCTGTGCGTGAGCTTTCTGTAGCAGGGCAGTTTCAGCAACTGACTAATAAGCATATTGTTGAAACGCTTGATCCGACGCTTTTGTTGAATTTAGAGGATTATCGACATATACAGGCTCCGCGACTTCCAAAGAAGCTGGAAGCAGACAAATATATATTTGCATATACGTTATGGCCGAATAAAGATATGGTGCATTATATTGATAAATTGGCGGCAAAACGTGGACTAACTATCGTTTATTACTCTCAGAAGCCGATTCGGTATCAATCGCACGCGATCAATGTATGGGGAATTGGCCCAGCTGATTTTCTTACATTGATTGATAAGGCAAACTGCGTGATTTCGAACTCTTTCCATGCAACGGTGTTCTCCATTCTCTATGGCAAGCCATTTCTTACGTTTGGTACGGAAAAGAGTAGTTCTCGCATGAGAACGTTACTTGTCAAACTGGGTTTACCTGAAAAGCATCTTTTGCCTCCTGATTTCGAGGGCGGAAGTAATGCTGAACCATTTGCCTCTGTACTGAATATGGCTCGACTTAATAATCTTCGTGCAGATTCTGAACGGTTCCTTAATGATGCACTGATGTAAAAACTCTCAACTAGTATTTGGCATGGAATTTATTGCATGCGGTAGTGCCCGAAGGTTTGCGCACTTAGGGTCGTGCCCGTCCATGGGACGATGAT
>ERZ1026880.1320-NODE-1320-length-10724-cov-13.305371_pt1 | contig 10724 bp, 11 predicted proteins | sample MGYA00380170_ERZ1026880 | MGnify/ENA primary metagenome ERZ1026880 (study PRJEB33269, sample SAMEA4719806) | human gut metagenome | biome: human-associated habitat; feature: organic feature; material: feces | place: Cameroon | collected 2013-10 ...
TAAAACCTCACTGTTTTTTGTGAGGTTTTATTTGAAGTACTTTTTCAGCAGTCTCGCCTAGGCATTCTTTTTGATATATGCATTCATATAATAAACAATGTTTTCTTTTGGAATCAGAACAACTTCTTCATTTTTTTTGTAATTCAATGTAATTCCACCAAATGTATCTTCTTGAAAGATTGGATCTAATAATGCTTTGATGTTCAATGTATAAGCACGATTGGAACAACATTGATCAAACTTTTTCTTTGAAGTATAGACATGAAAATAAAAACGATCATCCATTTCTACCTGCATATGTCCTGGATCAATGGATCCATCTTCGAGTGGATCACCATAAATAATAATTTCATTATCATGAATGATTGCCTGAAGTAATTCATCCATCATCTTCTTTTCATTTTCTTCGGATGCATCTTCTAAATATACGTGTGCTGCTTCTTCTAAATTTAATAATTCCTGCATGTTTTACCTCATCTTGAAAATAATTCTATCAGATATTTAAAATCTTTGTTATAATGGTTCACGTTGTTAACCAGCAAAGGAGAACATATATGAGTATTCGTATTATTACAGAATCATCCTCTGATATTGAACAGAGTATGGCAAAAGAATTAGATATTACAGTTTTACCAATTCATTTACATATTGGTAATGAAGATTATATTGATGGTTTTACGTTAAGTAAATCACGCTTCTATGAGTTATTGATTGAAGAAGATGTACTGCCAAAAACATCACAGATCACACCATATGAATATGAACAAGCAACAGAAACAGAAGATGAATGTATTATCATCACAATCGCATCAGAATTAAGTGGATGCTATCGCAATGCATGCTTTGCTTCAGAAGGAAAGAACAATGTCCATGTCATTGATTCAAGAAGTGCATGTCTAGGACAAGGTCTTCTCGTCAAGCGCGCAGTACAGTTAAGAGATGAAGGAAAGACATGTCAGGAAATTGTTGATACCTTAGAAAAAGAAAAGAACCATGTACGCATCATTGCATTGATGAATACACTGGAATATCTAAAAAAAGGTGGAAGAATTTCTGCGGTAGCATATGCAGCAGGTTCTCTTCTTGGTATCAAACCTGTTATTTCTATTGAAGATGGTCAAATCATTACAGTAGGAAAAGCAAGAGGATCTAGAAGTGGAAATAACATGCTTGTCAGTCAGATTGATAAATATGGCGGTATTGATTTCTCACGTCCATTTGCTTTAGGCTATTCTGGTCTTTCTTCAGCTAAGCTAGATAAATACATCAAAGATTCTTCTGCATTATATGAAGGAAAAACAGATAACCTTCCAATCACACAAATTGGACCAACCATTGGTACATATGCAGGTGAAGATGCTATTGCACTTGCATGGTTTGATAATCAATAACAAAAAATGGACTCAATGATTCATTGATGTCCATTTTTATTTGCTTTGATTATTGAACGTTCATTACAGTATCACCATGCATTACTTTACCTGGTTCTACTTTTGTGATTGTTTCAAATTCATCTGGATTTGTAACAACTGTAATAACCGTACAGTCATATCCTGCTTTTTCAATTGCTTCTCTATCAAACTGTAAAAGCTTTTCACCTTTTACTACAAAACTTCCTTCATCTACAAATTTTTCAAAGTATTTTCCTTCTAGTTTCACTGTATCAATACCAACATGAATCAATACTTCAACACCGTTTTCATCAATCAAACCAATGGCATGCTTTGTTGGAAAGAATGTTAAGATTTTACCAGAAACAGGGGCATAGACAACGTTATCTTCTGGTGTAATTGCTATACCCTTTCCAATAATTTCTTCTGCGAAAGTTTCATCATTTACATTTTTAATATCAACGAGTGTTCCATCTACAACAGCACCAATTTCACTTGTTACAGTTATTTCTTTTGTATTATCTACAATATCTTCATCTTTATATCCCCAGAAGTAAGTCAAAGCAAATGTAATCACAAATCCTACACCTGCAGAAATAAATGCATTGACAACGTTCATTGGATTCTCACCAATAAAGATAGCAAAAGATAATAAACCTGGAGTACCTGAAGTATATCTAACAACGCCTAATAAACCGGCAACCAAGCCACCAATTGCGCCACCAGTTAAAACAGAATATAAAACTTTTTTATGCTGTATCGTAACGCCAAACAACGCTGGTTCAGTAACACCAAATAATGCCGTCACACCTGCAGAACCTGCCGTCTGTTTTAAATCAGATTTCTTTGTTTTTAAAGCAACTGCTAAAGAAGCTGCACCTTGGCATAAATTGGATACAAAACTGCCAGGTCCCATAATTGCTTCATATCCAAATGTTGCATAGGATTGAAGAATGACTGGAGCAAATGACCAATGCATACCTGTCATAACAAGCAATGGCATGAATGCACCCATCAATGTTGGTACAAGCCAAGGAACACTTGTATTTAATAAATTACATACGAATGCAATACCATCACCAATCCATGATCCAATTGGACCTAATACAAGCAATGTAGCAATACCAACAACCATCATAGTAATTAATGGACGTAATAAGAATTTTACCTGCTTTGGTGTAATCTTATCTGCAAATGGCTCAACATATTTCAATAAAAGTGTAGCTAAAATACTTGGAATAACACTAGATGCATAGCTGATCAACGTCAGTGGCAGACCAAATACATTCACAGCTTCTCCTGCATCCTTTAAAGCAATAAAGTTTGGATGTAATAACATACAGCCAATAACTGCTGCCATGTAAGGATTTACTCCAATCTTATTCGCAGTCGAAATACCAACTAGAATTGGAAGAAAATAGAACGTTGCATCAGACATGAAGTTTAATACGTAATATGTATTGCCACTCTTGTCTAACAGATTGAAGAATGTCAAAAGAGTCAACACGACCTTTAACATACCTGCACCTGTTAAAACAGGAATCAATGGTGTAAAAATACCAGCAAATACATCAAGAATACGATCAATCAGTTTTCCTTTTTTTTCTTGCTTTTCATTGGAAATGTTTCCAAGCTTTTCAAATTCACTGCGAACAGAAGAAACATCTGAACCAATGATAATCTGATACTGTCCACCTTTAAATACGGCACCAACGACACCATCAATTTTCTTGATTCCATCTAAATCAACTTTTGAATCATCTGCAATTGTTAAACGTAAACGTGTAGCACAATTTGTACAATACGTAACATTTTTTATGCCGCCAACTTTTTCGCAGATTTCTTTAGCACATTGAGTATAATTCATATCTTTCACTCCTCCTTACTCAAAATAAAAACCTGATAAAACACAACAAAAAACAATATTGTGTTCTACCAGGTATTGCCCAAATTACTTTTCGGTTACAAACCTATCATTTTTTCGCAACTCTTATGACATGCATCATCAAATATGTATATTCTTCATCATTCATTTTGAAATCCAATGATTTCTCTAAATACTTTCCTATTTTCTTCACACAAGCATAAACATCAGGATATTTATCCATCAGTATTGAAAGCATCTCTCCATCTGTAATATTCATCACAGATTCTTTTTTCAATGCCCTCATAGAAAAGTATTTCAGATGGGTTACCAATCTACCATAGTTCATTGAATTTTCATCCAGACTGATATTAAAGTGGAATGTAATGATTTTAATGACCTGCTTTACAACCTCAGTCATCTTGTAAGTATCCTGCATATCTTGATTCTGCTGACCATTGACTAAATGTAATGCAATATAGCCAGCTTCATCATCACTTAACCATACATTCTCATAATGATGAATCAATTCAATCCCTTCTTTTGCACATGCATATTCCACTGGGTAAAATCGTTTAATTTCCCAAAGAAGCGCATTTGCCATTGTCAGATTTTCTTTTGCCCTTTTGATAGCATAATCAATATGGTCTGTTAAACCAATCAGTGTAGAAGAACTCAATTCACATTTTAGCTTTGCTTCCGCAATATGAATAATCTTGCTAGCTAGAAATAAATACTGTGGAGCTACATTGTCTAAAACATTCTCAAATTCTTTCTTTGTTGAAGACTGGTCTAAAAGATATCTTTTTTCAGCAATATTTGCATCAATCGTATCTCCAATTTTCTTATCAAAAGAGATTGCTTTACCAATGAGAACTTGTTCAAAGCCATGATCATCTTCAACTAGAATGACATTGTTATTAAACTTTTTCTTGATTCTCATCTTTCCCCTCCCTTTTAACAAAAAAACACCTCATTGCACACCAAAAAAACTTTTTTGATACTCATGAGGTATTGCCCATTCACTTATGGTTACAAACCAATCTATACAGAAAATCTTACAATTCTCAAAACTTCATGTCAATACAAATACTAACTTTGCAAAATACAAGTTAATTTTCTTTTGAAAATTTTTTCATTTAAAAAGCGTATATTCATACGCTTTCTTCCAGTCTTCGATAAATATCCTTATATTCTGCATCATCCATTTGATAAGAAATTCTCGCAAATGCTTCTAATACCAAAGAAGCATTTTTTGTCTGGAAACATAAATCAAACGATTTCTTCATGAAAGAATCTTCTTTCATTTCTACATAGATATCATCTGTATTTCCACACCTCGATTGACATAATTTACATCCAGGAGAAATCTTATCTTTCTCTTCATGAATCAAAGCAATCAATTGCTGAGGATCACTTTCACTATGCAGAACATCCAACAAAATCTTTTCTGTATCCGGTGTTCTATCATTTGTCGCACACACTCTAGCAAGCCCAAAACACGCCGCAATAACACTTTGATCCATGATTACTTCTGAGGAACAAGACCCTGGTTCATAGAAACTGGTCTTGCTTTTCTGACTCTGCCAATCTTGAAGATACCGGAAGTTGTAATAGAGATTTCATTTGCACGTCCAGGATATTTTTCCTGATTATTTTCTCTCACGTATGCTTTTCCCTGGATCAATACACGATCACCTTCTTCTAAACCGTATATTTCATCTGCTCTCCAGTCTTTCGCAGTAAAGGAAACAATATCTCTAGATCCTTCTCCATTGGATTCATGACGGTAATCTCTGCAATTCAATTCTCTCAGTAATGTAGAAATCTTACGATCCTGGTTGTAGATAGAAAGTCTTCCAAATGCCATCTTCTGATTTTGATTTTCACCTAAATCTGTACGAATATGAACAATCCCTTCTTCTTCAATCGTTCCAATCATTGTTACATAGTAACAAACGATTTTCTGTTCCGCATCACGAATCGTTTCAAACGCAAAATAATCTTTATGTCTTTCTGCCATTATTTATCTCCTGGTATCATTCATTGCGATGTTTGCCATTTTCATCGCTCCCTGCTGTGTTTGACATCCTGCTAAAAATCCAGAAGGATGACAGAAGATTGCATCTTCTACCCCACTGCATTTCTGTAGTTCTTCTTTTCTAAGACCATACCATTCCTTTGGAAGTGGATGTCTATAAGATGTGCGATCTGATGGATCATCTAGTACGCATTGAATATTCCAGCCACCTCTTAAAGCAGGTGAAATCACATACCAGAGATCTTCTGCTTTTGGATTACTATTTGATTGTGAAGTAACAACACCCTGCCAAGGTGCAAAGTGTTCAAGAATCATTAAATGTCCAGCAGAATAATCAATATGCTGAAGGATATAATCCCTGCCATCTAGTGCATCCATAATAGAATCCAGACGATTTAAAAATACATCCTGTGCAAAAGACATTGCATCCATAAATGCTTCATATGGATCTCTGTCACTTTCCCAGCTAGGATTAAAATCTTTAATCACTTGTGAAATCGTAAATTCTGTCTGCGAAATATGCTGAATGGCTGATTTTTGCTTATCAAGAATATTTGGCATTGATTCCATTGTATTCATAATATAGTCAAAACCATTATCATTTGCATCAATACCAAGAACAAGAGACTTCTCCATCTTTGTATATACGGAATCATAATATCTTTCTGGACAATTCTGTGTCTCTAAGATATCACGATAATATTTTCTCCACACAAGTCCACATGCTGCATATGGCACATCTGTTCCTGGATGTGTTTCATTTCTCTGTTTGCATTCTTCCGTATGGTGGTCTAATTCTCCACCACCAATATCAAAGATAATCCAGTTTTCTTTATCTTCAGGGACATCATCATCCCCGCCTCTTACAATATTGACATCATCACTCAACAATGAAAGCATTGCTGCAGCAAATACGTCATCCGCATGGAATAATCCATTATGCGTAAATAGATTTAATTTATCAGGCATACAGGTGTTCTCCTAATCCAAAATGTATTATACAAAAAAAAGTTCATGAGTAAAGAGAAAACGGGATGATATATCCCGATTTTTCGTTAAAGTTCAATTGTACCTGTAATTTGAGATTCTGTAGGAACACAGATAATTACATTTGTTCCTGCTCTTTCAATCTTACCGTGCAAAGCATAAACTGTACCAGTTAAGAAATCGATAAATCGTTGTGCTGTTGCACGATCTAAGCGATGTAAATTCAAAACTACAGTATTTCCAACAAGAAGTGCATCTGCACTGTTTCTTGCTTCTTCGAATGTTCTTGGTTCATAAAGATTGTAATCCATGAGTATTCTCCTTAATTTTACCCGTTTATTGTATCACTATTTTACAGTGTTTACTTTCACTTTTTCTTTTCAGCATGATACTTTTTACCAATCATGTCGTAATATTTCTTTAATTTACCTTCATAGGCAACATCACTCATCTCAAATAGTGAAACATTTTTGATTTTATCTGGTAAATATTGCTGTGGAACAAAATGATTTGGATAATCATGTGCATATTTATAGCCAACACCATGATCTAGTTTCGCCGCACTTTTATAATGTGCATCTTTTAGATATGAAGGTATTTCAAGATTACCTGTTTCCTGTACAAGCTCCATTGCTTTAAAGATACCTGCACTTGCAGCATTTGATTTAGGTGCACATGCAACATAGCACGCAGCATTTGCCAGTATGATCTGGCTTTCTGGCATGCCGACTCTTTCTACCGCTAAAGCTGCGTTCACTGCGACTTCCAGTGCTCTAGGATCTGCAACGCCACACTCTTCACTCGCAGCAATCATGATTCTTCTTGCAATAAAGCGAATGTCTTCTCCAGCCGTTAACATTCTAGCTAAATAATACAGCGTTGCATCTGGATCAGATCCACGCATGCTTTTGATAAAGGCAGAAATCGTATCATAATGATTATCACCTGTTTTATCATAGCGAATCGCACGCTTCTGGATGCATTCTTCAGCCACTTCTAAACTAATATGAACATTCCCATCTTCATCTGGATCTGTCGTAATAGATGCCAGTTCTAATGCATTTAATACCGTTCTAGCATCTCCATCTGCACTGTCTGCTAAAAATGCTTTTGCATCTTCATCAATTGTGACATTATACATGCCAATCCCTTTAATAGGATCATCCACTGCCTTTTGGATAAGATCCATAAGATCTTGTTTACTAAGTGGCTTTAATTCAAAGATTATGCTTCTGCTTAAAAGAGCACCATTGACTTCAAAATATGGATTCTCTGTTGTAGCACCAATTAAAGTTACAGTACCATCTTCAACATATGGCAGCAAGAAATCCTGTTGTGCCTTGTTAAAACGATGAATTTCATCAATAAACAAGATTGTTTTCTTAGAATATTGTGCAAAATTCTCTTTTGCTTTTTCAACAATCAATTCAAGATCTTTCTTTCCAGCAATCGTCGCATTGACCTGTTCAAAATCAGCGCTGGTTGAATTAGCAATCACTTTTGCAAGTGTTGTCTTTCCTGTTCCTGGAGGACCATAAAAAATGATAGAGCTGATCTGATCTGCTTTGATTGCACGATACAGCAGTTTATCTTTTCCAATGATATGTTTTTGACCAATTACTTCATCCAGTGTTGCTGGACGCATACGTGCAGCGAGTGGTTCATCTTTTTTTCTTTCTTGTTCACTTGAAACTTCAAATAGATCTGACATGCATTTATTTTATCAAATCCTGAAATATAAAAAAAGCAGTTTACTCAAATGAGTAAAACCACTTTCTTTTCTATTATTGTGCAGCAGATGCACCAGCAATGTGACCAAATGTGAAGATATCAGCAACAGCGTTACCACCTAGTCTATTACCGGCATGAATACCACCTGTAACTTCACCTGCAGCCCACAAGCCGTCAATTGCATTGCCACTTTCATCTAATACTTCAGCATTTGTATTAATCTGAACACCACCCATTGTATGATGGATAGATGCTTTTCTTGGAGAGATTACAAATCCTGCATCCGGATTGTTTTCAATTGCATCAATATCAATTGCTCCTGCAAGAACTTCTTTTCCAAAGTCATCATCTTTCTGATTCGCTACATATGTGTTGTACTTTTCAATTGTTGCACGTAATGCTTCTTCAGAGAAAGCTGGAGCTGCTCCACCAGCACTTGTCTTAGAATTTTCAGCTAATTCTTTTAATGTTGAACCATACCATACATGTCCATTATCAACCATAGACTGTACTGTTGTTCCAAATAAACCGTCTTCTAAAGTTGCACCCTGTAATTCACCATTTTCATTTACATCCTTACCAGCGTAAATAATATAGAAGATTCCATTGTCTAATGCTAAAGAAGCCTTAGCAAGTACATCACGTTCAGCATATTCATTTACAAAACGATTACCTTCGCCATCAATCCAGATCTGCTGAGAAGCATCACCCCAAATACCATCTGTCATTGTACCCTTGATAGGAGAAGAAGAAGGCATGAGCTGTACAACATCCAGTCCAACTGTACCAGCACCGATTTCCTGTGCCATAACAATACCATCACCTGTATTTGTACCAACGTTTGTTGTTAATGTATGATCTGTTAAATCATCACCCCAGTAGTTGTCATATTCCTTAACCATCTTAGGATTTGCACCATAACCACCAGATGTTAAGATAACACCCTTCTTTGTATTAACAGTAACCTTTGTACCATCTGCCTTTTCACAGTTTGCACCAACAACTTTACCATTTTCATCTGTAATCAATGACTTTGCGGCAACTTCTGTATAGAGCTTAACGCCTTCTTTTTCAGCAGCCTTTTTTAAAGTATCAATGAGTGGTGTAGAAGTCATGAACTTATGTGTTCTAGGCCACATTGCACCAAGAACTGTGAATAAAGATTCACCAGCACCCTTGCCATACTGACCTTCAACATTTAATGAATCAACGCACCATTCATATGTTCCAAGTGCATTTTCAGCAAGTGTTCTAGCAAGATCGATATCACTGGCAACCCACTTGCCATCGTTCATCTGTCTTAAACCACCTGTATAGATGTGCCACATATGTAATTCAACAGAATCATATCCAGGCATATCCTTACCAACAGTCTTACCTTCATTTTCAGCATAGAATTTCTTAATATCAGCCTGCAAGTTAGCTAATACTTCTTTCCATTCAGGGAATGCATCAAAGTGTAGTTTTTCATCAGATGCCTTGAGTGCTAAATAGCCATCTAATGTTGTTTTCTGTGCTTCTGTTAAAATTGTTTCAGCCTGTGCATCGTCATCATTCGCATTGAATGCTCCACCCTGCATTAATGTATTACCACCAGCAACAGAGCTCTTTTCAATCATGATAACTTCAGCACCTTCTTGTGCGGCAGTAGTAGCTGCAGAAAAACCTGCACCACCAGCACCTACAACTAACAAGTCTGTATCCCAGACTTCGTCTTTACCTGCTTCAGCATGATATGCGTTTGCTTCGAGCTTGTCCATATCAAGACCAGCAGCCTTTGCAGCTTCACTAGCTGCACGCATAATTGCATTGGATGCAAATGTTGCACCAGTAACTGTGTCTAAAGTTGTTGTCTGATGCTCAACGATCTGTTGTGGAATTCTTTCCATTGCTACACTGGCAACGGATGGTGTTTCTGAAATTTCAGTTAATTCTACGTTTGTGATCTTTCCACCATCAACAGATAAAGTGACTGTTACTGGACCTTGCATACCTGTAGAAGAACCAGTAAAAGTCTTTCCAGAAGCGTTTGCAGTAGAACCTGCAGAGCTTGCACATCCAGCCAGCATTAAAGATGCAGCTAAAAGTGCTGTAAAAGATTTTTTCATTATTTTTCCCCCTCTTTTGAGGAACGTATTATACAGTATTTCTTGCCTTCTTGTAAATATTTTCACAATCAAAAATCAAATTTGGAACTTTATTCCAAATTTACTGAATGAGCAAAAAAATTCTTTACAAATATACAATTCTCATTTAACAGATTCGGGATCCATTTCCACTGGATGCAGTTTACGATCTAGCCATAACGTCAAAGAAAAGTATTTATATGCTTCATAATAATGATCAACATTTTCAAGAAATTCCATATCAACGTTATCCATTAATTCCTGATTATTTTCAAAATCTCTGCATCCACACTTTGTACAAAGAATATCTCCATCATACAGAATATTGTCATAATATGCTGGATATGCGATATCATGCTGAATATCACCACCTGCTTCACGAATTATCTGACATAATTCTTCACTGGGATATAGCTGAATTCTTTCTCTTCTATAATGATGCTTCCATGGAATGTGAATTCTAAAAAATATTAACTGATCAATATATAAAGAAATGTGTGAAATCAAATTTTCTATCGTTTTCTGCATACATTTACTTTATCATGTCCTACGCAATAAAAACAAAAAAAGCACCTATAAATGAT
>ERZ1026880.1321-NODE-1321-length-10724-cov-7.665292_pt1 | contig 10724 bp, 10 predicted proteins | sample MGYA00380170_ERZ1026880 | MGnify/ENA primary metagenome ERZ1026880 (study PRJEB33269, sample SAMEA4719806) | human gut metagenome | biome: human-associated habitat; feature: organic feature; material: feces | place: Cameroon | collected 2013-10 ...
GCCGTATTTACTACGGCACATTATTTGATTAATATAGTAAAGAAATTTATAATAATATTATAAGGAGAAAAAAATGAGTTTTGTACCGGTAGTAATAGAACAATCAAGCAGAGGCGAACGTTCGTTCGATATCTTTTCAAGATTGTTGAGAGAAAGAATTATTTTCTTAGGCACTCCAATTGATGATATGGTTGCAAATTTAGTTGTAGCTCAATTGTTATTGTTGGACAGTGAAAACCCTGAAAAAGATATTATGTTGTACATCAATAGCCCAGGGGGATCTGTTACGGCAGGTTTTGCTATCTATGATACAATGCAACATATTAGAGCTGACGTTTCAACAATTTGTTTGGGACAAGCTGCTTCTATGGGTGCATTCTTATTGTCATCTGGTACAAAGGGTAAGAGAATGGCTCTTCCTCATTCAAGAGTACTTATTCACCAACCTTTGGGTGGTGCTCAAGGTCAAGCAACTGATATTGAAATTCAAGCAGCTGAAATTATTAGAATTAAAAAATCATTGAATGAAATTTTAGCTTCTAATACAGGTCAGTCAATTAAAAAAATTGAAAAAGATACAGATAGAGATTATATCATGACTCCGGCTGAGGCTTTGGAATACGGTATGATTGATAAAGTTGTATCAAGAGATGCTATTAAGTAGTAAAAAAGAAAGGAATAGGCTTACAAGGTGATGATATCAAGTTGTAAGCCCGATAATATAAAAACATGCCAAAACACGATGATAGTAGATTAAAATGTTCATTTTGCGGAAAATCACAGGATCAGGTTAAGAAATTAATCGCAGGTCCTGAGGTTTACATTTGCGATGAATGTGTAGAACTTTGTAATCAAATATTAGATGAAGAGTTTTTTGAAAATAAAGACAAAGAAGGTGGCGAAGGCGCAGAAAATGCTGAGGCAGAAGAAAAACCAATTCCGAAACCTCATGAAATCAAAGCGTATCTTGACGAATATATTGTTGGTCAAGACGATGCTAAAAAGGTTTTGTCAGTAGCTGTTTATAACCACTACAAACGTCTAAAACATAACAAAGAAGCAGAAAACGGCGATGCAGTTGAAATTCAAAAATCAAATATTTTGCTTGTTGGACCGACTGGTTCAGGTAAAACACTTTTGGCGCAAACTTTGGCTAAAATGCTTGATGTTCCGTTTGCCGTTGCAGATGCGACAACGCTTACAGAAGCCGGTTATGTTGGTGACGACGTTGAAAATATCTTGTTGAGATTGTACCAAAATGCCGAATTTGATTCTTCAAAGGCTGAGCGAGGCATTATCTATATTGATGAAATCGATAAAATTTCAAGAAAATCTGAAAACACATCAATCACTCGTGACGTATCTGGTGAAGGTGTTCAACAGGCTTTGTTGAAAATGATTGAAGGTACAGTTGCTCACGTTCCGCCACAAGGTGGAAGAAAGCACCCTCATCAAGAGTTTATCGAAATTGATACTAAAAATATTTTGTTCATTGTCGGTGGTGCGTTTGTTGGCTTAGACAAAATTGTTGAACACAGAGCCGGCGAAGGAACTTCTGTTGGATTTGGTGCAAAAGCTCCGATGACACAGCTTGAAAAAGAAGCTGCTGCTGCAAGAATGTTGAAGAAATTGCAACCTGAGGACTTGTTAAAATTCGGCTTAATTCCTGAATTTATCGGTCGTGTTCCTGTTTATGCAGTTTTGGATCAGCTGAATGAAAAAACATTGAAAATGATTTTGACAGAACCTAAAAACGCCGTTGTAAAACAATATAAATGCTTGTTGGAAATGGACGGTGTTGATTTGGAATTTGAACCTGAGGCAATTGATTTAATTGCACAAGAAGCAATTAAGCGTAAAACCGGTGCGAGAGCATTGAAATCAATTGTTGAGGAAATCATGCTTGATGTTATGTATGATGTTCCAACGAAAAACGATATCAAGAAATTTGTAGTTACGGCAGATATGGTTAAAAACCGTAAAAATGCAGAGGTTGTACCTCTTCCGACAAAGGACGATAACAGTAAAGAAATCAGTGCATAGAAAAAGGTGGCTTCGGCCATCTTTTTTATTGTTTACAAATTTGAAAAATATAAAGTTTTATGCGAAAATAGATTTATGGGGAATAGTAAAACATTAATTTTAATAGATGGGCATGCGCTGGCGTTTAGGCAGTATTATGCGTTGGAAAGAACTGCTATGAGTACATCTGATGGTACTCCGACTTGGGCTGTTTACGGCTTTTTTAAGGCGATTTTTGATTTGTTAAAGAATGAGGATTTGAAAGCTGATGCAATTGCTGTGGCTTTTGATGTCAGTCATAGAACTTTTAGGACGGAAAAATTTGCGGATTATAAGTGTAATCGTTCTGCAATGCCTGATCCTATGAGGGTGCAAATGGGGCTTATCTATGAGGGATTGAGAGCTTTTAATATTCCGATTTATACCAAAGAGGGTTTTGAGGCTGACGATGTAATTGGAACGATTTCTCGTGAAGCGTGTGAACTTGGGCATAAGGTTTTGATTTTGACAGGTGATCAAGACGCATTTCAACTTGTAGACAAAGACGGCTGTGTCAAGGTTATTTTGCCGACAAAAGGTGAACTTGTTGAATATAATTGGGATAAAATCTATGAAAAATTGGGAGTTTATCCAAACCAAGTTATTGACTATAAAGGCTTGCGTGGTGATACTTCGGACTGTATCCCCGGAATTAAAGGAATTGGAGAAAAGACTGCTCAAAAACTTTTGGCTCGTTATGGAACACTAGATGCTTGCCTTGCGGATTGCGAAAATATTCCTGAAAAATCCGTGAGAGAAAAGATTTGTAACGGTATTGAACAGGCAAAATTGAGCCAATATCTTGCGACGATTGTTCGTGATTTGGATATTAATTTTGATTTTGACAAAACGAAGGTTGAGCTACCTGATACTATTGCCGTGACTGAGTTTTTAAAGAAAATGCAGTTTTATACATTTATCAAGAATATAAATTCAATTATGTATTCTTTTGATAAAACAGAACATTCTGCTCCTGTTCAAGCTCCGCAGGTAAATTCAGATGGCTCAATGCAATTGGGCTTTTTCTCTGAGGCAGTAAGCGAGGAATTGAACAAAGAATCTAACCTTAATTTTGATAAAAAGTTGATTGTGGATTTGCAAGATTTAGAAGAGTTGGTAAGTCAGCTTAAATCTCAGTCTTTGATTGCGTTTAAGACTTATGCCGAGGTGAAAAATGCTGTAAATTCGGAACTTGTCGGGTTGACGTTTGCGTTTTCAGAAGGTGTGAGTGCAAAAGACCGGCTTGAGGTGAAAGATGAAGGGGAGATAAAAGCTTTTTATATTCCTTTGGCGCACTCTAATATAGAAAACCAATTGTCGCTTGATGTCGTTATTTCTAAATTGAAACCGATTTTTGAGGATAAAAATGTTAAAAAGACTACTTTTGACGCCAAGACCGAATTTAATGTTTTGCGAAATTTGGGGATAAATGCTGATGGTATAATTTTTGATGTTGTGCTTGCAAGTTATGTTCAGGATACAAACCGTAATCATGATTTGGAAATTCAAGCGATTGAAAATTTGCAGCATGCGATTACTCCATTTGCACCGTTTGAAAAAGAAAAGAAAAAACGGGTTAAATTTGTTGATGTTGACGCTGATATTGCGACAAATTTTGCGACAGAGGAAGTTGCTGTTATATTAGAGTTGTCAAAATATTGGGCTCGAAAATTAGATGAAAATGAACAAAAATTAGTTTATGACATAGAAGTTCCTTTGACTTTTGTGCTTGCGGATATGGAGTATGACGGTGTTTCAATAGACGAAAAATATCTTCAAGATTTGACGACGTATATGAACGGAGAGCTTGCAAAAATTGAAGGAAAAATCTATGAGCTTGCAGGTGCTCCGTTTAATATAAATTCTCCTCGACAGGTTGGAGAAGTATTATTTGACAAAATGTGGTTAAAGTCTAAAAAGAAACGAGGAAAATCTGCATATTCAACAAGTGCTGCTGTTTTAGAAGAGCTTGCACAAGAACATGAAATAGCAAGATTAATTCTTGATTACAGACGGTATGCAAAGCTCAAATCTACTTACACAGAGGCTCTTCCTGCATTGATTGAACGAAAAGATAACAGAATTCATACTACGTATAATCAAACTGTGACTACAACGGGCAGATTATCTTCCTCTAATCCTAATTTGCAAAATATTCCTGCAAGAACAGAGGAAGGCAATAAAATTCGTAATGCATTTGTACCGAAAGACAGGGAAAATTCTTTGATTTTGTCTGCTGATTATTCGCAAATTGAACTTCGCTTATTGGCGCATATTACAGAGGATAAACACCTTATGGAAGCTTTTAAAACTGGTGTTGATGTTCATACACTGACGGCGTCAAAGGTTTTTGAGGTTCCGATAGAGGAAGTTACAAAAGAAATGCGTTACAAATCCAAAGCAGTTAATTTTGGAATTATTTATGGGCAAAGTAAATATGGGCTTGCAAAAGCTGTTGGGATTTCAAATGCTGAGGCGGGAGAGTTTATTGATAAATACTTTGCAACATATCCGAGAGTTAAGGCGTATATGGAAGGAATTGTTCGAGAAGTTGAAAAACAGGGTTATGTCGAAACAATTTTCGGTCGCAAAAGATATTTGGAAACAGAACTTTCAAGTTCTAATGCAATGATTAGAGAGTTTGCAAAACGTGCTGCCATTAACCAGCCAATGCAAGGTACGGCTGCTGATTTGATGAAAATTGCAATGATAGATTTTGCAAAAAAATTAAAAGAACATAATCTTAAATCAAAAATGATAATGCAGGTTCACGATGAACTTGTGGTTGAGGTTTTGAAATCGGAATTAGATGAGGTTAAAACGCTTGTAAAAGAGGCAATGGAACTTAATCAGCCTTTGTCGGTTCCGCTTGTTGTTGATATAAATGTAGGTGAAACATGGAAAGAACAATAAAAATTTTATTTGTCGGATTATTGATGATTTTGTTGGGAGTAAATTCTGCAAAGGCCAATGATACAATGTCTTTGAGCACTATGGTTACTCCGCAAAATATAGATTATAATATTTGTACACGTAATTATATTATGACACCTGAAAAGTTGTTTTTTATGGCGATTGCAAGTATTAATGCGAATAGATTTACGATTGATGAAATTCAGTCAAAGACCGGTTATATCTTGTTTACGGCGGTTAATAAACAGTATTTGGCAAGTGTTGTGAAAGTAAGTTCAAATAAGTCGTTATTGAAGATTACGCCTGTAAACAATAACTATTTCTTTGCACCGGGGATTGTTTTGAATGTGTTTAGATATATTGATTTGAACGGAGCAACGCCTGTTTACACATTGTCAAAATCTTAGGCAAAGTTATATTAAATACTTTACCAAAATTATTTATTAGATTATAATTGCATTATGGAAAGAAATATTGTAAAACTACAAGGCTTGAATGTTGATTCTTTTACGTTTGAAGAAGCAATTGAGTATGCCAAAACGATTTCAGGACAGGTTGTGACAATTAACCCTGAAATGATTAATAATGCTGAGCAAAATCCTGAGTTTGCGGAAATTATAAATAATGCCGAACTTGTAATTCCGGACGGAATTGGAGTTCAAATCGGGCTGAAAATCTTAGGATATAACGTTAGAAGGATTGCAGGAATTGAGTTTTCTCGTCGAATGATTGAGGAATGTGCAAAGTCAGAACAATCGGTTGCTTTGGTAGGTGCAAAACCTGAAATTGTTCAGAAAGCGAAAGAAAATCTTGAACATGAAATTCAAGGTCTGTATGTGACTTATGCGCATGACGGATATTTTAAGGACGACGACGAAATTTTGAATGAGCTGAAAATTCGTCAACCAAGACTTGTTCTTTGTGCTTTGGGTTCGCCAAAACAAGAAGAATTTATTTTGAAAGCTAAAAAACTTCTACCAGATGCGTTGTTTGTCGGAGTTGGCGGAAGTTTTGATGTTTGGTCGGGTGTTGTTGAAAGAGCTCCTGAAATTTATCAAAAACTAGGGCTAGAATGGCTTTATAGAACGGTTAAAGAACCGAAAAGGTTTAAGAGAATTTTCCCGACTTTGCCGTTGTTTGTTCTGAAAGTATTACGTGAAAAGTTTATTCCAAAAGGAGTTTAATATGTTGAGTGCTAACGAAATCGAAAATTTGAAAAATCTATGTAAAGAAAATAGAAAAAATATTATAAAAATGGTTTATAACTCAAAATCCGGTCACTTGGGCGGTGCTTTGTCGTCGACTGAAATTTTGACGGTGCTTTACAACAAGTGTATGAAAACTTGTAAAGAATGGGGAAAAGGTGATGATTTTGAGGTTCGTGACAGATTTGTGCTTTCAAAAGGTCATGCTTCCGCTATTCTTTATTCTGTTTTGTCACAAGTTGGTTATATTCCAAAAGACGAATTACTAACGTTTAGGATTATTGGTTCGCGACTTCAAGGGCACCCATGTCCGCATTGTCCTGGGGTTGAAGTAGCTTCAGGTTCTTTGGGACAAGGTTTGTCGGTCGCTTGCGGAATGGCTTTGGGACTTAAACTTGATAAAAATCCTGCAAAAGTATTTTGCTTGATGGGCGACGGTGAGTTGCAAGAAGGTAGTGTTTGGGAAGCTTTTATGCACGGTGCTCATCATAAGTTGGACAATTTGATTGCGATTGTTGATAGAAACAGACTTCAAATAGACGGTTGCACGGAAAATGTTAAGGCGCTTGATCCGCTAGATGAAAAGTTGAAAGCTTTCAACTGGCAAGTCATTGAGATTGACGGAAACGATGTTGAAGCTGTTTATGATGCTATTGAAAAGGCAAAATGCGCAAATGGACCTGTTGTAATTTTGGCGAATACCGTTAAAGGTAAAGGCGTATCATTTATGGAAAACAATGCCGGCTGGCATGGAAAAGCTCCGAATAAAGAAGAGTTTGAGCAGGCAATGGTAGAATTAGGTTAAGCTATGATAATTGATAATTTAAAAAATATCGAAAAATACAAAGAGGTTTCGCCGAAGGTTGTAGAATTTTTGAAAACGCTTTCAAAAGACACACCTGTCGGACATTATGAGATAGAAGACGGAACTTTTGCAAATGTTGATGTTTACACGACAAAATTGCACAAGGATTGTAAACTTGAAGCTCATAAAAATTATATTGATATACAAATGCTTTTAGATGGCGTTGAAGAACTTGATTATACGGCAGTTGAGGGCCTGAAAGTTAGTGAAGTTTATGATGAAAACAGAGATGTAATGTTTTTTGAAACACCTCAAAAATCTCTTGATAAAGTAATTTTACAAGGTGATAAGTTTGCCTTTATTTATCCGCACGAAGCACATCAACCGCAAATGGCTCAGAATGTAAAACCTAGTGAGGTTAAGAAGGTTGTTGTTAAGATAAGAGTATAAGTAGGGCTTCCAATTTGTAAAAATTGATAATTTTTTTAATGTTTAATAGCAATCTGTAAAAATATTTATAATTTTTTTATTGCAATTCTTTTGAAAAATGCTATAATTATTGCAAGAGGAGATTGTGACATGGCAGGCTTTATTGATAGTTATAAAAAAGTCTTTGAAAATAAGAAAGCGCATTTGTATATTCTTTTGTTTGCTTTTGTTTGGTCTATTTTGTCGATGTGGTATGATTCCATTTTTAGCACAAGTATGAGTGTTAAGACTAATCCTATTGATATGATTTTTAATATAGCTGTCGGACTTTATAGTTTACAATTTTTGCATAACGCCATACATAATGTTAATAATAGTGTTCTTCCATCATTCAAGGGGTTTCCGCCAAAAGCAATATGGGGATATATTTGTCTTAATATTGTGTGGGGTTTTTATGCGTTTTTAGTTGCTGTTTTATGTGTAATTTCATACGTATGGACTCATTCTTTTATATTGCCAACTATTATTTTGATTGCGTTGTTACTAATTTCAGTTTTTATGAACTTTTTTTATATTGCGTTTGCGGAAGATTTTTGTTTTAAAGATTTGTGGAAATTACCATTAATCTTTAAGTTTGCAAAAGCCGCTTGGAAAGAAACTTATATCAAAATTATAATTTTTAGTTTGTTTAGTTTGGGAATTGCAATCTGTTATGTCCTATTGTATTGTGGTTTTCAGTTGATTGGGCTTGACACAATGTGGGCGGTTTTTAAAGATGTGTATGTAATAGATATTCTTATGAATACTTTTGCCGCATACTTTGTAGTTGTTACTTGGTCTTTGGCATTTCCGTATTCTTTGCTTTCTGTTTACAATGGCTCTATTAGACCAGTATTGAGAGAGGATTTTATAAATGTCGAGAATGCTTAGTGCTGTTAGAATATTGTTTAGTGGTAAAGAATTTTTGGATAAACAGCTTTGCTTGTTCTCGGTATGTGGTTTGTTAGGGTTAATGACAGGATATTTAGCATTATGGCAAGAAAATTATATTGAATTGACTTTATTTCAAAAAATTTTGTTTGTTGTTTTGGTTGCGATTTTTGAATTGTTTGTCGTTGGATACGAAGTTTTATTTTTGCAAAAAAGAGAACTTCCTGATATTAATATAGAAGTTTTTAAAGTTGCAACAAAAAAAATCCCGTTGATAGTCTGGGGAGTTTCTTTTATTTTTCATCTGTTAAGTGCTTTTTCTAAATACACATATTTTTCAGCTTGTGCTTTGATTGTATTAGGAATTCCTTTAACAATGGCTCTTGCCGGTTTCTCTTATGAATTTTCAACGGATAAAGTTATAAATGTATTTAAAAATCTTAAATTGAAAGACTATTTGTTATTGCTTTTGAAACGTATTTGGGTTGTCATTGCAAGTTATCTTTTGGTTTTTTGTGTAGTCTTTGTAATTAGTGTGATTTTCGGTGTTATTATAGGCGTTCAGCTTAAAGGCGATGTTAGTGCTTGGGCATTTTGGGTATCTTCGCATCAACAAGTTATCGCAAAGCTCTCTGTGTTTCTAATGTCAATATTATTGAGTTATAGTATGTTTTTAGGAACGTTGGCTTGGGATTATGAGTTGATAAAAACTTATGAAGACAATATAAGCAAAGATTAGTCTGTAATTTTTACTCTACCATCGTCTTTGATGTTGATAGGTTCGTTGTGGTGTGCAAAGTAGTCTTCTATGCATTTAGTAACATCAAAATCGCAAATTCTTTCAGCTTGATCGTATTTTTTTAACATTGTAAAGCCGTCATGACCTTGTGCGTAATAATCAGTTAGTGCTGTTTTGTATATTTTATCAGTTCTCGGATTTTTTATGTCGATAGGCGTTATGTTTCCTGACTTGTCAACAAAACTTGCACTTTTAAGTTCTCCGTCTTTCCCAATAGTGTATTGAAGCCCTGATACATGTACAATTCCCGGTTTGTTGTTTGTATTTATAAGAGATTTTGCGGAAACTTTTAATGCATCTACAATTTCTTTTTCTGTGTAATTCGCAACAACCATTTTATTTTTGAAAGGCGAAATGTCTTCTAACCATCTTGTGTCTAATTTTCCTGCTTCAAAAAAACCTCTTAGGGTTGCTGAGCCGAACATTGCAATATCGGTACCAAGTTCCTCTTTCATGCAATCGCAAAGAAAATTTCCATGGGGATTCGGTTCAATAGAAGCATTTTGAGGTGGAGGTGGTGCTGAATTAATGACTCCGACAATCTTCGGTTTTCCGACAATAAATTCAAACAAATGCTTAACGACGGGATTTCGCTTAAAGACACGTGTGCTTGTAACATTGTTTTGTACTTTTGTCAAAACTCCTTGATTGCTCCATTCGACGTTAAGCACACCAAAATAATTGCCGTCACGCCCCGCTTGAGTTATAACAACAGGTTCGCCTGATTTTGAATTGAATAAGTTTACTCCCGGCTTGACATCTTGTACTAAATTGTGTGAATGCCCACCAAGAATAATATCGACTCCGTCTGTGTTTTTTGCGATTTCTTGGTCGTAACCAAAGCCGACATGAGAAAGTAAAATAATTTTATTTACGCCCTGTTTTTTTAGATTATCGACTTCTGTCTGAATATCCTGAATTGTTGATTTAATGTTGTCAACTTTTAATTCTTCAAAGATTTTTCCATATTTAATTCTTGAAAACAAATCTACCGGAGCAGCTCCTATAATTCCGTATTTGGTTCCGTTTATTTCTTGAATGTATGATTTTTGAATTTTATCATGTAGTGGGTTTTGCGGCTTTATATTAACATTACAAGCAAGCATTTTGTATCCCATTTGTGGGATAAGTTCTGCCATGTGTTCCTGCATGTCGCATTCGTGATTTCCGACGGCAGACGCCATTATGCCCATAATATTTTGAGCTTCAACCATAACTTTGTTAGCCGGAACCGGTTCTCCAAGTTGGATATCGCCAGAAGACAGTTTTAATTTGTCGGTCGGAGTTGAAGGTGTAAAACTATCAAAAGCATTTGATGCAGAAATGGTTCTTTCCATGTTAATGGATTTGCCATGAAAATCATTGATATAAAAGATGCTTGTCCTGTTATTAGGTTCTGTTTTTCCGACTGACGAGTTCTTTGAAGCCGTCTGTGAACCATAATTTATTTGAAATTTGTTAAATACTGGCATTATCATCTAATCAAATCCCGAATATATTAAAGTCTCTAAAAAAAATTTTTGCTAGTTTGTAATAAAAGGTTTACAAAATTTATAATACAGATAGTCATAATTAAAATAAT
>ERZ1026880.1323-NODE-1323-length-10713-cov-50.930287_pt1 | contig 10713 bp, 19 predicted proteins | sample MGYA00380170_ERZ1026880 | MGnify/ENA primary metagenome ERZ1026880 (study PRJEB33269, sample SAMEA4719806) | human gut metagenome | biome: human-associated habitat; feature: organic feature; material: feces | place: Cameroon | collected 2013-10 ...
ATGGGTGTCCGGCAACGCAAGGGTGTACGGCGACGCAAGGGTGTACGGCGACGCAGATTATGCATTAGTGCAAGGTTTTGGAACGGAATTCCGTTGTACAACTTTTTACAGAGACAAAAACAAGAAAATAATGGTTAATTGTGGATGTTTCCATGGAGATTTAGAAGCATTTAGAAAACAAGTAAAAGAAACACGAGATGGAAAAATCGCAAAAGAATACCTGATGATTGCCGATTTAATGGAATATCATTTCGCGAGCGAGGATTCTGCCGATGAATAGTGTACTGCAATCAAAAAAAGAGTGTTTTTTCTGCAAAACTACCCGAAATTTACACAGGCATCATGTTTTGTATGGCAGTAGTAACAGAAAGCAAGCTGAAAAGTACGGTTTTACGGTGTATCTGTGTCTAAACCACCATACCAACGGCGGCGAGGCGATACACCGCAATCCCAATGGACCGCTGGACAGGTACCTCAAGGAGCTAGCTCAGAAGTATTGGGAGGAGAATAACGGAACGAGGGAAGAATTTATAAAAACATTTGGGAGGAATTACTTGTGAACAAGTTTAGAAACAAAAAGATTTTTACGACAGCTGGAAAGTTTGACAGCAAGAAAGAAATGCATCGCTATTTGGAACTAGCGGCGATGCAAGAAGCGGGGGAAATTACAGGATTAGAGCGACAGCCGAGATACATCCTCGTAGGTAGCCAGAAGCGAGAGGATGGCACCACAGAACGCCCTGTATCATATACAGCAGATTTCCGTTACACCGACAAAGAGGGCAAGATTGTTGTTGAGGACGTAAAATCCCCGCGTACAAGAAAAAATCCGGAGTATATCATCAAGAGAAAACTGATGCTTGAAAGGTACGGCATCACGATCAGGGAGGTGGCGTGATGGGAAAAATAGGAGACTCAAAAGCAAGAAAAGCGGCAAAAACGATCAGAAAGTACTGCAATAAACACAAGTATTGCGAGGGATGTATTTTTGATATGGGAAATGCAGGTGAAAACTGCCTACTGCTCAACAAAGGGTCGCTTGAATGGATAAAACAGCTGGACACCCTCCGGGGTTAAGGATAGATACACATTACAGAAACACGTTAACGGTTCCATGAGGAGCTATATGCCATTGATTCCTCCGGATTTATTCCGGAGGGGAAAGGAAAGAAAATGACGGTAGAAGAAAAAGTGGAATGGAAAGCAGCACAAAAACCCGTTGCTATTGTCGGCGCCGCGTTTATTACTGTTGACGGAGAGTTAAAAGGGAAACCGTTAGCTATTGAAGTGAAAATGGATAGTGGGGAAACAGCTTTATATGAGCGAATGGTTGACTATAACAATTTAGAGCAACTAAGAAAAGAGGAATAAAAATGCCATACGGTCTGAAAGATGAAGAATTTAATAAAATACAAAATGAAGTAGTTAAAAAACTATATGAAATACCAAGCCTTGACCGAGCCACATTTTTGGTGGAATGCACAGAGCAAGAGTTAAGGGAAGCAATGACCGAACTACGCAAAACACCTAAATCAAGGGGAAAAATTGAAGCAGTAGAAAGGGAACTGAGAAACAGAGGAAACAAAAACAAAAAAACAAAGTTTTTCCCAAGCGACTTGGCGGAAAAGAGATTTGCAAGGGAGTGGACGAAAGTGTGCGGAAGAATAAGGAGGAATGAATAATGACATTAGAAGAGGCGATTGGGATTTTAGAAAAGGATATACACACAGACCCACCAAAAAGTGCCATTACGGCAAGAAAACATGATAAAGCCATATTGATGGCGCTCAAAGCATTGGAAAAGCAGATCCCCAAAAAACCGATTATCTTAGATGTATCAATTGTCGGTATTAATTGGGAATGTCCTCTGTGCGGAAGACAGGTGGTGTCAGATGCAGAAAGCAGAGATAAATATTGCGGCGAATGTGGTTGTAAATTTGATTGGAGCGAAATTGATACACGATCGGAGGCATAGATGAGCGATAATACAATCGAACCGGATACATATATGGGTTTATCACAACAATACATAAAAGATGAAATAAGCGAGGATGAATTTGTGGAGCGGTATAACCGATTGATTGAGCAGGAGGCTGAAAAACACTGGGAACCGGTCGAACCACATGAGCATATATAAAGGAGTGATAAAAATAAAGAGCCTTTTAAGATACCCTGGAAGTAAATGGAGGATTGCTAGTTGGATACTCTCTTATTTTCCAGAACATCGTAGTTATCTGGAGCCATTCGTTGGCTCCGGAGCTGTATTTTTTTCTAAGCAGCGTTCAGACATAGAAACGATTAATGATTTGGATGGGGATGTTGTTAACTTATTTTATTGGGTGAAACATGACCCAGAAAAGCTGGCCCATGAAGTATATTATACTCCATATGCACGACAGATATATGATAATGCATATTTGCCAGATGATAAGGAAAGCAGTTTGGATAAAGCAGTCAAATTTTTAATTCGTTTGAACATGGGCTATGGTTATCGTACTACAGGGGCTAAAGTTGGATGGAAAAATGATGTGCAAGGAAGAGAAAAAGCATATGCAGCTTTAGATTGGAAAAGCCTACCGGATAGAATTATTGAGGTAACAGAACGACTTAGAGGAGTGCAGATTGAAAATAGACAGGCAGTGGATGTTATTTCCAGATTTAACTATGAAAATGTATTGATTTATTGTGACCCACCGTATCTGCTCGATACACGAAGCGGTGGAGAACAATATAAGCGAGAAATGACAGAAGATGATCATGAGGATTTGTTGTACCAATTAAAAAAACATAAAGGTTTTGTCTTACTTAGCGGTTATGAATCAAAAATGTATGATTTATTGTTAAAGGACTGGCACAAAGAGACTCATATAAATTATTCCCAAGCGGGAAGTAAAAAACAAGAAGTGTTGTGGATGAATTTTGAACCGCCAGCACAGTTGTCAATTTTGATTTAGCTACGAAGGAGGATAAAACTAAATGAAACAGCTTAGCCTTGAAGATATCAATCTTGATATGATTCCGATTAATGTTCTTCAGGATGTAGATAAGCGAATATCTGACTGGAGGTCAATGGGAGGCAAAGATTCCGATGCATACATCCAGAATCAATTAAGATATTTGAAACGAGTCGAGTTGATGGCAAACAACGCCGCGGATACGATCACATATTTTTAAACAGGAGGAACAAAAATGGACAGAAAAGAAATGATGAACGCATTAGAAACAATCAGAAAAGCTTGCACAGGAAGGTGTGAGGAGTGTCAGCTTGGAATAAAAGAAGGAATATACAAGCTAAAAGAAACAAATCCGGATGAGTGGACACCTAAAATTATGTGATTCAGTTGCAAGGACTGCGAGTATAAAGCATCTGAATGCTGCGAGAGGTGCGACGTTCTTGCCCATCCTGACGTTATTGTGGGGATCCGCTACAGAGCTATTGACGGAATACCAAGTCAAGAGCCTTGCGAGATAGTTGTAAGACTGACAAACGGAAATACGGTTACGTATCGGCGAGCGAACTAAAACAAAATGGAGGGAGAAAGATGTTAACTGCTGTATATGATACAGGGCGTTCTACCGACGCAATGGAAATCCAGAAAAACGCTCAATATTTGAAAGAAGAAATGACTGGTTGTATATACAGGCACTTCAAAGGAGAATTATATATCGTAACGGACGTTGTAGTAAATTCCGAGTCTCTTGAGATAGAAGTAATATACAAAGACTTTACACCTTCCCAACTTACATGGAGTAGAGGTTTAAAACAATTTTTTTCGGGAGTCAATACAACAAAGTACCCTGACGCGCTACAAAGAGTGAGGTTTAAAAAAGTTGGAAGAAACGGGGAGATAGAACGATGAGCATATTTGAGAGGAGAGAGAATAGGACATGGAGTTAAAAGAACTTACGAATAAAACATTGGAAATATTTGAAGTAAAAAGCGAAGATGCTCTTGCGGACAAGATATTTAATGCAGTGAAAAATAATGTTACCACTAAATTTTGCGAGTTCCGCGATTTGGTTGGAGATTTAAGTAATGATTGGTTACAAATGATATACCAGTATTATTTAGCAGACAGGAAAGAAAAGAAGCAAGATTATACACCCAAAAGTATTGGAATATTCATGGCAAAGCTTGTTGGAGACTCTGATAAAATCACTGACTTGTGTGCTGGTAGTGGAGCGCTGACTATTCAAAAGTGGAACGAGAATCATGGACAAAGTTTTGAACTATATGAATCAGATAAAAATGTAATACCGTTCTTGCTGTTTAACATGGTTGTAAGAAACGTTGAATGCATCGTATATCATTCGGATGTACTAAAACAAGAGATATATCACGTGTATAGAATTAGTAAAGGGAATGAATTTGGAAAGTTTACGGAGGTATTAAAATGAAAGCTGCTCTAATTTCGAATCCACCATACAACATGAAATGGAAAGCTCCTGCATTTGCACAGCTCCAGCCAAGATTTGCTGAGTGTTGCGTTATTCCACCAGAAAATAATGCAAATTACGCCTTCATTCTTACTGGACTTGAAAAGCATGATAGATGTGTATTCCTGATGCCAACATCAATATTGAGCAGTAGATTAAAAGAAGAGAGTGCAATTAGAACGTGGTTGATAGAAAAAAACCTCGTAGAAGCAGTGATTCTTTGTCCAGATAATATGTTTACATCAACATCAATAGGAACATGTATTCTGGTGTTAGATAAAAATAAAAAAACAGCAACAACTGAAATGGTTGATTTAAGAAGAAAATATGACGAAGAAGTGCGTGAACAGAACGGCCAATACGGCAGTCCTTCTCACACAAACAGGACATACAAAAAAACTTTTAAAGTCATAACAGAAGAAACGATGAACGAAACAGTTTCGGCAATTAAAGAACGAAAAAGCATTCAAGGCTTTTGCAAATCTGTAAGTATTGAAAGAATGAAAGAAGATAAATGCACGTTGCTGGCAAGTCATTATATCGACATTGAAGAAGCGGCAGATTCCCATAGAAGCTATGCAGATATAGTTGCTGACATAAACAGAATCACGAGAGAAAAAAATGCATGTAAATTAACACTGAATGAGACGATTGCAAAGGGCATGGGATTCGATATTGAAATATACAAGCAAGACCAGCAAGAACTAGGATTAAACGAACTGCTTGAACAACTAGGAGCTGAAAAGTTAGAAAAACAAAATTATTTTTCTACTTCAAAAAAGAAAAATGAGATTAAATTTGAAAACAATAGCAAAGAACATCTGTCAAGCATACTGGTTATGATCCTGCAGAACTGGAAACAGCATATCTATTACCTCAACCAAGAAGAAAATAGATATCTGGCAGAATTAAGAGATGCATTGATTCCTGATTTGATTGGCGGAAATGTTCAAATTCAACCGTCACGAGAATATAGATGATGGTTGCGCGGAGGTAAGAAAGTTGAGTAACCCAAAACATGATTGGTATGGTCACGCAGTCAAGCAAGTAAAAAAGTACCCAGATAAGTTAATTGCAGAAAATACAGCTCAGTCAGCCCTATGGATGTATGCTATTAACAAGGCGATAAAGCAGACAGAGGGGATGGACAATGGTGAGGACAGAATGAAAGCCGTACAGCTGGTGTATTTTAATGACAGATACACGATAGCAGGGGCGGCGGATAAGCTCGGATACGCAGAAATGACTGTCCGCAGATGGCTTAGTGCTTTCGCCAATTTGGCTGGGAAATATGCGGGATATTAGAGAGGGGAAATTATCTCCCTCTCTTTTTTTATGTTTGTCTAACATGGCTTAAAAAATGCCGTACAATACACTTGTACGGACGAGTGCTGGTAACTTTTTGTGAGACATAGCCTCCTTCTATCTTGTGGTAAAAGAATCAGCTCTCATCCCGCGTAAAAGAGAGCACACAAGACACCTATCCCACGGCGCCTTGTGTCCCATACAGGTTGCGGGTCTACAAGTGTTTAGAGACCAGCCGCTTATTAGTCTTACCCCGGCGGCTGTTAAGGTGCAATTCCTTATACTTGTATTTAGTTGCGTTATGCAACTGGTGTAAACGATTTTTTTCATATTTTCTTTCCTTTCATATAACCCCGTAAACAATCCATTACGGGGTTATGGTTGTATTTAGGAGGTGACCCCAAAATGGGATAAGTAAATACCAGGAGTGGCTGACCCAAGAAGGGTTGCTAAAAATAGAGGGATGGGCGCGAGATGGGTGCACAGACAAAGAGATTGCGGCAAACATCGGCATCAACCCAGATACCTTGTATACATGGAAGAAAAAATTTCCAATTTTAGCCGATACCTTAAAAAAGGGAAAAGATGTTGTGGACAGGCAAGTGGAAAAAAGCCTGTTGCAACGGGCGTTAGGATACAGCTACGAGGAGACGAGCGAAAAGTACGAAGGCGGAGTGATGACGGAGCGAAAAGTAACAAAGAAGCACGTCGCACCGGACACAACAGCACAGATATTTTGGCTAAAGAACAGGAAGCCAGAACAGTGGCGAGATAAGCCACAGTCAGAGAGTGCAAGCGACAAAGCACTGGCGAAAGCTATTGAAATCCTTGGGGGTGTCGATAGTGCCATTGACTAGCAAGCAAGAGGAATACCTGCAAGGCTGTAACCATCGTTGGAACGTGAAGACCGGAGCAACAGGCTCTGGGAAATCCTTTGTTGACTACGCGATCGTAATCCCTCAACGCCTGACACATCTAAAAGGATTAGGGCTGGCTGTGATGCTTGGCAACACCCGCGGCACACTACAGCGTAACATACTTGACCCCATGCGAGAGATTTGGGGCGAGGAGCTAGTTGGTGAGATACGCAGCGACAACACAGTACAGCTATTTGGCAAAAAAGTATATGCGCTAGGTGCCGACAATAAGAAGCACGTTGCAAGGATACAGGGAGCGACGATTGAGTACGCCTATGGCGACGAGGTGACGACGTGGAATCAAGAAGTTTTTGAAATGTTGAAGTCTCGTCTCAGGACATCACACAGTCATTTTGATGGGACCTGCAACCCAGCGGGACCGAAGCACTGGTTTAAAGGCTTTCTGGATTCCGATGCAGATATATTTCAGCAGGCGTACAACATACACGATGGTTGTTTGCCCCCAGCGGTAGTAGACGAACTAATAAAAGAGTACTCAGGGACACACAGGTACCAACGCTACATACTGGGCAAATGGGCAGTGGCAGAAGGGCCTGTGTACGATATGTTTTCAGAGGAAAGGCACGTCTGCAAAGCAAAGACCAGTGGAGAGATAATTGTGAGCAGTGATTTTGGCATGCAGAACCCTACCGTCTTCTTGATCTGGCAGAAAAGAGTAGATACCGGCAACTGGCACTGCATAAAAGAGTACTACTATTCAGGCAGGGAGAACAACCGCATGAAGACAGTCAGTGCGCTAGTAAAAGGACTAGAGGACACGCTAAGCGGGCAGAAAGATGATTTGGTGATCGTTGACCCATCCGCCACCGCTCTCATTGTGGAGTTACGTAGCAAAGGGCATAAAGTCAAAAAAGCGGACAACACTGTTAACGATGGGATAGCAGACGTTGAGACGTTGTTGACACAAGACAAGTTATCGTTTGACCCGTCTTGCACACACACGATCGAGGAGTTTGGTATCTATGCATGGGACCCAACAGCGGCTGACAAGGGAAGGGATGAAGTTATAAAACAGTCAGATCACGCAATGGACGCAATTAGGTATTTTGTAAAAACAAAAAAACTCGTCAAACGTAACAGAACAAGACAATATAAATCAATTCTAGGGTGATAACAATGTATTTATCATATCAAGACTTCGTTGCCGCAAAAGACAAAGGGCAATTTATAAATCAGTTTATAAAATTTCACGAGAGTACAGGAGCATACAAAGAGGCACTAAAGGCGGACAAATACGACGCACAGGAAAACGAGACTATCTTGCAATTTCAGCGCGTTTACTACACTTTATTAGGTCAAAAAAAAGTAGACAATTTCTCATCCAACGCACAGATATGCTCTAATTTCTTTCACAAATTAAATACACAGCGTTGTTCATACAGTTTAGGGAATGGCGTGTTTTTTAATGACATGAGTGTCAAGGACAAACTGGGCAAACAGTTCGACAGAAGGATTAAAGAGGCGGCTTACAATGCGTTAATCCACGGTCAGTCCTTCCTGTTTTGGAATGTGGACCACGTGCATGAGTTTCCTTTTACGCAGTTCGCCCCGATGTGGGACGAAGACACAGGGGCATTGATGGCGGGCATAAGATTTTGGCAACTAGATGAGCAGAAACCGTTTAAGGTTGTGCTGTATGAGATTGACGGATACACAACCTACAGCGCAGAGAGTAAGTTTGGAGAGTTAAAAGAGACCACTTCCAAACGGGCATACAGACAAAGAGTGGAGGTTGCGAACAGTCTAGAGCCGGAAATCATCGGTGAAGAGAACTATAGTTCCCTCCCTATTGTACCGATGTTTGGCAACAAGCGGCATATAAGTACCCTGAGGGGGATGCGGTCAAAGATTGACGCCTACGATGCAGTACAGTCTGGTTTTGCCAATGATTTAGACGACTGTGCGCAGATGTATTGGTTAATTTCTAACGCCGACGGTATGACAGACGATGAGTTGGCGGAATTTAGAGACAGACTCAAATTCCAGCACATCGCAAAGGCCGAGGAAGGGCAGGTACAGGCATACACGCAAGAACCGCCGTATACCGCCAGAAAAGAGTTTCTCACACAAATGCGGTCAGAGATTTATGAGGACTTCGGGGCGTTGGATGTACACGCCATAGCCGCCGGAGCAACAAACGATCATATAGACGCCGCATACCAGCCACTAGACGACAATGCAGATGATTTTGAGTACTTTGTAGGCGATGCGATCGAGAAGATTCTGGAGCTTGCAGGAATTGATGACGAACCACAATTTAAGCGAAACAGAATCAGCAACGAGAAGGAACGAACAGACATGATTCTTGAGGCAGCTAATTATCTGGATGAAGAAACCATCCTGAAAAAATTACCGTTTGTTGCGCCGGAGGAAGTGCCGGACATTTTGGCAAAGCTGGACGAAGAATCGTATAACCGCTACACAGAACCACCTGAACCAGATACGCCGGAAGATAACCCAGAAGGGGATGAATAACTATGTATCCATCCGACAAGTGGACAGAACAGGAACTGCAAAAGTTAGAAAAACGGTTAGCAGAAATATATAAGCAGGCTGGAAAAGAGCTTGACGGCAAAGTGAGAAACTATTTTAAACAGTTTTCTAAACGGTACGCCAAAGAATATGCGGCATACCAGGCAGGAAAGTACACCAAAAAAGAGTTTGAAGCATGGCTGATGAATCAGTATGGCAGAGGGCAGAGGTGGGAAGCACTCCGTGAGGACATGGCGCGGAGGCTGACAGAATCAAACCAGATTGCCGCGGCATACATCAACGAGAAGACCCCTCTTGTGATTGCCCTCAATCACAATTTCGAAGCATACATGATTAAATCTCTTATACCTGACAGACGGATAAAAGAAATTGGAGATATTGCTTTTAATTTAGTTGACGAACACACAGTTAAACGGCTGACGGTCAGAAAACAAAAGATTCTTCCGCCTCGAAGGGTACTAAAAAGCAAGGATGTGCATTGGAACAAGAAGAAATTGCAAAATGCACTATTGCAAGGAGTTTTACAGGGCGACAGTATAGGAAAGCTCGCAGGGCGATTCCAAGACGTTACAGGTATGAATCATACTGCCGCAATTAGAAACGCCCGCACAGCGTTCACAGGGGCGCAGAACGGGGGCAGGCAGGCGGCATATGAGGAAGCCTACCAGATGGGGATTGATGTAGTTAAGCATTGGACAGCGACAAAGGACTTGAGGACACGAGACAGTCACAGAGCATTAGATGGTGAGGAAGTACCATTTAACATGGCATACTCAAACGGTCTTATGTATCCGGGAGACCCAAGCGGAATTCCGGCGGAGGTTTATAACTGTCGTTGTACGCAGAGGACTGCGCTGCCCGCCGAACTGGCACAACCGCGAATGATACGTGTCAAGAATTTGGAAACAGGCAGAAACGAGGTCGTAGAAGATATGACCTATTACGAATGGTTAGCAACGCAAAGGGGGCAAATATAATGGCGGATATTGATGTTGTGAGCCATGTGGATGAAGTAATTTTAAAGACCACCATGGCACTTGCAAGAGCGTTAGAACAGGCAGGGTCCGCTGCAGAAGGGCACGCAAAAGACCTTTGCCCGGTCGATACAGGCGCGTTGAGAAACAGTATTACACACCAGACCGACTTGGAAAATCTCACGGAAACAATAGGCAGTAACGAAGAATATGCCGCCTATGTGGAACTGGGAACTGGTATGTATTACAAGGGAGGACGAAAGACCCCGTGGACTTATCAGGACGATAAAGGACAGTGGCATATCACAAACGGTCAGAGGGCACAGCCATATTTAAAACCGGCGGCGGCAAATTACGCAAAAGAATACACAGCAATCATTGCGGATGAATTAAAAGGAGCGATGGGATAATGGACAGATTGTCTTTACTCGTCAAGGCAAAGGAAACGGCAGAGTATTTTACTGATAAAAAGTTTAAATACTCGCAGAATGTGGCGAATAGCTGGGCGGGTGCAAAGAAGAAAAAGGTAAGTAATTGTGCATCGTATGTATGCTATTGCCTACAGC
>ERZ1026880.1324-NODE-1324-length-10712-cov-6.306371_pt1 | contig 10712 bp, 11 predicted proteins | sample MGYA00380170_ERZ1026880 | MGnify/ENA primary metagenome ERZ1026880 (study PRJEB33269, sample SAMEA4719806) | human gut metagenome | biome: human-associated habitat; feature: organic feature; material: feces | place: Cameroon | collected 2013-10 ...
TACACGTAAGGAGTCGTCGGCAGCGTCAGATGTGTATAAGAGACAGATATTATATATAATACTTTGAGATTGCAAAAATTGCCAATATGTTAATTTTTTATACTTTTATGTTACAATTTGTTCATAATTGTAACATAAAATTTTAAATATACACTAAACCAAGAGATTTAATTTCTCTTGCACAAAATCAGCGAGGACAAGCATGAAAAGCGGATTTACAGCAATAATAGGACGTCCGAATATGGGCAAATCGACATTACTCAACCAAATATTGGGACAGAAAATCGTAATTGCAACCGATAAGGCTCAAACTACAAGAAAACGTATAAAAGGAATTTACACAACCGAGCAGGGACAAATTGTCTTTATCGACACCCCTGGGGTACACAAGCCACTTAACAAACTCGGAGAATTCCTTCTTGACGAATCAAAACTTGCGGTACCAGATGCTGATTTAATCCTATTTTTAGTTGACGGCTCAGAACCTGCCGGTAAGGGCGACAAATGGATTGCACAAAATCTTTTACAGACAAACATTCCGATAATTATCGTTATGAATAAAGTTGATAAGGTCAAAAAACTCGAAAAAATTGAACAAAACCTTTTGACTTACAAACTTTTGTTTGAAAAAAACTATCCAATAGTAAAAATTTCTGCAAAAACCGGCAGAAATATAGATACGCTTATTAAAAACATTTATAAATCACTGCCCGACGGGGATTTGTTATATCCGGAAGACGTCGTAACAGAAGAAACGATGCGAGATGTTGCCGAAGAAGTTGTTCGTGAAAAAATCTTGCTTAATACATCTGATGAAATTCCACATTCTGTTGCCGTAAAAATTGAGAGCTACACTGAAAGTGATGATATCGACAGAATTTACGCCTCAATTTTCTGCGAAACAAAGAGCCAAAAGGGGATTTTGATAGGCAAAGGTGGAAGTTTGTTGAAAAAAATCGGCACCGAAGCTCGACTTGAACTTGAAAAAATAGTAGAAAAGAAAGTATTTTTAGGGCTTGAAGTTAAAATCGACAAAGATTGGCGTAAAAAACAAAGTTCGTTGAAAAACTTTGGCTATGAAAACGAAAAATAATTATAATAAAAGCACATTGTAAAAGAGCCGTAATTCTCTCACTAACGTTTAGAATTACGGCTCTTTTATAATCAAAATTTGTTAGAAACTGTTTTATTAATATTCAAAACAACTATATTTTGAAGAATTACCTTTTTATGCATTATACCGCTTAAAGGATTTTTCAATGTTTTTGGAGATTGTATTTTTAACAGTATCGTATTCTGTTGTTAGAGAAGAAATTTCTGTATCAAGGTTTTTCATCTTCAAATCCAATGTTTCTTCTTTTGCATTAAGTTTTGCTTTTTCAGTTGTATATTTTGCTTCTGCTTGTGCAACCTTTGTATCATCAGTAACTTCTTTGATATAAGAATCTGTTGCATAATTTTCTTGGTAATAGTATCCGTCATCTTTGGTTTTTGATAAGTATAACATACCATTTTGTAACATTTGTTGAAGATATGTTTTATCTTCAATTTGGTTGTTTTCAGTCCAACCATTTGCACAAATCTGGTTGAATAAGGCATCATAGAAGGTAGCTAGTGCCATGTCATCACTAGAAACAGAAGTTCCTGTTTTCATTACATACTGATATGTTGTATTCTTTTCTGCAAAGTTGCTATTACCTTTACTACCTTTATTGACGTTAAAAATTTGTGTTCCTTTGTCGTCAACTTTGGAAATACCATTCATATAGTCTGCGAAGTATGTCAAGTACGCCTGTGCAATATTGGACAAACTTAAACCGGCAGTCGCATTCATACCTTTCTTGCATGATCTATGTCGTCTTGCGTAAGTGAACCCAAAATAGTCACCAAATTTCAAACTTTCTTCCTCGTTATCTTTTGTTTTTTTATGGTCACCATGTTGTTCACCCATTGCACCCCAATTATTGTCCTTACAAGTAAAGAAATCTTTTAATTGTGAAGTTGCATAGCTCAACGCTTGTTGTGCATAACTGTTTGTGTTTAAAATGCTTGAAAATTGTTTTTCTAACCAAGAAATAAGACCGGTTGTAGAATCTGTTAAGTTACTAGCTACTTGTTTCATTTCATCGTCAGCCCACCTATCCTCATCTTTAGAAAGCATTAATAGCCCAACATTATCATGAAGCAATTCATATAGTGTAAACGAACTAGACTCTGCATTAGAGCCAACTTGTGTTCCATTTTTATAATACTTGGTTCCATTACCCTTTTCTGAAACCACGTTTCCAACTGTTTTAAAATCATACGAATCTGTACAATTTTGTTGAATATACTCAAGTAAATAGTTATAATTCCCGGTTATAGTTTGGGTTGCAACGGTAACATCTCCACCAAAACCTGCATTTTGGTTATATGGAAGTTGTTCAATTCTAGTTCCCAGATCAGATGTAATAATTTCTTCTCCAACCAAACCTTGAATAAATTTTTTTCTTAAATCTTCTGACGGCAATGTTCCTAAACCTTCTTGCGGAATGCCGGCTTTACGAGCAACTTCGGCATATTTGCTGTTTAAAGTAATTCTGCCCATTGAGTCAGTTACTGTTATCGGCATATAATTATTTAATGCAGATGGATTCATCAAAATTCCATATGTTAAAGGCGTTGAGGTATCGCCTTTTCCATAATAATCATAAACCAATTTTGATTGGTCTAATGAGTTTTGATATTCGTTAGAAAGGTCAGCAAGTTCTCTCGCCAAAGCAATTTTTTGGTGAGAAAGCTTCATTGACTGATATTCACAGTCGGATTTACGACCTGTGATTGTCAATAATCTAGCTTGTCCTGCTGCTAATCCCATTGATTTACATTCCTTTCGTAGTAACGTTCATATTGTATTACGGACTTTTTATGCAAAAACTTTAAAATATTCAGCCCAATTGTAACATGTCTTAACACAAAACATTAATATTCAATACAAATATAAATATTACCTCAAAGGCTATCAAAAAAAATAAAATAATTTAAATCAATATGTATTCTTATAAAGCTTCAAGCTCTAACAACAAAACACTTATATTCTTCCAAAACCAGTTATTGGCTCCGCAAGTCTTACCTGAATTGTTGTGCCATCAGGGATTTGTGCTTCTTTCCCTCGCTGCATTGTACCACGCAAGCCTCCACCGACAGCACCTATACTTGCAAATGTTGCCATATTTCTACCCCAATCATCTCCTCCACCAAGTGCCGTCAATGCCGCCCCCACAAGCATACTGCCGATTGCACCAACCAAAACGTCACGAGTCATTTTTTGTGCACGTTCACTTTTGGCTTTGAGGTATACTTTCTCCGTAGAAATCGCTATCTGACTACCTTCCGGAGTCAAAATCTCGTTAAAACTTATCTCAATCATACCACTTCCATAAGCCAATCCCGCATTTTGGGCATCTGTTGCAGCTCCGTAAACAAGACTTCCGGCAGGTGCAATTAATTGCCCGTTATACCGAAAATCTTCTGTCAAACGCACAGTCAGCCTATCGTTTTTCTCCAAACTTCCTGAACTTATGCCGGAATCAAATGTTACATTAAAAACTGTCCCAGCCGGAATATTTGTGACATAACCGTTCAAAGACAGATTTTGTTGTGGTGGTGTAAATGCGTTGTTTTTTATATTTTTCGTTTCAGCAGGAAGAAGGATTTCGCTTTGTTGTTTATTTTTAATTTCTGATCGATTTCGCTTTTTTGTAAAATCATTCGGTTGAACATTTGTGTACTGATTTTTATTTCTGTCAAACTCCGCCTGTGCTTCGTCAGAAAAATCGTATTCCGCAAACACAGGTAGTGCAAGGATTTGAAAACATATTAACAGTGCCAAAATCTTTTTCATTATATATACATTATAATATATTCTTGAATTATTACAATATCCTTGTTATAATTTGTGAATAAGGAGAAGATATGGAAAAATTATTAGAACTTTTAGCAGTAGTAATTAGTGCTTATATTATCGGTTCAATTCCGACAGGATATATTATTGTAAAAACATTCACCGGCGAAGATATCAGAACAATCGGTTCTGGTTCAACAGGCGCAACAAATGTTAAACGAGTTATGGGCAAAAAGTGGTTCTTCATAACACTTTTATTGGACGCTTTTAAAGGTGCGTTACCGGTTGTTTTGGCATCATTGTTTGCAAAGTCTTTTACAGGAATTGGGCTTTTGCCTGTACTTGCAGCCGTTGCAGTAATATTAGGACATAGCAAATCTATTTTCTTAAAATTTACGGGCGGAAAATCTGTTGCATCAGGCGTTGGAACGATTTTGGCGTTGAATTGGCAAGTAGGACTTGTTATTGCTGCAATTTGGGCGGTTATAACTTTCTTTTCAAGATACGTGTCATTGGGTTCAATTATCGCTCTTGCACTATCGCCGTTTATTATGTGGGCATTCCACGCTCCTGTTGCGTATATCGCATATTGCGGTTTGGGAGCTTTGTACATAATTTGGTTGCACAGAACAAATATTCAAAGACTTATTAAAGGCGAAGAAAACAAGGTGAGATAATGGATTTTTCGATACTTTTAATCGGTTTAGGAATAGTAATTCTTTTGTTTATTATAGGGAAAATTTTTTCGATTTTGACAAAAATTTTCTTTATAATAATTCTTGTTGTCGCAATTGCTGTCGGATTTTTCTTCTGGCAAAATAGTAATAACAATCAAACAACTCAACCTAAAACAAGTATTAGTACATATTTCATTAATAACTGATTTAATTTTTCTTGCTCTTGAATACGGCAATATATTCTAGTATCGCACCGCCAATTTCTTCATTTGGGTCAAAGGGGGCAGGTTGCGGGTTTATCGAGTTTTGGATTAGCATTTTGATGAGCGGTCCAAATGCATCAGGAACCAAAGTTTTTCTGTAAATTCCAGCCAAAAACGTCTGAATATTAGGTGATTTTGTGTCATTGAAACGGCTCAAAATTGGATACATCTTATCAATCCCCTTTGTTCCACCCTCAATCATTCTATCCAGAATATAAAGCGTTTCTGTCACTTGCGCCTCGTTATTAGAATGCTTTAAAATATCTCCCAAATACGGCAAGGCAGCCTCTTTTTGTGCTACAAAAAACTTTACCTTATTCGGATCAACATAAGTATAATTTCTGTCATTCGTCGGCAATTTGCAATGCTTATATTCAAACGAATCTCCGGCATCAACTATCGGGCAAGGCTTTTGCAGATGTTGAAATTTATCCTGAAAAACCTTAGGGGCAGAATGAACTCTCGCCTCGCTTAAATGGTGAGGTGACTGTTGAATATTCCACAAATTTTGATTTTGATTTAAACATACATTATACATCTAAATTCTCCTTATGAGTAAACGAACGGAGGTCCGTTTTTGATTTCAAACAAAATATTGTCCGCCATAACTTTCAATTCTTCCTTCGGCTTACCGTTTTGTGCTTGTTTATAAAATTCATCAACAAGCGGTTGAATTGCGGCGTCTTTTTTAGACTTAAAGTTTCTCAATTCAGTTGACACAAGGCGATTTTGCAAATCAACTTCTGTTTGAGCGTTCAATTTTTTTACCTGAACTTCTTTTATCGCATCTCCTGCGAGCTTTCCGCCATAACTAATCGCCGTCAAGCCGGTTATGCCAAAGAAAAGTTGCTCAAACTGCTTGTTATCGGTATCCAAAAGCCAGTTGTAAAAAAACGCTCTGTAATCGTTTACATGCGAATAAAACGCCGGTTTTGGAGTTCCGTCGCCCCCAATCGTTGCATTGACAGAAGTCGTCGAGGTCTTAGCCTTTTTAACAAGTTTTTGTATAAACTCTGCAACCTCGTCTTTGTTCCAGCTCAAATCTTTCAAATGCTCTCTGATAACATTTTCATTTGCATCAATCGACTGAAAATATGCGTCCAAAAGTTTTTTGTCTTGCTCTTTCGTCACATCTGTCGAACATTTTATCACATTTTTAATCAATTCTTCTTTTTTATTAATAAAGTTATTTAAAAGTTTGTTGCTTTTACTCAAATTTTTAAGTGCCCAAAAGCCTAGTCCAACAATAGATGCAACGGTTCCGGCTCCGAGAAGAAAATAGTTTAAAGTTTTTTCGGAGTTTGAGTTCTTATCAGATTTATTCCCGTTAAATGAAAGACGCTTACCAAAATTCGTTAACATCGGTCTTTGCTGTCCTGTCAAATAATTATTTAATTCAATTGCTTTTTCTGCAAGCATACTTCTCGTAATCTGCATTTTGCCGGCAAACGATTGGGTTTCGATATTAATAAGTTTTTCTTGCATATTTTTTTGAATATCAGCTTCTCGCTTTTTTACCCAAACTTCTTTGAAGCCGTCAAAAAACGTTTTGCCCATAAATCCCATTGCGGTAAGTGCTAAAACCCCAACACCTGCTCTAATAGTCTTATTTGTCGGGCTTTGAATCATCTGATATAAAGCCTGATGTGTTTCTTCGTTAATCGCAACATTTCTTGTTGTCGGCGGAAGTCGTTTTTCATCAGGTATTTTGAGGTTAATTTTTGTATTATGCTTTATGAATACGGAAAGTAATGCAATAGTAGCCATTACACCAACTGCCAAACCACTAATCGGCAAAAGGCTTTTTTGCGGAGAAATATTTTTTTCATAAAGCCTTTTAGGCATTTGTGTATTATTTGAAATTACGAGCGTATCGCAAGTGTCATCTAGATTCGGCGAGCAATCGGAACAATCTTTTATAAAATTATTCACAAGAACGCCTTCTTTTGTTTCTGTGCTGGTGCGTTTTTGCGACTTGGTCAAATTCCGTTGTTGGCGTATTGTTTCTGCATCATGAAGCGGAGTCGTTGTCAGTGTCATCTTTTTCGTTTCCTGTCAATTTTTTATACAAATCATGTATAAATGTTTTTAGCTTGAAAGCTTTTTTAGTTTCATCAATCTGTTTTTCATCGTTATCAGTATTTTTTGGATTAAATATTGAGAATAACGATTTGATTTTTTTCTTCAAGTTTTTAAAACTTTCCGAAATTTTCTTTTCAATAGAGGCTTTGAGTTCGCCTATCATTGCGGTTAATTTGTCTGAGATATCGATCAGTTTTTGTTGAACCGTTTGGACTAAATTAGAAATAGTTGTCGGAATATTCGCAATTGCCTTTAATGTTCCGCCAAGCACAGTGTTAAGCACAAAATTCACCGGTTTTGCAACAATTGCAGGCATGGTGGAAGATAAAAAACCTCCGATATTGGCTAGTTTTTGACTGGCATTCATAAGTGCATTTTGGAAGGCTCTAACATTGTTTGCAAAGTTTTGAGCGTCTTGTTCTTTTTGAAGTTTAGCATTTTTTTGAGCTTTCAAGAATGCTCCGATAGCAGCGCATTCATTCCAACTCATTTCTCCCGGCTTTGCGGAAAAATCTGCCTTTTTGGCTCCGCCACTTCCCATTCCGTTACAAATCGGACAGGAACCCAAAGGAAGACCATGCGGACATGTTCCAATTTTTGAATTATTGGATTGTATTGCTGTTAAAGACATTAAAAAATCCTCTTTTTCAAGAGGCTCTAAAAGAACTTCGTTCAAACTGAGCGTAAACGAATTCATTTTTGAGCATTCCGACTTTTACGGCTGCGCCAGCAGTTGGAGATGTTCACTCCATTTCCTCTATACTTCAAGGGTAAAATAAGCATTAGAAAAAAGTCAAGTAAAGTTAATCTTTCTTAAAATTATCTACTCGTCTATTTGCTATATTTTAGTTCTCGGTGTACAATTCATGTATGGTAGTAAAAGAACAATTATATTCAGACATTCCGCCAACAAAGTTGAGGAACAAAGAGGAGAAATTTAAACCGGCAAAGACAAGTCGTTTTTGGTTATGGGTTGCAAGCATGTTTTTCTTTAACATGCTCCAAAATCGTTTTTACGCTTTCAGATATCGAGGCGAAGAAAATTATTTTGAAGCAGAAAAAGATGTTCCGACAATCCTTTTTGCGCCACACTGCAACTGGTGGGACGGAATTGTACTTTATAACACTACTCACCGAATTTTCCACAAAGAAATCAGATTAATGGTTGAAGAGTTGAATAGATTTCCACTTTTAAGACGTGGCGGTGCTTATTCTGTAAACAAAAAATCTCCGCAATCTGCAATGAAAGCTTTGCAATATTCAGTTGATGTTGTTGGGGATTTGAGAAACATGCTTTGCATTTTTCCACAAGGTATTATTAGACCGCCTCATTTCAGACCGATTGAATTCCAGACCGGATTGGCATATATTGCTGAAAACGCCGTAAAAAGATATGGAAAAGTTAATTTAATTCCAATGGCGGTTGATTATACATTTTTCAGAGATAACAGACCGGAAGTGATTGTTGAATTTGGAAAACGTATTGAACTTCGCAAAGGCAATGAGTTAGATAAATTAAGCAGGAAAGAATTGACTCATTATCTGGAACATGCTTTGACAGAAACTTGTGACAACCAGTTTAAAGAAATGTCGCAAGGCGATATCTCTAATTATAAAATTTTATTTAAACAACATTTAAAATGGTATAGACGCATTGAACAACGTTTAAAAAGCATTGACTTGCCACCTGTTTCTGAGGTGTAGAGCATTTTAAATTAGATTACCAAAAAAGACTGAGAAAATTCTCAGTCTTTTTTTTAGTTCAATTTTGATATTTTATTGTTGGACAAGTACCAACTAATGAATATTCAAATTATGTTTTTCGGAACGAATTGCTTTCATACCATCGGTAATAACTTGTGAAGAAACCTTTTCGCCTGTCATCATATTGTAAACATTTTCAGGATTTTTTAAATCTCCGTTAAACCTAAACCTTCCATTAACATTTTCAAATACTCCATATTCAATACCACTATAAGTATCACCCATTTGTCTAATAGAACCATATGCAGATTTTTCTTTTCTCCAAATATTCATCAATGTTCCATTTTGTGGATCAAATTGAAACCTTGTTTGTTGTGATAAATACTTTGATGCAACATTCTTATCTAAAAGAAGAGTTCCTTCGGCTCCTTCTTTTACACATAACGAAATATTTTTACTTCCTGATTTTGATGCCCAAACATCGCCAGCTTTAACATTCCCTTTTTCAAAATCTCTTACAAATTGTTTAACAATATTTGATGAACGCTTTGTAACTGTTTTCAATAAACTTAAAGTAATTCCCATATTAAAATCTCCTTAACTTATACTTTTGAAATCGATTCCCCTTACTCTTTTATAAAAACATCAAAGCTGAAAATATTGACACAGTACCCCGCCCAGCATAGCATAGCATAGCATAGAGGCATTATGACAGGGTTTGAGCCTATTTTAAACCTATCTTTACATTTTGTTACAATTGAACTTAGTTCAATTTTGATATTTTATTGTTGGACAAGTATGCCCAACCTACATTCTATATTCACGCAAAACAGATTACAAAGTCGTCATTCTGAGGTTCTACTGAACCGAAAGAATCCAGCTTATATATTATAATACTGGATTGTTTCGCTAAACGCTCACAATGACGACTTCGTAATTCGTTTTGCTACATAATTAAAGATTGAGAAGGAATACCCAATCCACAATCCCATTTTTAGTCAGAGTATTTACTGATTTCAATAAAATAGTTTTCCAAAGCCAAGTAACCTCTATATATTTCGTTAGAAATATTGGCGTAACTTGTTGCAACGATATATTTTAATTCCTTTGTTCGAATTTCTAAAATTGCATCAGAATCTTTTTTTAAATTTTCATCATCAGACATAGACCATTTCTGCAATAATGTTAATTCTTCATACATTTGCTTTACTGTCGTATATTCAAGAGTATTAAAATCATACTTTGCCAAAAGAGTTTTTTCTGCATTTGTTATCCTTGGCATTACAGCCTGGAATTTAAAAACTTTTTTAATAATCGTATAATTATCTGCAATTTTTTTATGCGAATATGGAATAATATTTTTCGCCAAAAGTGCAGCGTACGAGCGAGATGTAAAAACTTCCTCGTTATTTGAAAAAGCACTTCTAGATGTTAAGTCAAAATTTGATTTTCTTTCTAATAAATCTTCCGGCATTTCTACCCCCTATTAAGATAATCATATTAAAACCATATACTGTTGTCATGTCATGAAGGCAAATTTTTTACATGAGTTAACATGAAAAATTCTATACTTTCAGAATGACTATTATAATTATAGATAAAAAAAGTTCCATACGGGGGGTATGGAACAAAAATTGTTGTATACAATAAAAAAGTCTATTAATTAATCAGCAAATTGCTGCATTATTTCGAAAGGTTTTTCTGCGACTTTAAGAGTAGCTTCGTCAATAATACCTCTTTTTAGCTCAGAAAAAGTAGCCTTTTTCGAATTAAATTTTTTCTTCAAAAATTCATAAGAAACTTTTGGATCACATTTATCACCGCAAGTAAACAAATCTACTGCTGCGTATCCAAGTTCCGGCCATGTGTGAATTGCCAAGTGGCTCTCTGAAATAATTACCACACCTGAAACTCCATAAGGATTGAACATGTGGAAACATTTCTGAACAACAGTTGCACCACATTCAAGGGCGGCATCTACCATGTATTTTTCAACTTTGTCCAAACTGTTCAACGTGTTTGGGTCACATTCAAAAAACTCTGCTAAGACATGTTGTCCTAAGTGGATTTCTTTTTTACCGTTCTTAAATGCTGTAAATGGTG
>ERZ1026880.1332-NODE-1332-length-10675-cov-6.322693_pt1 | contig 10675 bp, 8 predicted proteins | sample MGYA00380170_ERZ1026880 | MGnify/ENA primary metagenome ERZ1026880 (study PRJEB33269, sample SAMEA4719806) | human gut metagenome | biome: human-associated habitat; feature: organic feature; material: feces | place: Cameroon | collected 2013-10 ...
CCGCCGGACAACCTCATTGAGTCCACAGCGCCCCCTGTTTTTCTAGAAAGTGGCCACTTCCGGATCCGCCGGCGCACATGCTTTTACCGACTTGGCATAGAGCACCGGACCCTTCTCCCCGTAGGCTTCCTCGTATTCTACCCGGACTTTGGCGGTGATTTCCACCCAATCGCCGGTTTTGAAATCGTCCGCATTGGCGTAAATGCACATCAATCCGGCGAACTGAATATCCTCCACGCAGCAGGTCATCACGTGACGGCCAAAGGCGAAACGCCCCTTCGTGCTCAGGTCCTCCGCCATGGCCACGCGGCCCTTCAGGGTCAGGGTTTTGCCCTCGTAATCGTCCTCGTTCTCGTTGATATCCCGGTACCACTCCGCGTAATCATCATCGGAAATGGTGATTTTAGACCGGGTCTTATCGAACGGCAGCGGGTCCTCGATATCATCCGGCTCCACATCGTACGGACCGTACTCGTAGAGAATCTGAGATCTCCGGTTCGCCACCCGCACTTCCTTGTGGAACGGCATTTTGTCAAAACCCTTGGTGCAGCGGTTGAACACCACCAGCTCCGCGGTCTGCATTTTGTCAAAGCACAGCTGACGCATGTTCTGGTTGTACATCAGGAACGTGGTGGCATCCACGAACAGCATCTCCTGCGCCACAATCCAGTTCGGCGGCAGGCTGGCAAACAGGGACTGGAGCATCCACATGCCGTTGTACTCCACCAAAATCCGGTCGAACCGGTACTTGCTCTCCAGCTTCTGCAATGCCATACGGGTCAAATCCGCCTCGTCATCGATGTATTCCACGAAAACATTTTCCGGACTCGCGAATGCGCTGATATCGTATTCCACCTCGCCCTCTTCGCAAACCAACAGCAGCGTCGGCACCTCCGGATCGAAGTCCGGGCTGTTCAGTGTATCTTGAATAAAAGTAGTTTTACCGCCGCCCAGGAATCCGGTAAAAAGATATACCGGCAACTCTCGAGCTTGACGATCTTCCAATCTTACTGTCATAATTCTCCTCTGCTATTATAATCCGAACAACTCTTTGATGTGATCCTGTGCCAGACCCACACCGATGACGCAAATCATGCCGGTGGCTTCCGGCTCGCCCTCACGCACTTCCGGCTCGCCCGGAACGTAATCGAACTGGTACCACTTGCCGTCGGTACCTTCCAGGATACCCTTGGAACGGAGCACCTGTCCGCACTTCTCTTCATCCTGAATGGCTTCCAGTGCCGCCTCAATTTGCTCTCTGCTGTATTTGTGAGCGGTGGTAACACCGAATTCATCGAATACCTCGTCCGCATCGTGACCGTGATGGTGATGATGATGGTGGTGACCGCAGCCGCATTCATGGTCGTGGTCATGATCGTGATGATGTTCGTGCTCTTCGTGGTCATGGTCGTGGTGATGTTCGTGATGGCCGCAGCAGCCGTGTTCTTCGTGGTCGTGATCATGCTCCTCATGGTCATGATGATGCTCGCAGCCGCACTCGTGGTCATGGTCCTCATGGTCATGATCGTGATGATGGTGCTCCGCCTCGTGCTCTTCCTGTTCCCGATGTGCTTCTTCTCTCAGGTGATCCAGCTCCGCGGACAAAGTCTTCTTCTGTTCCATGGTTTCCAGGATCTTCTTGCCGCTGATTTCCTTCCAATCCGTGGTCACGATGGATGCCTCGGTATTGTGTTCTCTCAGCAGACCGATGACCTGATCGATTTTCTCCTGGCTCAATCCCTGCACGTGGCTCAGGATAATGGAGCTGGCGTGTTCCACCTGGTTCACGTAGAATTCGCCGAAGTTCTTCAGATACATCTTCGCCTTCTTGGCATCTACCACGGTGGTAAAGCCGTTCAGCTGAATCTCCTCATTCTCCAGATCCTGCACGGCGATGATAACGTCGGACAGTTTGCCCACGCCGGACGGTTCGATGAGAATCCGATCCGGATGGTACTGCTCGATGACCTCGTTCAGTGCCTTTCCGAAATCCCCTACCAGTGTGCAGCAAATGCATCCGGCATTCATCTGGTTAATCTGAATTCCGGTATTCTTCAGGAATCCCTTGTCCACACCGATTTCTCCGAATTCGTTCTCGATCAGAACGATTTTCTCGTCCCCATAAGCTTCCTCAATCAGCTTCCGGATCAGCGTCGTCTTTCCGGCTCCCAGGAATCCGGAAAAAATATCTACTTTCGTCATTTCTATCCCTTCTTTCTTGTATATCTTACCCCTGCGGGGTTTTGGTTCAACGTATTTAATTTTATCAGAGTCCTAGCACTCGTTCAAGGAAGTGGATGGGAATTCCTGTGTTTTTTGCTTCACACAATCCGAGCCGAAGCCTTCCCTCGCCCAGGCCGGTGGTTCGCGCACGAAAACCGAATTCATTGGCTTTGCCGGCCGGCGGGCGCGAACCAAACCTGAGTCCGGGTTGCTTTTCCGCCTCCTTCCCGTTCCAGGGTTCGCGCTCGGAAACCGAATTCATTGGCTTTGCGGGCCGGCGGGCGCGAACCGAACCTGAGTCCGGGCTGCTTTTCCGCCTCCTTCCATTCCAGGGTTCGCGCTCGAAAACCGAATTTATTGGGTTTGCCGGCTGGCGGGCGCGAACCGAATCAGAGCGCGGCACCGGTGTTGGCGTGGCCTGACGAAGGCGCAAGGGCTTGCGGGGAGCAAGGCGCCAACAGGAAAGCCCGCGCGCCCGGATAACGGCGCCTATGTTGGCGTGGTCCGACGAAGAAGCAAGGGTTTGCGGGGAGCAAGGCGCCAACAGGAAAGCCCGCGCGCTGGGGAAACGGCGCCTATGTTGGCGTAGCCTGACGAAGGCGCAAGGGCTTGCGGGGAGCAAGGCGCCAACAGGGAAGACCGCGCGCTCGGATAACGGCGCCTCTGTTGGCGTGGCCCGACGAAGGAACAAGGGCTTGCGGGAAGCAAGGCGCCAACATGGGAGCCCACGCGCCCGGAATCGGGAATAGAAAAAGAGCTGCCGCCGCAGCTCTTTTCGTCTCGTTAACTTCGTTCGTTCTATTCCGCCAAAAATGCAGTTTTCAATAGGTGTCCTGTGAAAAACAGGCTTTTTGTTTAAAACATTCCCAAGCTCTTGAACAGGAACAGCCACAGGAAGATGGTCACACAGGACAGCGGCGTTGCAAAAATCACCGCATTTCCCGCCAGCTCGCCGTCGGAGTCCATCGCCTCCGCCATGGTATAGGAGGAAACCGCCGGCGGCGCCGCCATCATGGCAATCAGGGAAACCAGCGCCACGTCTCGGACGCCCAGCATCGCCGCAAGACCCAAGCCAATCGCCGGTACGATGACCAGTCGGGCCAGAACGCATATCGTAAGATTTTTTTTGCCCGCATGAACGCTGCTCTTGTTGAAGGATGCGCCCAGCAGAATCATGGCAATCGGCGTGGTGGCATCGCACATTCCGGAGATGGTTTTGTTCACCGCAGACGGCACCGAAATGTTCAGCGCCAGCGCCAGAATCGCCGCCACCGCACCCAGGATAATCGGGTTTGTCAGGATTTTTTTCAACACGGACTTCAAATTCGCCCGGCCGCCCCGGAAGTATTCCAGCACGATAACCGCCAGGAAGTTGTACAGCGGCACCACGAACATGATCAGCGCCGCCGTCACCGACACGCAGCCCTTGCCGTAGATGTTCTCCGCCACCGGAAGCCCCATGAGGATGAAGTTGCTCCGGTACACCGCCTGGATCATGGCGCCCCGGGTTCGGTCCGGTATGTCCATGCGAACTACGATTCCCCAGGTGATTCCGCACACTGCCAGCACGAAGAGGCAGGCAAAAAGAATCAGCCGCCCGTCGAAGGCTTCCGAAATATCCGCCGCATAGAGATTTTCAAACATCAGCGCCGGAAAAAACACCACGAACACCATCTTGTTGAATTTCCGCACGTCCTTTTCCGTCAGCACGCTGTATTTTCGCACCAGCATTCCCACCACCAGGTACAGCACCAGCGGGATGACTGCATTTAAGCACACAAAAAAATTATGTATCATCAATTGCTCCTATTCCTCTTTCATTCACGAGGAATATTGTACCACAAAAAGGGGTTTTGGGGAGGCAAACATTTCCGACACCTTTCCTATAGCGCCGCCAGCACCTCGTCCGCAAACTCCCGGCAGGTTCCGCCGCCCGGAAGTCCGGTCATCTTCGGTCCCAGCTTTGCATCTGCCGCATCCAAAGCTCTTTCCAGACGTTCCGCTTTTTCCACATATCCCACGTGGGCCAGCATCATCGCCGTCGCCTTCATCAGGCTGGCCGGATTGGCGTAGCCTTCGATGCCCTCTTCCACCATGCGCGGAGCGCTTCCGTGAATGGCTTCGAACAGGGCGTAATCCCGTCCGATGTTGGCGCTTCCGGCGGTGCCTACGCCTCCCTGAATCTGCGCGGCTTCATCGGTGATGATGTCCCCGTACAAGTTCGGCAGCAGGAACACCTGGAATTGGTTTCGAATATCCTTGTTCACCAGGTTGGCCGCCATGATGTCCACGAACCAGTTGTCCGTCTCGATTTCCGGATATTCCTCCGCCACCTCCCGGCAAATCTGAAGGAAGTCACCGTCGGTCTTCTTCATGATATTGGCCTTCGTCACGATGGACACCCGTTTCTTTCCGTTGGCCCGGGCGAAATCGAAGGCAGCCCGAGCGATTCGCAGGGTTCCTTCCCGGGTGGTCACCTTGAAATCCACATCCAATGAGTCGCCGATTCGAATGCCGCGGCTTCCCAACGCGTATTCCCCTTCCGTGTTTTCCCGGAAGAAGGTCCAGTCGATGCCCTCCTCCGGAATGGAAACCGGGCGCACATTGGCATACAGGTCAAAGGTTTTCCGCAGGTACACGTTGGCGCTTTCCAGATTCTTGGTATTCATGGATGCGTTTGGTGTGGTGGTGGGTCCTTTCAGCAGTACGTCGCACTGCCGCATCTCCGCCAGCACTTCGTCCGGAACGGTCTGTCCCTTCTCCAGCCGATTTTCCAGGGTAAAGCCATCGATTTCCCGAAGGCGTACCTCTCCCGATGCCAGCTCCTCTGCCAGCAGTTTTTCCAGCACCGCCCGGGCTTCTTTCATGATGACCGGACCGATGCCGTCTCCCGCCGTCAGACCGATGGTCACGCCCCGGCCTTCTTCTTTGCCGCTTCCGGCGGATTCCCGGCTCTTCCGAATCCGTTCATTTCGCTCTACCTGTTCCCGCAGCAGCACTTCGAATTCCGCTACCGCTTTCTGAATATCTTTTTCAACTCCACAGTCCACTGTCTTTCCTTCTTTCTTTTATTTTCCCGTTGCCGCTGCGTATTTCAGCAATCCGCCGGCCAGGAGCATTTCCTTCTGTCTTTCCGCCAGCTCCATTCGCAGCGGAATTTCTTTTTCCCCGGCGTGAAGAATCACCCGGTTCTCCTTCAATCCCTCAAAGATATCCGAAAGGGTCAGCACATCGCCTTGCTGAATCCGATCGTAGTCCGCCGGATCCTCAAATACCAGCGGCAAAATTCCTGCATTCACCAGGTTGGCCATGTGAATACGGGCAAAGCTCTTCACGATGACCGCCCGAATGCCCAGGTAGAGCGGCGCCAATGCCGCATGTTCCCGGGAAGATCCCTGGCCGTAGTTGGATCCGCCCACGATGATTCCCTTGCCCGCTGCTTTGGCCCGCTCCGGGAAGGTTTCGTCCACTACGCCGAAGCAGAAAGTGGAAATCTTCGGAATGTTGGAACGGTACGGCAGCACTTTGGAGCCCGCCGGCATGATGTGATCCGTGGTGATGTTGTCGCCCACCTTCAGGATAACCTCCGCCTGAATTTCGTTTTCCAGCGGGTGGGTTTCCGGGAACGGCTTGATGTTCGGCCCCCGAAGCACTTCCGCATCCTTCGCCTCTTCCGGCGGCAGCGGCGGAATAAAACCACTGTCGTTAATCCGGAACTGCTCCGGTATCTCTACCTTTCCTACGGATTCCAGGGTCGTCGGATCCGTGATATATCCCGTCAGAGCGGAAGCCGCTGCGGTTTCCGGGCTCACCAGGTACACCTGTCCGTCCTTGGTTCCGGAGCGGCCCAGGAAGTTTCGGTTAAAGGTCCGCAGACTCACGCCGCCGGAATTCGGGGAAAAGCCCATTCCGATGCATGGACCGCAGGTGCACTCCAGAATCCGGGCACCGGCATCAATCATATCCGTCAAAGCGCCGCACTCCGCCAGCATGGAAAGCACCTGGCGGGATCCCGGGGAAATTCCCAGGCTGACGCCGTCGGCGATTTTCTTTCCCTTCAGCATTCTGGCTACCTTCAGCATATCCGCATAGGAGGAATTGGTGCAAGATCCGATGGCAATCTGATCCACCTTGATTTTCTTCAATTCATCCACCGGCTTCACATTGTCCGGGCTGTGAGGGCAGGCAGCCAGCGGCTTCAGCTCGCTCAAATCGATGGTGTACTCCTCTGCGTATACCGCATCTTCATCGCTGGCCAGCGGAATCCAATCCTCTTCCCGGTTCTGAGCCTTGAGGAACTTTCGAGTCTCCTCATCCGACGGAAAAATCGAGGTGGTGGCACCCAGCTCCGCACCCATATTGGTGATGGTGCACCGTTCCGGCACGCTGAGGGACTGAATTCCTTCCCCGCCGTACTCCACGATGGCACCCACGCCGCCCTTTACGGACAGCTGTCTCAGCACTTCCAGAATCACATCCTTGGCGCTCACATTGTCGCCCAGCCGGTTCTTCAGGTTCACCCGAATCATACGAGGCATCGGAATGTAATACGCACCGCCGCCCATGGCAACCGCCACGTCCATTCCGCCGGCGCCCATGGCCAGCATACCCAGACCGCCGCCGGTGGGTGTGTGAGAATCGGAACCAATCAGTGTCTTTCCCGGTTTTCCGATGCGTTCATACTGCAGCTGATGGCAGATGCCGTTTCCCGGACGGGAGAACCAGATACCGTGCTTTGCCGCAACGCTCTGAATGTACCGATGATCGTCCGCATTCTCGAAACCGGACTGCAATGTGTTGTGGTCGATATAAGCCACGGACCGCTCCGTCCGAACTTGATCCACGCCCATAGACTCAAACTCCAGATACGCCATGGTTCCGGTGGCATCCTGGGTCAGCGTCTGATCGATTCGAAGACCGATCTCCTCCCCGGTCTTCATTTCCCCGGAAAGCAGATGCTGCTCAATAATCTTCTCCGCAATTGTCTTACCCATTTTTACTGTTCTCCTTCTGTCCCCATATCGGAGGCGATAAATTCATCAATCTTCTTGTCCACTTCTTTTCCGCTGATGATGGACATTCTGCCGTTGGCGTACTGTTCATCAATCCAGCTCTTCACGTATTTCACCACCGGACTGTGCTTGCCGACCCGGTGTTCTCCCTCCAGTCCGTAGGATTCGTTAATCCACAGCGCCACGCCGGCCGCACCGGAATTCTGGTTCAAGGAAACCAGCGGCGGACGCTTCAGGAATTTCTTGGTGTCGAAAATATTATAGATTTCTTCGTTCTTCAACAATCCGTCTGCGTGAATGCCCGCTTTGGTCACGTTGAAATTCTCTCCCACAAAAGGAGTCTGCGGCGGCACCTTGAATCCGATCTTCTTCTCATAGTATCTCGCCAGGTCGGTGATTACCGTGGTATCCATCCCATCCAGGGTTCCCTTCAGCTGTGCATACTCGAATACCATGGCTTCCATCGGGACATTTCCCGTACGCTCTCCAATGCCGAACAGTGTGGTGTTCACCGAAGCGCATCCGTACAGCCATGCGCTGGCCGCGTTGGCTACGGCCTTGTAGAAGTCGTTGTGCCCGTGCCACTCCAGCATCTCGCTGGGCACATCGCAGTAATTCTGCATGCCGTAGACGATGCCCGGCACGCTTCGCGGAAGCGCCGTTCCCACATACGGAATTCCGTATCCCAAAGTATCGCACATGCGGAATTTCACCGGAATCTTCGCCTGTTCCGACATCTTCTGAATGGCTCTCACGAACGGCACCACGAATCCGTAGAAGTCCGCCCGCGTAATATCCTCCAGGTGGCACCGCGGCACCACGCCGGCCTCAAAGGCATCGTTGATAACGGAGAGGTAATGTTCCATGGCTTGCCGTCTCGTCATACCCAGCTTCGTAAAAATATGATAATCCGAGCAGCTCACCAGGATGCCGGTCTCCTTTACGCCGATGTCGTGCACCAGCTTAAAGTCCTCCTTCTTCGCCCGAATCCATGTGGTGATCTCCGGGAACTTCAATCCCAGGTCCATGCACTTCTCGATGGCCTCCCGATCCCGGTCGCTGTATACAAAAAACTCCGTCTGCCGGATAATTCCATTCGGCCCGGACAGTTTGGAAATCATTTTGTAGATATCCAAAATCTGCTGCACGGTATACGGCTCCCGAGACTGCTGTCCGTCCCGGAAGGTGGTATCCGTAATCCATATATTCTCCGGCATGTTGTACGGGCTCCGCCGGAAGTTGAACGAAACTTTCGGAATCTCCGTATATTCGAAGAACTCCCGCATCAAATTCGGCTCTTCCACATCCTGCAGTTGATAGCTGTACGGCTCTTCCTGCAAAAGATGGGTCCGCTCGTTCAGTTTAATTTCATTCATATCTCTTACCTCTTACGCTGTTCGGGCACCATGCGCCCCCTTCTTTTAAAATTGTATACTTGTATTCTAAACCCCCGTTTTTCTCCTGTCAATGGTTTTTTAAACAATGCTTTGTGTTTATTTTTGTAAAAAAAATGAATAAAAAAATAAATCCGCAGCACCGGAGGTTTCCGGTTGCCGCAGATTGTATTCAATGTTTACAAGAACCACTCCGGGTCCTTTCTTTTGCTGTACAGCTTCTCCAGCGCCAGGCCGGAAGCCGCACACATCGGTCCGTGAAAGTCCCGCGCCCCTTCCGGACATACCCGGATGCAGGCGGTGCAGGAAATGCACTTCCGCACATCCACCTTCCGCACGTCCCTCAGATTAATGGCCCCCATGGGGCAAATCTGTGCACAGGCTCCGCAGTTGGTGCAGTGCTTGTTGGGCGTCGGGTGCAGCGGCAAGCGCAGGGGGGCTTTGTGGGGAATGGATCCCTTGATGTCCAGCGGTGCCGGCTTCGCCCGCAGCTCTTGAATCATGGTGCCGCAGAATCGGTGCAGCTTGCGGGAAGTAAGCTCACAGAATTCCTTTACCTTCTGGAGATCTCGGACGTCCGGACGGCACGCCGCTATTTTTTTGAAAATCACGTGCTGGGAGACGAATGCTCCGGCGCTGAGCACGGAAAATCCCTGGTCCTCCATAAAGGTATACAACTCGTACAGCGCATCTCCGTAGGAGCTGTTGCCGTAATCCACCAAGCAGACGGTCATGGTGTTCTTGCCGTGCATTTTCTGAATCATCTTAACACAAGGCAGGGGCACCCGTCCGGTAAACGCCGGAATCCCCATCACCACAATTGTTTCCTCATCAAAAGTACAGTCCTCCATCAGAGGATTGCGCAGCAAATCGATATATGATACAGAGAGGTTCTCAATGCAGGCGTCGTCCATGCGCGTCGCGATTTCCTCTGCTACTCTTTTGGTCAGCCTCGCGGTGTCGCCGGAGGGGCTGAAATACAATCCCACAACTTTGTTAATCATGGATTCTCCCTATAAAAAATCAATACTCTACATTTCTATACACTAGAATTTTACCACATCCCGCGTTTTGTAAATGGTCGCATTGTGAAGAAATGATGTGACGAACAGAAATAGTTTTCCACAGAAATGTGTCGGTCGCCTCCGCACTTTTCGTCCCTAATTTTACAGAAATTTTTCTGCAAAAATACAATTTCGGGATATTACATTTTCCGAATAGTGCTATACTGAACGCATACAAGGAGGTGAAAAAACATGGCGGATATTACAAGAACACTCGGCCTGCAGAAGCGGATTGCGCTGATCGCTCACGACCACAAGAAGGAAGCGTTGATTCGGTGGTGTCAGAAGAATCAGGACATCCTGGGACAACATTTCCTCTGCGGAACCGGAACCACCGCGCGGCTGATTTCCGAGAACACGGGACTTCCGGTAGAAGCGCTGAAGAGCGGTCCTTTGGGCGGCGACCAGGAGGTGGGGGCCCGCATTGCGGAAGGGAAAATCGACATGGTGATTTTCTTCAGTGACCCGCTGGAAGCCCAGCCTCACGATCCGGATATCAAGGCGCTGCTTCGAATTGCAAATGTGTACGATGTGCCTTTTGCCAACAACCGATCCACAGCGGATTTTATGGTTCACAGCGATTTCTTCAACCGAGGGTACACCTGCATCAGCGAGGATTACACCGATATGAATCAGCGCAGGGTTCAGGACATCCAGGAAGAAATCGACAGTTCCGGGAAATAGGATGAACCGGTGAATTTAAACCCATCAAAACCGAGGAAATATTGACTGGCGACAAGACCCGACAAAAGCGGAACGGACCCGGAGGCTCCGGGTGTTTTCACGCTTTTTGTTATTTTTTGGTGCGGCCGGCGCAGGGCTTTGCGTGGCGGAGGCCGGCCGGCGCGAACTTGGTGCACGATTCCCCACAAACCCTTGCTTTCGTCGACGGGCACCACGTCTTTGGGACCAAAGGCGCCGCCGGCGCGCCGGACGTGGTGCTTCACTCCCCGCAAACCCTTGCTCTTTCGTCGACGGGCAC
>ERZ1026880.1334-NODE-1334-length-10670-cov-7.049553_pt1 | contig 10670 bp, 7 predicted proteins | sample MGYA00380170_ERZ1026880 | MGnify/ENA primary metagenome ERZ1026880 (study PRJEB33269, sample SAMEA4719806) | human gut metagenome | biome: human-associated habitat; feature: organic feature; material: feces | place: Cameroon | collected 2013-10 ...
GTCCCAGGTGGTTGGTATCAATGGACAGCTGAGAGGTCAGCAGCAAACCACCTTGAGTGGTGTCGATCTGGATGGCCCAGTCGATGTTCGGCAGGGGGATGGACAGCATATCAGACGCAAGTAAGGGCAGGATCATGTGTGTACCTCCTGGATGTAGAATTCAATGAAGCGGAAACGGTTGGTGTAGTGGGCCAGCTGTTCGTCGGTCAGGCTGGTGAAGTCCTCGCTGTCCGGTGGAGCACCGCAGAGGAAGAAGGTTCCGGCAATGATGTCGTAGATGTTGCCGTCCTCATCTCGCAAGGCGCGGTTGAGGGGCAGACCTTCCAGCTTGGCTTCCTCGTTACAGATGAGAGCAACGGGATCGTCGAAGGGATAGACGGCCTGGATCAGGCCACCGACGGCCTTCTGCATAGCGGCCAGGGTTTGTGGAATGATGGCTGGTCTGGGTGGTTTTCCAGGCTCGATGAGCAGGACTTTCATGGGCGTATTCCTACTGAAATAAGATAACCAGCCAGCACAGTCGATGCCATGCCAGCTGGTTTCAGGAATATAATATATATCTGGAATCTGCTCAGATCCGGATATTCAGGAGGGGCTGAGTGTCTACTCGGAGCAAGGATTATCACAGGGTTTTTGGAGCAGGCAGGTGTTCTTAACTTGCGTGTATGGCCGTCTGAGAGAAGATGTTCAGGGAGTATGCTCTGATGAGCTGGATGATATTTGCATTCTTCTGGTATGCTTTGGGTTCGGTATCTCTCCTGTTATTCACGCGAGATTGGAGTACCTCTTTTAAACATTCCAGTGACTCCAATCTCGCGTGAATTGGTCCGTATCCTGGCCTATAAGGGCTTTAAGAACAAATCCCCTAGAAACACCAACACCTCAAAACACCCTCCACTCAATCCTCCATTTTTTTAACCGAACACCATCAAAAACATCATAATAACATCTTCCTGAAAGATTCTGCGCTCTTGATCTTCGAGTCCTTCCGGAAGGTAATTGGATTGACCTGAATCGCATCAAACTGTTTGAGTAACGATTTCATGCCTTTCTCTCCAATACGATATCGTTCCTGTGTTTTCTTGATGGCATGGTCGAGTGTATCGCTTCTACTCGTTTTCTCCAGTAGGTACAGCATCTTCTCCTGGGTCTTCTTGTTCGTAATCTCCTTCTTGATCCTGCGCTTGGCTTCCTGATAGGGCAGATGTTTCCCATCACAAGGGAACAGGTTCTTCATTTGCTTACGGATCAGTTTGCTTCCATGCTTGTAGAGTTTGCGCAGGATCACATCATAAGATAGCTTTTTTCCTGGTTTCAGTTTCAGCGCTCTGTAATATGCGTTGCGCTTCATAGATAGCTCGATCCGTAGGATATTTGTCCCATCTGTCTCGTTCTTGATCGTTTGTCCCTTACGTGTGATCTGAAAGTTCTTATCATACACAGTCAATGTCATATCACTGAACTTCAACCGGAAGGAATGTTTATCCTTTACTGAATCATGGAATTGTTTGACCTTTGCTGTCTTGCTATGATGACCGTGTTTGAACAGGCGGATGAGTTCTGTCAGGTCAGTCTCTTCGGGGAAATACAGATTCCACGTGAGGTCTACCCGGCTGAGTGAAAGGTCCTCTTTGTTTAACTCCCAGATGCTGTGGTGTTCCTCATCATAAAACTCGTCCTCGATTACAGCAACAACCTTCTCCATAACATCTGGGTCCATATTGGGATGATACAGTGCCTCCGGAACATATCCACCGGATGCCAGAGAGTGGGGATTGACGATAAACCGGATACCACCTGGGCTGTGAAGATAGCGCTGCTCCAGCTTCATATAGATCCCATCCGGAAACAGGTCCGTTACCTCATAATCACAGTGGTTCTTGATCTTATCTTTCTTCCGCAGGTAGATTTTCTCCTGCTCGTACAGATCATCTACGATCCTTTGAATGGCACTGTAGCCCATATTCCGCAAGTACAGCTCTACCGTGTGGATGCCGCGTTCCATCAGGAGCATATCTCACACCCCCTTCTTTTTCCGGTTACGCTGACAGATGCTGCAACACCCACAGGCAGGAGCATTCCATTCCCCCAGATAGTGTAACAGTCCCTGCGTCAGGCAGCTATCTTGATGCAGCAAGTCCACCAGGGCCTCCAGCTTACGAACAGACGTTTGTATCTCGTCCAGGGCAATGGATTGGAGTGTATCCGGAAGTTTCTCAATCTCCCGCATCGTTTTCTTCCCGGCAAGAATGGCACGGTTCTGCTTGATGTCGTCCTCCTGATAGAACAGTACGACGTGAGCATCCCTGCCGTCACGTCCAGCACGTCCGATCTGTTGATACCACTCCACAGGAGACAAAGGCAGCTCAAAATGAAGGACCAGCCGTACATCCTCCTTGTCGATCCCCATACCGAACGCGGAGGTTGCCACGATGATTCGCTTCTTTCCAGACAGGAATTTGCCCAACACCTTGTTCTTCTTCTCAGCGGTCATTCCGGAATGGTATTTGACGACCTGGCCTTTCAGTTCCTCCCGTTCTTTCAGGTTGTTGTAGACGAACTCAACCGAGTTGCGGGTCGTGGCGTAGAGGATTACACTGCCGCCGGAACCGTATTTTTTGATTAAGCGCACAGCTTCCTTCAGCTTGTTCTGGAGCGTCTTCTCCCTCAACTTCTCCAGCTGACGTTTTTTCTCCCGTTTGGATACCGGCAGGCTGTCCAATACCGATGTGTCCAACGTATAGTCTCTGGCCATCAACGTCAGGTTGGGTTTCGCCAGCGAAGTGTAATGCAGCTTTGGTTTCTTCATTCCCAGAGAAAGAACGATGTCAATGCGGTATCTCATAGGTGCTGTGGCAGTCATGGCGGCAACAACGGGACGGTGCTTCATCTTCTGGATCGTCTGGCCTATGCTTCGATAAGCGGGCCGAAAGTGGAAAGATCCCCACTCGGTAAGGCAGTGGGCCTCATCCACGACGACCAGCCAAGGGTTATGGTTCGCTACGACCATCCGCTGGAATAGTTCCTTCTGCATCTGCTCTGGGGTAGTGAAGAGGAATACAATCTCCCCTCGACGCACTTCAGTCAGGATAGACTCTCTGCTGTCTGTATTTTTTCCAGTCAGATAAGCGGCAGGAATCCCTTTTTCCTGTAGGCGTCTCACTTGGTCATAGATCAGAGCCAAGGTCGGTTCGATGACCAGTACCCAGCTACCTGGCTCTTGTTCCGCTCGGGCCAGACCGGGAACCTGGAACACGGCACTTTTCCCCATCGAGGTTGGGGCGATCAGCAGAATGTCCTTGCCGTCCATCAGGTCATTGATCGGTTGGATCTGCGCCTTACGAAGTTTCTTATATCCCAACTTCTGCACGGCTTCCTTCACAATGTCACGAGTCTTCATTTTGATTGACCTCCTAAAAATTCATCAGCCTAGGCTGTATGAATTTGTTTTAAGGGGTATCAATTTTGACACGCTTTGGTTTGGGTTAACGTGACTTAGCTGTGTAAGGATTGAAATGCGCAACAAAATTATAGGGGCCATACGCAAGGACGCACGTCACCACATATCGCCCTAAATCTAATGAAGGAGGACAAGATCATGTCCAAGATTCCGTACATCAAATACGCTGAGATGAATCCATTCTACACCATCCACGAGCTGTGCGACCTCTTCCGGATGGGCAAGGATGACCTGCGAGATGCCTGCAAACGCTATCAGGTGGAACCCCGTCAGAATGAGATTGGAGACTGGGGCTTTGTGACCTACGATGTTCGCCGTCTCCACAACAAGCTGTACCACGAGGGTGAGGCCACGAAGGGAGCAGATGACCCGTGGGCCTGATGACGTTACTCACGGTAAAGGAGGTCGCATCGTATCTCCAGACCAGCAAACAGCAGGTGCGAAGGATGATCCAGTCCGGTGAGTTGACTGCGGTGCGGGTTGGCCGGGAGTATCGGGTTCCGGCAGCTGCGCTGGAAACGTGGCTGGAGGAGAACAGCTAAAGTTAAAAGTTAATGGGGTATCTGGGTAAAACCCCCAGATACCCAAGGCAAGTTCAGACTGCGTTTTATTCTGAGCCTTCTTGGAAGAGCCGATTGATACTGACACGAACTTCGCTGGAGAGGAACTTGGCCTTCTGGAAGTTTATGATAATAGAGTCCTGCGGATCGCTCTTCCCCCAAATACGGCACGCTTTCGCGGGATATAGGTAGGCAGGCGGTTTTTTCCTCACTTCCGGGATAACCCTTGTCCAATCACACTTGACGGGGCAAAACTTCTGCCCCAAAGTCCGCAGTTTGCGCGTCGGAAAAATCAGTGCCTTGAAGGATTTGTCGTTCGTCTTGTCATAGTACTCCCGCACACAACCCCACGGTTTTCCTTCTGGCTCCGGACTGTTAGCCTGATAAAAGACAACATGCAGGGGAAAGGCAGCCTTCATGATCTCGTCTAACGTCTTCTCAAAAATCTCCTTGCTGCTTTGTTTTACGTCGATCACGCTCCGCTCGGTGAGGGGTAGATCCCGTTCGACATCGGCTTCTGGGTAGCAGCCAGGGAGGAGCAGGTTCCACCATTCTTTTCTAACTGCTGTATACTGTTCCAGGTTAAGCACACTTGCCGTCACGAAAAAATACAGAAGTGAAGATAGGGAAACCATCTGGAGACGCTTCCACTTCCAGCGAGTTCCCTGCAAATTTTCTGCTCCTCGAATATGATTGTGCGCGTTGATTAACTCGTCAGCTTCAGATAATCTGGCCAAGAACCATTTTTTAAAGTTAACAATATGCTCGTCTTTCATCACAGTAGATGGAAAGCAATCCGATCGCTTCTTTATCTCTTTTTTGTCCCGGCCTCCGGGTGCCATCATATCATTGAGCCAATAGAGGTAATGCGAAACAACTTTTTGAAGGCGGCTTCTATTCCAGCTTGTAAGATCACAATGCGCAAAGATGGTTCCATCTATTTTGAAAAAATTATCCAGTACTTTAGTTGGTGTTGCCCCATAAAGCACAATCGTTGCCCAAAGATTTCTACGCTGAAAATCCATCAAATCTTTTGGCTTAAACATCTTGGCGTTGATCAGGACAGCCGTATCTCGATACTGCATCGGAAAGGGATGCTCATCCTTTTCCTTGCCTAATGTCCTACAGTAGATGCAGGTATGGTCAGTGATCTTGCCCCTTCTCTCTGTGTGGGCAGGCAGAACGATAGGAGATTTGCACTTCAATGGTCCAGCTTCGGAGTTGGTTGTTTTGTGTGAAACGGAATAAAAGATTTGTTCCAGAGCGTTAAAAACAGGCTCTCGATCAGAAATGACCAACGTTGGGGGGAGCGGTGAAGCAGATGCCGCTAATTTTTCATGATCGTTGATTGTCCAATCAAAGTACAGAAAGCGGGCCTGATATCCAGCAAAGATCGAGGAGACCAATTCCAATACTGCCTGCCTGGATATTGTATCGGTCCCACAAGAGGATAGGAGATTCATGATGTCTTGGAAAGCGTCCGCATAGGGGAACTGAATATCCAGCGGTTCTTTTACAGAATAGGGTAATCCGCTTGGAATCACAACCCCGTTAGGATCGAACTCGATACCTTTTAATTTGCATTTTTTCTTTCGATCTTTTACGAACGTTTTGAGCTTTTGTCTGTTCTCAAAAGTTTTAACGGACGTCTGTTTGGATGCACGTAGAACGGCCACCGAGTAGCTGTCATCGTAGGTCCAGTAATCCACGGAAAGTGTCTCTGGTTTCTTGACCTTTTCTGTCTTTGTGTCCTCTCCAGTGGCTGTCTTCATATAGGAAAATAGTGTCCCTTTTTTCTCCGCTTGCTCTGCCATTTTTCTGCCTCCCAAGATGGAATTATAAGCTCGTTAGGTGTGCAATCAGATTCTACAGAACCCCCCGTATAAAGGGCTTTTAAGACCTGTATCCAACTAGCTGTTTTAAAAAACTTGAACAGATTACAAATTACAGATTATATCATAACACAGGGTGTCGTGATTTGTCAAATCGATATGGGAGAATATGGAAGCGATATCCTCATATTCTCCCATCAAAATCCGATGCCAAAGTGGACCTTTCTGGCCTCTCAACCACCCAGCAAATCGCATCGGTAGCGCCCCCTCTTTCTCACTTGATCCTACCGCTCCCCCTGTCACACAACCAGCCCAAAACATAACACCGCTACCACAGATCTCCTTGCCTCCCACACCCCTCAGAATCGCCCAGGAACATATCTGTTCTCTCCGACATCCGGGGGGGGGTGCTCATTTCTCCTATAACGCCGTACAGCGGGCGTAGAGGGCCACAGAAGCACAGGAGATAATCGAGCGGGGGCCGGGGCTATATGGGCAAGAAAAGGCCCCAGGTCGGTGTGGTGTTGGCCTGGGGTGGGTGGTATTCACTTCTCATTATTCATGGGATAGTAGGTTCTTCCAGCTAAGTAGTTATCAATGTCAGAAAATGATGTTTTTGGGTAATGAATTGCACACCCATAGCATGATATATAACTTAGAACATCATCTTCTTTTATATAGAACTTGTTGAGATAACTCAATCCAAAGGCATCCTGTTTTTCCTTGCATAAATGTTTCTGAGGAGAAGAGGCATCCTGTTTTTCTTTGCACAGACCTTTCTGAGGAGAAAATGTACCCGGATCTGTGATTAAAAAATCAGCAAAAGTCTTCGTTTCATCAAAGACTGGAATCGCCAGATTTATCGTATGTGGTAAGCCAAGCACATCATCGATGCGGGAGGAAAGGTATGCAATTCCATGAATGTCTAGCGCATTTAAACAACGCATGAGCAAGTGAGAAATTGTATATTCAGGTCGGAAATTCGCATCCGAGCGAGGATTCTTCACGGAAACCGAAACGGCCATGATCAACGGAAAAAGTAGATATGCCGCTCGCCTATCATTGTTATCCAAGTTGATCATCTGATGCTGATTAAAAGCAAGGTTTAAGATACGCAACTTCTCCCCAGATTTTGTTGGCCGATATAAAGAGGCACTGAATTCCTCTGGACGGCCAATCTCCATCCAGCAGCAATAAGTTGTTGTCGCTAAGTAAAGACACGGGATGCCAGCTAAGCTATAACGCTGAGCACTAGAGTACGATAATTTTTCCTTTGGCAGTGGATACATCTCTTCTTTCTTATCAACCTTACCTTTCCGACAGCGAAAAAAGGTAAGCGGCTCCGACCGTCGAGCCTCCAACTCTTTCCCATCCTCAAATGCAGCTGTTTCACGGAATGCAAAATTTTTGGTCAACGGATGAACAAAAAAACGTTCAGAGCAACATTTCTCTATAATTGCACAAATCTCTTTCTGTGCTTCGGTTGTCTTCCCACACCGCTCTAAATGAATTGCGTCTTTGATATGTCGAACTACCTTATCTAGTTCCTCTAAAAAGTCAGGATCTTTTTTCCAATATAATTTTTTATTTATCTCACTTTGATAATGTTCGAGTTCTTCTTTGATCACTTTGTCATAGTCATCATGTTCTTCTATCCAGATGGGTAACTCAAAGCCTTTTAGCCAAATATCCTTAGTTTCATTATATGGATTTTTTTCTTCTATATAATGAAGAATCGCATCTTTTGGTGCTTGCTCATCCGCAAGAAGATCTTGAAAAGTGTATTCATTATGCCCCGAAACAATATCTTGCGATTCCTTAAATTCAACGAACTTTTTGTACATCAATAAATTCCCTATTTTTAAGGCCACGGGCCTCCCTCAGAAAATCCGAGGGAGGCCGTGGCAATGTTTAGAGCTTAGACAAGCTCTTTCTTACATAGGAATCTTGCCTGAATCAGATTCGGGGAAGATTACTGAGCAGTCTTAGGGAAGACAACGTCAAAGGTAACGTTTGCGCCCTTAGCTGCAACCTTTACGTTGGATACAGTGCCGCCTGTAACACTAATGTCAGAAGCAGTGATGGTATCCTTCACATAGTAGCCGATAGCAGGGGTCACAGTGACCTTTGCGGTGTATGCCTTATTTGCTTCAAAGTTACTGTTAACAGTGGGGTCCCAGGTCACAGCTACAGTTGCATTATTGACAGTTGCAGAAGTGTCGGGAGCTTCGCCTTTGACGGGAGCAGTCAGATCGCTGATAGCAATGCTAGACACAGCGGTAGGAGGAGCAACACTCACGGTGAAGGTGTACTCGCTGCCGTCGTTAGCAACGACAGTGTACTTACCGTCGGAAATCTTAGAGGCTGCCAGAGCATTGTCGAACAGAGCCTTCACGCTATCGTTAGTAATGGCGCTAGACTCAGTACCAGCCTTAAAGACAATCGTCTTTGCGCTCAGACTAACCGTGGCGGTAGCGCTAGCATTGGAAGCCACAGCCAGGTCGCTGTTCAGAGCCAGCTTGCCGTCAACTGCAACGACCAGCAGGTCCAGATCCTTGCCCTTGTCGACCTCGTAGTAAACGTTCTTGATGAACTGGTCCTTGATGGAGCTTTCCATAGCAGCGTAGCTGGTCAGGTCGCCGCCTGCAACACCCTTCTTGCCATCCAGGAACAGAACAGTGGTGTCCTCAGTAACCTTGTAGGTAGTGGAAGTACCAGCAACACCAGTGTCGGTCAGTTCAACGTCGAACTTCTTGCCATCAGCGGAAGCACCCAGCATAGCAGCGGACCTGCTCACAGCAGTGTAGGACTTGATAACCTGAACTTCCTTGTCGCCGTCCTTCTCGGTGCCGTCGGTATCATAAGAGAAGACCTGACCCTTGGTGTAAGCACGCAGATTGGAGCCCTTGACCAGCATGGTAACGTTCTCAGTGCCGTTCCAGACGGACAGGGAGACATAGTTGGTGCTGTTGATGCGGACATTCTCAGGCTCGTCAACAACGATACCATAGTTACCAGACTTGGAGCCATAGCTGTCATTGATGTTGATCAGAGTACCAACCATGACGCTACTGATACCATTGCTCTTCATTGCGATGAACTGGCCGTAAGTGCCGTAGTCCTGCCAGGTCTTCAGGGTCTTGCCAGTAACGATCTTAGCATCAGCGCCGGTAGCAGCTTTCAAATCCTTGGCAACGAAGATAATAGCATTATCATCAACGCGCTTACCAGCGAACTGGTCATCATCGCCGTCCCAAGTGCCATCACCCTGAGCATCGTAGTTGGCCATGTTGTTGTTAGTGATGGGGGTCAGCTTATACTTGGAGCCGTCGATTTCGTAGGTGTACAGGGCACCAACGTAGACCTTGCCGTCGGTACCGGTACGATAAGCAGTGGTATTGTCGGTATCGATAACTGTCTTCTTGTTCTGCACCTTGGTGGTGTACAGCAGAGCAGACTCCGTAGCATTCTTCTCGTTATCATCGTTAGTCGGGTCAACGATCTTGCTTACGGTGATAGTCTTCTCAGTGCCATCAGTGAAGAGGACAGAAGCCTCGACGCCGGAGTTGATGCCGGAAGAAATCTTGCCGGCTTCCTTAACGAACAGGATGTCCTCGTTGGAAGCAACAGCGTTCTTGTCCACATCGTAGAAGCAGCCGTCATAAACAGCCAGCTTGACCTTGTCGCCAGAGCGGACAGACTCCTTAGAAGCAACGGTGTTCTTGCCGGTCACACCAACGCGATACCAGTTGCCATCGACCTTGATCTCGTAGCCCTTCTCATTAGCAGTGCCCTTGGTGGCGGAAACAGTGCTGTCAACGGTATCGACCTTAACGGCAACATCGGAATCAGCGGTGTTGTCAGCGTCCTTGGTGTACAGGACGAAGTCATCCTTCTTGATGCCGTCATAGGTCTGGATGTCATCCAGATCAATGGAGCCGATGGAGTTGCCCAGGGTCAGAGAAGAGGAGCCAACATAAGTGACCTTAGCGACCTGTGCGGGGATAACAACAGCGCGATCAACATTGTTGTCACCGTCGTTGGAAACCAGGTAAACGGTGGAAGCCGTGTTGTAAGTGCCGTTATCACGCATCAGGTTAGCAACGGTGTTAGCGCTGGCGTTGCCCTTAGCGTCATAAACCGTGATGCTGGCATCGTACTTGGTCTTGTCGCCGTTGACCTCGAAGGTCTTGTCAGCAGTCTTCAGCTCGCTGAGCTGGCCGATGGTGGTCTTGATGGCCACGGTGTTGTCATCGGTAGGATAGATACCATAGACCTTGGAGTTGTCGTCGGTCTTCACCAGAACGTCAACCTTCTGGCCCAGCAGGTCAGTGTAATCCTTGGCGACCTCAGTGTAGGTAACGACAGGATCTCTGTCCTTAACGGTCTTCACGGTATAGGTGCCCTTGCTGTTCTTCTCAACAGAAACCAGGATGACATCCTCTTTCGTGTCTGCGTTGTACTTGTCGCGCAGCAGGCTCAGCTTCTTCTGCAGGTTGTCGTTACCGATCTTGTCCTGAACAGTGATCTGAGTGGACAGCTTGCCGTCCTTGTCAGCGATCAGGTTGGTAACATACTCGACCTCGTAAGCCTTCAGAGCATTCCAGACCATCTGAGCAGCGTTGTCACGGGTCAAAGCAGCGGAAGTGTCCATCTTCTCCAGGCCGTCATACAGACCCTTCTGAGCAGCACGGACGTTCACGTTGGTGGCCCAAGCGTTGCCGGTGAAGCCCTCGTTCTCGGACTTATAGCCCAGGGAGACCAGCAGCATCTTAGCCAGCTGGACGCCGGTCACGTTGCCGTTGGGGGCGAACTTGC
>ERZ1026880.1335-NODE-1335-length-10669-cov-7.849538_pt1 | contig 10669 bp, 14 predicted proteins | sample MGYA00380170_ERZ1026880 | MGnify/ENA primary metagenome ERZ1026880 (study PRJEB33269, sample SAMEA4719806) | human gut metagenome | biome: human-associated habitat; feature: organic feature; material: feces | place: Cameroon | collected 2013-10 ...
CGTTATTTTTTAATTAAGAGGCTTTTATTATGTATGTAAACAAGTGTATCAAATGTGGTCGTGAGTTTGAAACGAAAAACCCCAAAAGAGTAATTTGTCCGGATTGTCTGTATCCTGATAAGAAAATGATGGTATCTCCATCATCAGATGCGCCGACTGCTCCTGAAGCTCCAAAAGAAGAACCTTTAAAAGGATATAGTGCTGGCGGAAACGATGAAGCTCCTCGTTATTACAGTGCCGGTGGAGATGATCAACAGCAACAAGGCTACAACAGACCTCAAAGATCTTATAATAATTATAATCAAGATAGGTATAACAATCGTAATCAAGGTGGTTACGGCGATAGAGGCAGTTACCAAAACCGTAATCAAGGCGGATACCAAAGACAAGGTGGCTATAATAACAGAAACCAAAACGGCTACAACAACCGCAACCAAGGTGGGTATGGCGATAGAGGCGGTTTCCAAAACCGTAATCAAGGCGGATATCAAAGACAAGGTGGTTACAACAATAGAAGCCAAGGTGGTGGATACAACAACCAAGGAAATTACCAAAACAGACGCCCAGGTGGATTTAACAGAAACAACAATTTCAACAGACGTCCGCAACAAAGAAAAGCTCCTAAACAATTACTTGTAAGTAAAGAGCAATTGGAACAAATTGAATTGTTGTACAAGATGATGTTACCACTCCCAAATCCTGATTGTCACGAGGTTATCGGTGAAAAAATCGGTTTGGAACCAAGAAAAGTTTTCTTTGGCATTAACCTTGTAAGACAAAAAATGATGTTACCGAAATTGCCGTTCCCGAAACGTAAATTGGCGATTTCTCCGGATCAATTGTTTGCAATTAAGAATTTATATGAACCATTACTTCCATTGCCTCCAATCGGTTGCCACAAAATCATTGCGGCTCAATTAAAAATGGACGAATGGAGAGTTCACGTAGGCATCGGGCTAATACGTTCTCAAATGGGCTTGAACAGATGGAACGAAGATAGACCTGATCTTTCAGAAGATTACAAAAAACAAATAGCTGAAAACGCAAAGAAAAAAGAAGAAGAAAAGAAAGCCAAAGAAGCTGCCAAGGCCGAAGCCAATGCTGAAAAAACAGAAACTCCGGCAGAAGAACCTGTGAAAGTTGAAGTTGCAGCAGCAGTTGAAGAAACAGCTGAAGCTCCGGCTGAAAAACCAAAACGAGGCAGAAAACCTAAAAAAGTTGAAGAAGAAGCTTAATTGATATGAATAAATTTATTTCAGTTGGCAAAATTCTTAATTTTCATGGCATAAAAGGTGAAGCCAAAGTTGGTTTTACTAAAAATCAAGAGGATTTTTTCTGTTCACTTGATAAAGTTTTCGTGAAAAAAGACAACGAATACCTTCCATTGATTATTAAAAATTCAAGGTTACACAAAAACATTGCCCTTGTTCAATTTGAAGGTATAAATTCTATCGATGAACTTTTGGAATACAAAGGGGCTTTTCTTTACGTTGAAGAAGAAACTATCAGAGAAAACCTTGAAGAGGACGAGTTTTTGATAGATGAACTTGTTAGCCTTGAAGTTTTCGACCAAAACGGAGAAAAGAAAGGTTTTGTCGTCGGAGTTTCAAATAACGGCGCAAGCGATCTTCTTTCTGTCAAAACAAATTCTAAAAAAATCGTTCTAATCCCGTTTGTAAAAGCAATTGTCACAGACGTGAGTATAAAAGATAAAAAAATCATCATTAACAATATCGAGGGATTAATCGAATGAGATTTGACGTGTTGACTCTTTTTCCTGAAATGGTTGATGGCTGTTGCGGTTTCAGCATTCTTAAACGTGCAATTGATAAAGATATTTTGAGCGTTAACACAGTAAATCCAAGAGATTTTACCATCGATAAACACAAAAAAGTTGACGATACTCCTTACGGTGGCGGAGCCGGAATGGTTTTGATGGCTCAACCTTATGTTGATGCTTATGAAAGTGTTGAAAGATGCGAAAACTCGCTGACTGTAATGCTTTCACCGCAAGGGGAACCATTAACGGATAAAATTGTAAATGAATTTGCAGAGTTCGACCAAATAGTAATGCTTTGCGGGCATTACGAAGGGTTTGACGAGCGAATTCGAGAAATTATTAAACCAAGAGAAATATCTATTGGAGATTTTGTTTTGACCGGTGGCGAACTTCCTGCATTATGCTTAATTGATGCTGTTAGCCGAAAAATTGAAGGCACACTAGGGAAAATTGAATCCGCAGATGAAGACAGTTTTTCAAACGGCTTGATTGAATATCCGCATTACACAAAGCCGAGGGAATATAGAGGATTAGCTGTTCCAGAGGTGTTATTAAACGGCAATCATAAAGAAATTGCAGAGTTTCGTTTGCAAGAAAGCTTGAAAAGAACAAAAGCCAAACGACCTGATTTATATGAAAAATATAATCAGAAAAAGGCTAATAAGTAAAACTGATACGTAATTTATACCATTGCCATCTTTTCTTTAAGGGTTTGTGCCGATTCTTCATAACCCATTCTACCCATTAAGGCATATGTATAGTTTTTTGCCTGCTCAACGCCAGGTTGGTTAAAAGTATTAATATTATACAACTCTCCTGCTATTGCTGTTTGCACCTCTAACATATACAAAAGTTGTGCAACATTATATCCGTCAACTTTATCCAAAGTAATTGTAACAGTAGGTCTGTTATAATCAGCCAACGCAACCCTTGTTGAGTCCGCTTCCGCATTAATTAGCTGGTTAATCGTTTTTCCTCCAAGGTATCCGATTCCTGTGTATTCAAAAATATTTGGGATTTCCAATGTATTGTCAAATTCTCCAACTCTAATAAAGTTAATAACTTTGTCATTAGGACCTTCATTGTATAATTGAATTTGAGAATGCTGATCAGTCGCTCCAAGTGCTTTTATCGGAGTTGTGCCTACGTGAACATCATTCCCATTTTTGTCCTTATTTTTTCCCAATGACTCAGCCCAAAGTTGAACATACCAATCCGAAACATACTTTAAACGACTAGAATACGGCATCATTACAGACAGATTTTTCCCTTTTTCAGTATCCATCAAATAATGAATTAACGCGTTTTGAGCCGCAATATTCTCAAAAACATCGGTATTTTTTAAAGCTAAATCCATATCTTTAATACCGTTCATAATTTCGTCAATATCAATTCCGACAAGTGCGAGTGGGACAAGTCCTACTGCTGAAAATACTGAAAATCTTCCGCCGACATCATCAGGCACAACGAAAGTTTTATATCCCTCTTGTTCTGCTATCTGTCTTAAAATTCCGGTTTTTTTGTCAGTTGTTGCAACAATATTATATCTGTAATTTGCCCCAAGCTCTTGTTCTAGAATATTTTTCACAATCATAAATTGAGACATGGTTTCGGCGGTAGAACCAGATTTGGTTATAACATTTACCAATGTCTTACTCAAATCCAAAGTATTAAGCAAACCAACCATTGTGTCAGGATCAATATTATCCAAAAAGAAAAGTCTTGGAAGTCCGTTACGTTGTTCCTCAGACAATAAATTCCAATAAGGTTTCAAAAGGGCTTCTGACATAGCTAATCCGCCGAGAGCCGAACCTCCTATTCCCAATACCAAAACATTTTCGAATCGTCCTTGAACCATTGATGCATATTCTTTTACATACCAAAGTGTTTCTTCGTTATAGCCTAAATTTAACCACTGTAACCACTGTCCAGGCTTATCTTTTCGCTTGTTCAAATCAGATATAATATTAGCGATAGTTGATTTGTATTGCTCAAATTTTTCCCTAATATTTAATCCGTTCTCACTCCCGATTACCATTTCATCAGCGCTACGGTAGTCTAATTTCAGCATTTGTTACCCCTTTATGTAAATCTCGTACTCTCAAACTTAGAATAAACTTTATACATATATTATATACCTAAAAGAATAGATTACAATTGATTTTAGGATATATTAATAATTATTTACCAAGTAAGAAAGTAATCCCATTCATTACGGGCAAAGAGTTTCCCAGTCAGGTTCATCATCTTCTTCGCCAGGTTCTATAATATGTTCGCCACTTTCCAGCATTACTTGTAATGTCCATTTGAGCTGCTGCTTATATCTTTCCTTTGCTTTTTCAGGTGTTTTGGCACAAAACAAAAAACTTGGAATTTCCTTAATTTCGATATAATGATAAGGATTCCCGTCAAAGTCGATATCTTCACCTTCAATCAATGTCCAATTAAGTCCGAGATAATAATCTAAGTCTTTATTTGTCATCTGCTAACCGTCCAACGAATTTTCATTCAACGGCTGAGTAATCATTATACCTTCGCCACCTATAACATCTGCTTTTTGCCCTTCGATGTATAAGTAAACAGGTTTATTGGTGTTTCGTTTAGCTGTTTTAATTAATTGATAAAGTCTTTTGTACAAACTATCTGTTCCACCACCATTTTCAAAAGCCGAATTTAAATTGATAATAACTTTATCCGATGTTTCTGTTATAGAAATTAAGCGAGTTCCTGCTGGAATTTCAGAATAAACTCCTTTGGATTTTTCATAAGCAGTTGGGCCGGAAATTAGAGCTCTTATGGCAAATTTAATTTTTGAGCCATCAACATCTTTGTCATATTGACGGTTTACAGCTCTGTAAACTTCTTGTTTTGATCCATCTTGCCCAATAAAAAATACATTTGCATAGACTTTTTCCACAGGTTTTTGAACTTCGGATTGCTCCTCTTGTTCTTGTGGAATTTGAGTTTCCGGCACAGGAGTCAAAGGTCCTGAAACATTTTCATCGTTGTGATAAAGCATTCGTAAGCCCAAAACACAACAAACAGCTACCATTATAACCGCCGTAACACCTAAAAAAACTCGTTCATTCTTTCGCATAGCCTATTCCTTATCTTTTAGAATTGTTGTTTTTCCGTCAATTCTTATTTTTCCATCAGAAATTTTAACTGTTTCTATATTAAACCTTGCCTCTTTATTTTCTAATATTTTAGCAGAAAAATCAAGTGGGTTAATATAATTAAACAATTTAGACAGTTTATCGACATCTAATGACATCGTATTATTCATAAAGTTCGTATTTGCGAGCATTATTTTATTGTTTTCAATCTTTAAATCTGCACTTATTACAAGCTGTTTTGTTTTTCTTACAAAAGGAATTGCATAGTTTAAGACGTAATACATTTTATTATTTCTTAATTTAACTTTTGTTGATGTTATTTCAAATAAATTCAATCCGCCCGTAATACCGTTCAAATCATCAATCATGCGTTTATAATCGGACGATTGCATAGTTTTATTCAAGTCATCTTCTGTAATCTCAGCCTCAAAAGATAACGGAATATCTTCTTTTACAATGTAATTTCCTTTTTTATCAGGAGCAACGTAGTTGAAATTACAAAGCGTTTTTGCATCAAAATAAGAAATATAAACACCTTGAACATTCGCATTTTTACCAATAATTTCAAGTGACTTAAACCTTCCGGCCTTCAAATCTCTTGTGCTGAAAGAGTCCAGTTTAACTTTTACATCACCGCTTGTAATATTTTTCTTAATTGCTTTTTTAGTTAAACTTTCGCCAATTCGCTCTGCCAAAAAATTTTGTCCTGTTACTGTACTTACTCCACGTGAAAATCCGGACGTCAAATCATAAGGAGCCGGACATTTTAATGTTTCACAATCTTTTGCCTGAACATTCTGAGCAACAAGCAATAATACCAATCCTAAGATAATCTTTTTCATTATAAAAACACTTTCTTTAACTTTATTTTACCAACATCTGCAACCCCAACGGCACAGATTTCGACATTATTATATATCAAAACAACAAAATTACCAACTTTAATATCTTCATTTAAAGAAAAATCTATCGGCATTCCATTTTTTATTTTCTCCAAATCATTTTTTGTCACTGCAATTTTAGGTAAATCCAAAACGTCAATTGGATTAATAAGTTTTTTTTCAACATCAATACCGTCCAGCTGAATACTGTTTTCAACTCTAAAACTTCCTGCCTGAGTTCTCACAAGCTTAATCAAATACCCACCACAACCAAGATTTTTGCCTAAATCATTCGCAATTGATCGGATATAAGTTCCTTTGGAACATTTTATTAAAATTTGAGCCTGTTGAGTTTCGTTGTCAAAACTTTTCAGCTCAATATTTTCAATAACAACCTTTCTTGGTTGAATTTCAACATCTTCCCCTTTTCTTGCATACTCATAAAGCTTTTTGCCTTTAACTTTAATCGCCGAAAAGATAGGTGGCAACTGAGAAATCTCTCCATAGAAAGCCTTTAAGCCTTCTTCCACCTCTGATTTTGTTACTTGTTTATCAGAAACAGATATTTTTTCACCGTCCAAATCAAAAGTGTTGGTAGAAGCTCCAAATTGCACAGTTGCAAGGTATTCTTTGTTATCTTGCAAGTATTCAATGAGCCTCGTTGCTTTCCCAATACAAATTGGTAAAACTCCTTCCGCAAAAGGATCCAATGTTCCGGTGTGCCCAATTTGCTTAATTTTAGTTGTACGACGCAATACAGCAACAACATCATGTGATGTCATTCCGACCGGCTTATAAATGTTTAAAAAACCAAACAATTGTTTTTTATCAATCGCTTGCTCGCCCAAAGGTATCGACATTTATCGCTATATCTCCCCACGAGAAATTTTGTCAATAAGCTCACTGACTCTTGAACCTTTTTCCAAAGAATCTGTGTAGACAAATTTCAATTCAGGAGTGAGTCTTAAACGAATACGTTTTCCGACTTCATAACGAATTTTAGGTGTGCTTTTTTCAATAATTTCTTTGGTTTTTTCAGTTTGTTCATCTGAGCCCAAAACACTATATATAACCTTTGCAAAAGAGTTGTCGTGAGCGACTTCAACATCTAAAATAGACACAACACCTGCAAGACCTCTGATTTCTTTTCTTAAAATCTCAGAAATGTCTCTCATTAATTCTTTTCTAACACGTTCATTTCTTAGGGTCATAATTTTCTCCTTATAGTAATAATATTGTAACATGAAATCATTATTACGCACATTTAGCTTGACAAAAATTAATACGGCAAAGAATAGAGTTTGCCGTATTGATTACATTATTGTTTTGCGAATAGCTCGCAATGACGTAAATTGCTATTATTTTCAAATATCAATTTTGTGAGAGAAACCTAAATTCGAAATCGCTACTTATTTTACCACGCTAAACGCAGTAATTTTTTCAATTCCAACATTTAGCCAATCATATTTAAAACAAACATAGTCATTACATTCGCAATCATCATTGTTGCAAGTGCAATAATCTGAAAGTCTGCAAACCATTGCATTTTCAAGAGTTATAAAATCGTCATGGCATTCTTCACATCGACCTTCCGGCAAGAAAATATGACCATCTATTTTTAGATGATTTGTAAAAATAGTAAGCTTATTAGAACCACTTTCTTCAACAATTTTGCTGATTGGTTTTAAGATGTTTCTAGACATAATCTTCTCCTTATCAAATTTTGTGTTATTGAAGTAAACTGTACTTTACTTTTTTATTATTGATAACTCTGTTAGAACTAAAAAACCTTCCCCAATCAGGGAAGGTTTAAATTTTGTTTTACTCAATTGAAATTAGAAAGGTTTTATTGGGCAGACTTTCTTAATAGAACATACAGTGTTTTCTCGGCTGCAAATTGAACTTTTGGTAATTGCAGGAGCGGTTTTACAGTACGCTGCATTTGCATCAATATAACCCGAACGGCAAGCTGCTTCTCTAAACGATATGCTTTTTGCACCTTCAAGCCAATATTGAGTTGCACCTTCATTGTTGGTAGAATCGACTTGAATACTTGTTTGAAGATAGTACCTGCTACCCCCGCCAAATGATGATATATCATCGGATTTAAAAACAGGTATTACCTTGCCTGAAAGAGTTACATAAAAAGGAAAAATATCTTCCCATAATATTGAATCTCCGCTCTTTCCTCCATCAATATCAACGTACAATGTATAACCATATTCGTCCATATAAATCACAGTTCCATCATCTTTGGCAACTTGAGCTCCCGTGTGATTAACAAGGCTGAGAGCATTGATTAAAGTCGGATTTTGAGAGGCATTATATACTTTCATACCATTCCTCAATGTAAAATCAGCTGTTAATGAAGAAAAATCGGTGTTATTTGCTGCAACAGCAGACCCATTGCAACTTGTTCCTACTTTTGTATTTGCAAGTAAAACAAACATTTGACAAAAATTTGTACCTTTTCGAGGAATAGTTGTAGGTTCAGCCACACAAGAGCAAGTCGGTTGCCCGGACCAAACAAGTCCCGGAGTGCAACCACCACTAGGTTGAGAACAAACATCGGCAGCCGGATCTGTCGGGTCAGTTGCATCAGGTGCGCTATACGCCGGTAACGCAAACAAGTTCATAAAAAAATTATTGTTAAAGCTTATTTGGGTATATTCGGTTCTACTTGGATTGAAATCTGCAAGCATTTGTCCTGTAATATCGTTAAGGACATTATATGCAGCATAATATGTATATGTTGTAATATTGTCCAATCTGGCCTTTGCGACTCTCATTGTAACACCAACAACAACAGATATTACAACCAAAACAATTATGACTTCTGCCAATGTATAAGCTCGTTTTACTCTATTAAATATTCCCATCAGTTTCATAATCCTATCAAATAATTTCGATAAATATATTATAACAATTATTAAAATTTTTTTCAACTCGATTGACGGGTTTGAAAAAATATGTTAAGATGGTATTTATATAAAGGAGATACATTATGCTTTGGGAAACTTTTACAATCGCCGGCTTAATTTTCATTATTTTGGAAATGGTTGTTCCGTCGATGTTCTTTTTGAACCTTGCAGTTGCTGCAATTATCACAGCTCTTGCTGCTATATGGATTGCAAATTGGACTGTGTTAATTATTATTTTTACAGTATTGTCTATTGTTTCCATTTTGTTTTTGAGACCTTTACTTATTAAAAACAAAAAAGACAAAGAATCTCAAACCGGTATGGAAAGCAAATATATCGGAAAAATTGTAAAAGTTATAGAACCGATTACTAAATTTTCAGGCGCAATAACAATTTATGATGAACGCTGGGAAGCTCGCGTTGATAGTGACGAAACAATTCCTGTCGGAAGCGAAGTTAAAATTATTAAAAACGAAAGTTTGGTCTTAACAGTAGAAAAAATATAGGAGAGTATTAGATGACTATTGTATTACTTATTTTATTGGTTGCGTTATTGGTTTATGTTTTCAAAGGCATAATTATCGTACAACAACAGCAACAAGTTATTATAGAAAGAATGGGACGTTACGAAAAAACCCTTGACGCAGGACCTAACTTCATCTTCCCTGTCTTGGAAGCTCCGAGAGGGATTTTGAAAAAAGTTTCACAAAAAGGTCTTGACGGTCGTAGTTATTATTACCAAAAACAAGTAGACAGAATTGATTTGAGAGAACAAATATATGACTTCCCTCGTCAAAACGTAATTACAAAAGATAACGTTTCAATTACAATTAACGCGTTGATTTACTTCCAAATCGTAAACGCCAAAGATGCAGTTTATGAAATCGAAAACTTGCCTGATGCGATTGAAAAATTAACACAAACAACACTAAGAAACCTTGTAGGTCAAATGGATTTGCAAGAAACATTAACTTCTCGTGGTAAAATTAATGACGAATTGAGAACAACTCTTGATGACGCAACAAATAAATGGGGCGTTAAAGTAAACCGTGTTGAAATTCAAGATATCTTCCCGCCTGCTGATATTCAAGCATCAATGGACAAATTGATGAAGGCCGATAGAGAAAAGAAAGCTACAATTACAGAAGCTGAAGGTTTGAAAGAGGCAGCAATCCGCAAGGCCGAAGGTGAAAAAGAGGCTGCTATTCGTTCTGCCGAAGGTGCTAAACAAGCCGAAATTCTTAGAGCAGAAGGTATTGCACAAGCCCGAGTAATTGAAGCTGACGCTGAAAAAGAAGCAATTTCAAGGATTATCAATGCTTTGGCAGACAAAGGTCAACCTGACAAGTACTTAATCGCAATGAAATACTTGGAAACAATGACTGCTATCACAAGCGGTGAAAACAACAAAGTTGTTTACATGCCATACGAAGCAACAGGAATTCTATCTTCTGTTGATGGTATTAAACAAATGTTTGACAAAAAATAAGCGAAGAATTAGTTAGGGCGAAGTTTTAAACTTTGCCCTGATTTTTAGATAAAGGACACTATAAAAATGATAATAAATAATCTCCCAAGAATGCAAGTTTTGATTACAACGAATGATCAATATATTGAAGGCGAACTCCTTTTGCCTGAAAATATGAGGTTTAGTAATTCAATTCCGGATAACATGCTTTTTTACATTTTAAATGGTGGATTTCAGTTTATAACCCTTAAAAACTGTGAGATCAAGGATAGAAAAAATATTGCTTTCCGCCCTGATAAGACCCCTCAGCTACACGTAAATATCTCATCAGTCATGACTATTCAAATAATTGAAATCTTGCCTGACGATTATGAATATGATGATGGGTTTGAGGAAGAACTGGAACAAGCTACAAAAGTTAAACAAAAAGTTAAAAATCAAAGATAATTCAATATTTTTCTTCACATTTATATCTTTTTTTTTATGTTTTTGGTAAAATTTTT
>ERZ1026880.1337-NODE-1337-length-10664-cov-46.677821_pt1 | contig 10664 bp, 7 predicted proteins | sample MGYA00380170_ERZ1026880 | MGnify/ENA primary metagenome ERZ1026880 (study PRJEB33269, sample SAMEA4719806) | human gut metagenome | biome: human-associated habitat; feature: organic feature; material: feces | place: Cameroon | collected 2013-10 ...
CATAATACAATACACTCCTTTGCCTACAGGGGCGGTCATCCGTTACACTTTAAGGATACCGCTCCCGCACACGCCTGTCAAACCCCGCTTGCAATTTGGACGGGGGTATGGGATAATGGCTTACAGCAAAGGGCCGTGCCGTTTGCGCCCGGCCGGATTGACCGGCGGAACGGGGCACAGGAACGCCCCCCGATTTTTTCCCGAAAGGTGGATGTTTTTTATGTTGATACGCACCGCAGTCCCCGCCGATGCCGCCGCGCTGGCGGAGGTGGAGGCCCTCTGCTTCCCCGCAGCGGAAGCCGCGCCGGAACAGCAGTTCAGGGACCGTCTGCAGGCTTATGCCGGACACTTTTGGCTGATGTTTGACGGTGAAACGCTGGTTTCTTTTGTGGACGGCATGGTGACAGACCAGCCCGATCTGACCGATGATCTATACGAAAACGCCGCTCTGCACAGCGAAACCGGCGCATGGCAGATGATTTTTGGCGTGGTGACCCGGCCAGAGTACCGCAAACACGGTCTGGCAGCCCAGCTGCTGAACCGCGCCATTGCCGATACCCGCCAGCAGGGCCGCAAGGGTCTGGTACTGACCTGTAAGGACAAACTAGTACACTATTACGCCAAATTTGGCTTTGTGAACGAGGGTGTTTCCCAATCCACCCACGGCAATGTGGCGTGGAACCAGATGCGGCTGACATTTTAACAGGGATATAGAATGAAGCAAGCCCCCGGCAGGCAGCGGAGTACTGTTCACACGCTGTAAACTTGCCGGGGGCTTGTTTATTCTTTGCATTATGCTGTCATGCAAAGAGATTCATCAAAGGGTCGACATTGAACCACTCAACGGTTTTGGGGTCATAGTGGGAGAAGAAACGGCTTTCGCTCTGGTCCGGTGGGCAATAATCATGGAGATACTGCCCCACCGCCAATGCCGGTAAGGCAGGGTCCCAGCCAACACCAGAAGGATCCGGCGGGGCAGGGAAGAATGCTTCATCAGCGGCCTTTTTTCTTACATATATAATAGCGGCAGCACCACAGAGTGCCGCCGAACGGCCTATGCGCACTGTTCCGGCGGCTGTGACCGGCCTGCTGAAACGGCGCTCAATCCACAACCGGAACATCCAGCCCGAACTCCTGCGGGCGGAACCGCGGGCAGACATTTTCGGCGGTGCAGATGACCGAAGCCGCCAGCCGGCTGCCAATGCCGCAGGCTTCCGCCATCGTTTTACCATAAGCGCGGCCAATGACCGTACCGGCAAAGAACGCATCGCCTGCGCCGGTGGTATCGATCACGTTTACCTTTTTGGCGGGTACAATGCCACTTTCGCCATCCGCGCAGGCGTACACCGCGCCTTTGTCCCCCATGGTAACAACCATGCAGGGGATGCGGGCGCTGCCTACATTGGCGGCCAGCGTGCGGCACATTTCCTCCGGCCCCATATGGTCGTATTCGTCAGAAAAGAGGATCCCCGCTTCCTGCTGGTTGCAGACAAAACAGTCGATTTGCTGCAAAAAGTCACGCCGCTCCATGGCAATGCTCATGTTGGAAACCGCGGCATATACCTTTTTGTGGTATTTCTGTGCAAAATACAAGACCTGCTTTACAGTGTCTTTTTCCAGATCAAATTCAATGGCAATGCCATCGCAGTCCTTAAAAATTTCATCGCCTTTTTCGGCCAGCAGGTCGGTCAGGGGATTGGTGTCCGGCCGCTTGGAAATGGCGGCCACCACATCGCCCTCATTATTGAACACAGCCAGCCAGGTGCCCATGCCGTCCGGCACGCGCTGGATATAGCGGGTGTTCACCTTGTGGCGTGCCAGTTTATCAATAACATCCTGCCCTGTGCCAGTGTCATCCACCAGGCTTACAAAGGTGGGGCGCAGCTCCACGTTGGCGATATCCTCCGCCACATTGCGGCACACACCGCCGTGTACCTGTTCTACCCGCCCGGCGTTGCGCCCGCCCGGAATATAGGTGGCAAGGGGGTACCCCTTGATATCAACAAAAACTGCGCCGATGACAACGATCCCCATGCAAAACGCCCTTCCTTACCTAAGGTGCAGCGGAAAACAAGGAAACCGACTGAATGTTCGGTTTTTCAGCTGCACCGTATAACTGTAAACTTATGATGAACAGTTTACATGATTGGGGCCGAAAAAGCAAGGCTGGCGGCGATTTTTGCCGCTTTTGCGGCAAACTGTACCGCACGGACGGAATCTTTATCTCCTCTTTACAATGATTTTCCGCGGTGCTATAATAACAGCGAAAAACCGACCGACCGGTCGGTCGAGTGCGCTGAAAAAGCTCCGTTTCCCCCTAAAAAGGGGCGCCACACGGCGGCTGCGCTGCGCTTCGGCGCTCCTTCCTTTTGGGGCAGCCTGAACCCGGCCGGTCGGTCACATCCGCCAACACAGGCCCGCCCAAAGTGCGGGCAAAGGGAACAAACAAATGCCAAAATACAGTGTTAAAAAGCCATTTACCGTACTTGTGGCGGTCATATTGGTGGTGGTGCTGGGCTTTGTAAGCCTGACCGGCATGCAGACAGACCTGTTGCCTAATATGAACCTGCCCTACCTGCTGGTCATTACCACCTACCCCGGCGCCAGCCCGGAACAGGTGGAAAGCGATGTGACCCAGCCGCTGGAAAACAGCCTTTCCACCCTGAATGGTGTAAAGAACGTGACCAGCCAGAGCAACGAAAACTACAGCCTTGTCATTCTGGAATACCAGGACGACACCGACATGGACAGCGCCATGGTCAAGGCCAGCACCGCCGTGAACCAGCTTTCGGACAGTCTGCCCGATATGGCCAGCACCCCCACGCTGATGGAGATGAGCCCCGATATGATGGCCACCCAGTATGTTGCGGTGGACTATGAGGGGATGGACATCTACGAGCTTTCCGACTATGTGGAGGATACGATCGTACCCCAGCTGGAGCGCGTGGACGGCGTGGCCAGCGTTTCCACCACCGGCCTTGTCAAAAAATCAGTGCAGATCACGCTGGACCAGGACAAAATTGACGAGGTGAATGACAAACTGCTGGTCAAGGTGAGTGACCGCCTGGCCGAAGCCAAAAAGCAGCTGGACGAAAACGAGGCCAAAATCAAGGACGGCCTGGCAGAGCTGGACAGTGCCCAGAGCCAGCTGGATTCCGGCAAAGCCCAGCTGAATACCCAAAAGCAGAGCCTGACCCAGCAGCTGCGGGATGCCATCGACCAGCTGAACGAGGAGATCCCCAAGCTGGAAGAGCAGATTGCGGGCCTGAAAACCCAGCTGGACACCGCCCAGAGCAAGCTGAACCAGCTGAAAGTGGACCCCAGCAGCCTGCCGGAAGTGACGCTGCCGATCGATGATGCACTGTTTGCTTCCTGCAAAGAGATTCTGGCAAAATATGACCCCCAGTACGATGCAAATGCCATGCCTGCCAATTTGGAGGAAGCCAAGAGCGACCTGACCAAGATGGCCGCGATGCTGGCTTCCATCGAGCGCGCCCAGCAGGCCATTGAGACCGAAGCTGCCGCCCTGACCGGCGGGCAGAGCGTCAGCGATGCCTGCGCCGCGCTGGACGCCCAGATCCTGACGCTGACCGTGCAGGTGCAGCAGAAGGATAACGAGATCGTTCAGCTGGAACAGCAGCTGGATACCGCCGCCCCGGAAGAGCAGGATGCCATCCGCGCGGAAATCGAAAGCAAAAAAGCTGAACAGGCGGCTTTACAGACCCAGCTGGACACTGCCACCAGCCAGCGCGCAGCCCTGGATGGTTACAAGAGTGATGAAAGCACCCTTTCCACTACCCAGACGGCCTTGCAGAACGCAACGGTGCTGCTGAAAGCCCGGCAGGAAGCCGAAGCCAGCCTGAACGAGAGCACCGAGGAACTGCGCCAAACCCTACAGCAGACGATTACCACCCTGAACACCCAGATCGACAAAGCCGAAGCCATGCTGGCCAATTTGAACGATCAGCGCGGCAAGCTGCAATCGATGCTGGAAAGCCTTTCTGCCAACCCGACAGACCCCCAACTGGCCGATATGGCCGTGCAGCTGCTGCTCAGCGGCACCGAAGCCCAGCTCAGTTTGGGCGAGTTCCAGATCAGCAGCGGCCGCACCCAGCTGGAAGCAGGCCAGACCCAGTTGGACTCCGCCCGCGAAGAGTATGAATCGGCCCGCGAGGAAGCGCTGAAAAGCGCCAATCTGAACCAGCTGCTGAACATGAACACCTTAAAGCAGCTGATTGCCGCGCAGAACTTTTCTATGCCCGCCGGTTACATTGACGGCGGGGAAGGGGACGATAACCAGTACATCTTAAAAGTCGGCGATGCGTTTGACAATGTGGATGAGCTGAAAAGTATGGTCCTGTGCAGCATTGACGGCATCGGCGATGTGCGGCTTTCCGATGTGGCGGACATTGAGCTGACCGATAACGCGGACGACAGCTACGCCAAGGTGGGCAAAAACCGCGCCGTGCTGCTTTCAATCTATAAAAGCTCCACGGCTTCCACCTCGTCTGTCTCCAACGCAAGCACCGCTGCCATGAAAGAACTGATGGCAGAAAATGACGGCCTGCACCTGACCACCATCATGGATCAGGGCGATTACATCAAGCTGATCGTGAACAGTGTGCTGTCCAACCTGATCGAGGGTGCTGTGCTGGCAATCATCGTGCTGGCGCTCTTCCTCAAGGACATCCGCCCCACGCTGGTGGTGGCCATCAGCATGCCGCTCAGTGTGCTGTTTGCCATTGTCATGATGTATTTCAGTGGCATTACCCTGAACATCCTCAGCCTGTCCGGTTTGGGTTTGGGCGTTGGCATGCTGGTGGATAACTCGGTCGTTGTCATCGAAAATATTTACCGCCTGCGCGGGCGCGGCATTCCGGCCCCGCGTGCTGCGGTGCAGGGCGCACGCCAGGTGGCGGGGGCCATCGTGTCCTCCACCCTGACCACGGTCTGCGTGTTCCTGCCCATGGTGTTTACCACCGGCATGGTGCTGGAGCTGCTTTCCGATATGGCATGGACCATCACGTTCAGCCTGCTGGCATCCCTCATTGTGGCCCTTACCGTGGTGCCCTGCGCCGGTTCCACCGTACTGCGCAAGCAAAAAGAGATCAAGCACCCTTGGTTCGACCGTTTCCTGAACGGGTACGAAAAGCTCTTGCGCTTCTGCTTAAAGCGCAAGGCCATCCCGCTCACGCTGGCGATCGTGCTGCTGGCCGTATCGGTCTGGCGCATTGCCACCATGGGCGTGGTGCTCATCCCGGATATGGGCTCCAACCAGCTTTCGATTACGGTAACGGTGCCTGCGGATACCGAAAAAGAGGATGCCTTTGCCACCGCAGACGCCGTGATGGACGCCATTACCAACATTGACGGCGTGGAAACCGTGGGCGCCATGTCCGGTGGCAGCGACAGCACCAGCAGCATGCTGATGATGACCGGCACTGAGGGCACTACGGACAACACCAGCTTTACCTATTATGTTCTGCTGACCGATGAGGGCGCCAGCAACAGCAAGGCCATCCAGCAGCAGATCGCCGATGACACCGCTGACCTGAACTGTGAAGTGGACATCAGCGCCAGCAGCATAGATATGAGCGCATTGTCCGGCAGCGGCGTGGAGGTGGACATCTACGGCCAGGACCTGGACAGCCTGACCACCGCCAGCCAGCAGGTGATGGGCCTGCTGAACAGCGTGGACGGCATCGAGAATGTCTCCAACGGGCAGGAAACCGGCGATGAGGAGGTGCATATCGTCATTGATAAGGACAAAGCCATGCGCCTTGGCCTGACGGTGGCGCAGGTGTACCAGCAGATCGCCGCAAAGCTCAGCACCGATACCACCGCAACCACCCTGAAAGTGGGCCGCGATACCTATGATGTGACGATTGTGGATAAGACCGATACCCCGAACCTGGACGATCTGTTCCAGATGGAGTTCACCACAACGACCACCGATGATGACGGCAACACCGTGAACGAGACCCATACCCTGGGCGAGTTTGCCTCCCGCACCAACGGCAACGCCTATGCGACCATTGCGCGCGAAAACGGCTCCCGCAAGATCAGCGTGACCAGCGATACCGCCGAAGGCTACAACACCACCCTGATCTCCCGTGAGCTGAGCCCCCAGCTGGAAGCACTGGACCTGCCAGATGGCTGCACCGCTGAAATTGCCGGTGAAACCACCCAGGTGACCGAGATGATCCAGCAGATGGCCAAAATGATGGCCCTGGCACTGTTGTTTGTCTATTTTGTCATGGTGGCGCAGTTCCAAAGCCTGCTTTCCCCCTTCATTGTGCTGTTCACCATTCCGCTGGCCTTTACCGGCGGTATGATCGGCCTGATGATTAGCGGCGAACAGCTTTCGGTCATTTCGCTCATGGGCTTCCTTGTGCTGATGGGCGTGGTGGTCAACAACGGCATTGTGTTTGTGGATTACGCCAACCAGCTGCGCATTGGCGGGCTGGAGCGCACCGATGCCCTGGTGGCAACCGGCTGTACCCGTATGCGCCCCATCCTGATGACGACCCTGACCACCGTGCTTGCCATGGTAACGATGATCTTCAGCAAGGATGCCGGCAGCGAGATGGGCAAAGGCATGGCCATTGTTATCGTGGGCGGTCTTTCCTATGCAACGCTGATGACCCTGTTTATTGTGCCGGTGATGTATGACCTCTTCTACCGCAAGCCGCCGGTCAACATTGATGTGGGCGATGACGGCATGGATGACCTGCCCGATGATGCGGCCGAGTTTGCCGCAGAATTTGCCGCCCGCCGCGCAGCAGAGGGCGAGAACCAGCCGGAACCCGAAACACCGGATACCGCCGAGCACCGCCGCTTGAAGCTGCCCGGTAAACCCGATACCGAAAACGGGGAGGGGACGCCACAATGACACCAGATATCCGCAAAGAACGCGAAACCGCCCTGTACGAAGCCGCCTTGCGCCTGATTGCCAAGGGGGTAAGCCCCGCCGCCATGAAGGTGCAGCAGATCGCGGACGAAGCCGGAATTGGCAAGGGCACCGTGTATGAATACTTTGCCTCCAAGGATGAGATCCTGCAGGGAATGGCCCTGTACTGCTTTGATACCGAGATTGCCCGCATTGCCGTATTGATGGAGCCATGCACCACCCTGCAAGAGCTGGAGGACGTCGTGATGGCCTACCTGCAGGATCTTTCCGGCAACCGGATGGGAACCTATCAGGTGATCGCTTCCAGTATTGGCGCACGGGAGAACCTCCGCGGTATGGACGAGTGTGTGCAAGCCCTGTGTGGGGTGCTGCACAGAACCATGGCAGCCCTGCGGCAAAAAGGGGAGATCAACCCCGCCCTGCCGGATGATTACTGTGATCTGGCTCTGCTTTCCGCTGCGGCGGGTGGGCTGATAGGGCTGTGCTATGTCTCCAAGCATCCGGGCGCGCTAACACCCATACAAAACCTGCGCGTGTTGATCCACCGCGCACTGAACCCATAAACAAACAAAAATAAAAGCAGCCAGCCGCCCTGCCTGTGGGAATGTTCCACGGCAGGGCGGCTGGCTGTTGTATCGGGGGGAAGTGGAGATAAAAAATACGCTTTCGCCGCTGATGCCCAAACCGCGTAAAGCATGGTATAATGATGGCAGGATAAACGCAGAAACCAACACACAGAACACGAAAGGAACACAGGAAAGGAAAGACCATGTACTTTCAATACGGGCAGGAAGAAACGGAATACCTGAGCGGCAAAGATGAAAAACTTGGGGCGGTGATTGCCCAGGTGGGCCGGGTGAATCGCGAGGTGGATACAGACCTGTTTTCTGCCGTGGTGCACCATATTGTGGGGCAGCAGATCTCCACCAAGGCGCAGGCTACCATCTGGCAGCGCATGCGGGGTGCCCTTGGCACGGTGGATGCCGAGCATATTCTGGAAGCAGGGAACGAGCAATTACAGCTGCTTGGCATCAGCTGCCGCAAGGCAGAGTACATCACGGACTTTGCACGAAAAATCCAGAACGGTGAGTTTGATTTGGAGGGTATCTGGCAGAAGCCGGATGAGGAAGTGATCCGGGAGTTAAGTGCCCTGAAAGGCATTGGCGTGTGGACAGCAGAGATGATTTTGCTTTTCTGCATGCAGCGGCCCGATGTGTTCAGCTATGATGACCTTGCCATCCAGCGCGGGCTGCGCATGGTGTACCATCACCGTAAAATTGACCGCAAACTGTTTGAAAAGTACCGCAGGCGGTTCAGCCCTTATTGCAGCGTGGCGAGCCTTTACCTGTGGGCCGCCGCGGGCGGCGCGGTGCCGGGGCTGAAAGATTATGCCCCCAAAAAGAAAGCCCCGGCCAAAAAGGCAGCACCCGCTGGTTCCCACACGGAGAGAACGTCAAGAGTATAACAAAAGTACAACAGAAAGGGCAGATGCTATGATGTTCACCGCGCATTATCAGTCCCCCTTGGGGGAAATTCTGCTGGCAGCGGATGAAGTGGGCCTGACCGGCTTGTGGTTTGACCGCGCAAAGTATTATGCGGCGGGCCTGGCCCCGCAGAGCACGGAGCGCGAAACCCCGCCCTTGACCGAAGCAAAGCGCTGGCTGGATGTGTATTTCAGCGGAAAAATGCCGGATTTTATGCCGCCGCTGCACCCCATCGGGTCAGACTTCCGGCAGGAAGTGTGGGCGCTGCTGCTGCAAATCCCATACGGGCAAACGACAACATACGGCGCGCTGGCCGCCCGGCTTGCGGCAAAGCATGGCACGGCGCACCTGTCCGCCCAGGCGGTGGGCGGAGCCGTGGGACATAACCCCATTTCGCTCATCATCCCGTGCCACCGCGTGGTGGGTGCCAGCGGCAGCCTGACCGGTTATGCGGGTGGTATTGAGCGAAAAATCCAGCTGTTGAAATTGGAAGGAACCGACTGCATAAAGCTGTTTGTGCCCAAAAAATGTGAATGAAGAGTTGAGCAGGCACAAAGTAAGGGCGAGCAAAAGATGTGAAAAAGTAAACCAGCAGAAGAGCGAATATGCGAAGCATGTTGAATATTAAGCATGTCGAAAATATGTTGACCATGCAATTTCAAACATTGAATATTGCAAAAACATACAGAAAACGATACAATAAAAGCAATCCCGTATCATTCTGAGTGCAAAGCGGGAATGATACGGCGTTGCCTACTGAAGCGAGGAGAATTTATCCATGAGTGAAGTTAAAGCAGGCATTGGCGGCGAGCATTACCAGCCATATGCAGAGCGCACCGGCGGCGAATCCGTTGTGTTTTTTACCCGTGATCTTTCGGCAGAGGGCCTGAAAAAGGCATATGCCGCCATTCAGGGCAACCTGACCGGCAAGGTGGCTGTTAAGCTGCACACCGGCGAGCAGAACGGCCCCAACATCATCCCGCGTCCCTGGGTCAAGAGCCTGATGGAACAGATCCCCAACAGCACCATTGTGGAAACCAATACCTATTACGAGGGCGACCGCTACACCACCGCACAGCACCGCGAAACCTTGAAAATAAACGGCTGGACGTTCTGCCCGGTGGATATTATGGACGAGGACGGCGTGGCAGCCCTGCCGGTAAAGGACGGCAAGTGGTTTACCGAAATGCACGTTGGCTCCCACCAGCTGAACTATGATTCCATGCTGGTGCTGACCCACTTTAAGGGCCACACGATGGGCGGCTTTGGCGGTTCCAACAAGAACATTGGCATTGGCTGCGCCGATGCCCGCATCGGCAAGGCCGAGATCCACACCGCTGTCGGCTCTGACAACATGTGGTCCATCAGCGAGGAAGAGCTGATGGAACGCATCTCGGAATCTGCCAAGGCAACGGTGGATTACTTTAAGGATCATATCTCCTTCATCAACGTCATGCGCAACATGTCTGTCTCCTGCGACTGCGAGGGCGTCAGCGCGGCACCGGTCGTTACCCCCAACGTGGGCATCCTGGCATCTTTGGATATCTGCGCCATTGACCAGGCCAGCGTGGACCTGATCTATGCCATGAAGGAAGAAGATCACCACGACCTGGTGGAGCGCATCAAGACCCGCCATGGCCTGCGCCAGCTTTCTTACATGCAGGAGCTTGGCATGGGCAACCGCAAGTATAAGCTGATCGACCTGGATAACAACCAGTCTCCCCTTACCCTGCAGGAGGCAGTGGCACACGTTGTTCCGTTTGTTGAACCTAAAAAAGTTACCCTGTAAACCGGCTGGGCAGGTTTGCCCCAGCCGCACCCAATAAACAATTTCGGGCCGGACGCTGCAATAAAGCGCCCGGCCTTTTGGGTTTTATAGAAAGGCAGTGAAAGACAGTAAGCAGAAGCTGCCCAAAACAAAGCGGGCCAGGGCGAATATGCCGGCCAGAGAAAGGATATGAAAGCGATTCGATGGCTGTTAAAATTGGTTCTGGCGATGATAACCCTGCCACTGATTCTTGCTGTGTGGCTGATAAAGTGGTTTGTGGTATTTCTGCATCATTGTTCGGCATGGACTTTCTATCTGCTGGGCAGTGTGGTGTTGGCAACGGCGGTGCTTTCGTTTCTGATGCAGCAGTTGCAGGGGATAGAAGCACTTCAAATGCTGATCGGCGGATTTGTGATTTTTATGATACCGCAGGTGGTCGGCGGAGTGGTGGTAGGCAGAACGAAAGATCAGATTTTGAGCGAACGAAAAGATTTGTATATAG
>ERZ1026880.1340-NODE-1340-length-10647-cov-5.562878_pt1 | contig 10647 bp, 8 predicted proteins | sample MGYA00380170_ERZ1026880 | MGnify/ENA primary metagenome ERZ1026880 (study PRJEB33269, sample SAMEA4719806) | human gut metagenome | biome: human-associated habitat; feature: organic feature; material: feces | place: Cameroon | collected 2013-10 ...
GATCTCCACGTCGCCCGTAAATCCTAGATTGCGCCCGCACAAAATGCCGGCCAACGTTGATTTGCCCGAACCGCTCTCGCCCACGATGCCGGTGAAGCTTCCAGCGGGGGCGGCGAAATCGACATGGTCGAGCACCGTGCGCTGCCCGTCATAGGAATACACGACATCGCGCACGACGATTCCCGCATGCTCGGGATCGACGCTGCGCGTCCCCTGCTCGGGCTCGGGCGCATCCAGGATGGCGAACATCTTCTCGGCAACCGCCATGCCGTTCATGGCCGTATGGAAAAACGACCCCAGCGTACGCATGGGGATAAAGAACTCCGCCGACAGGAACACCACGCAAAACGCCGCATAGAAGGGGACTTGGCCGTTAGCGAACTGCACCATTGCCGCGATGATGCCCGCAGCCGCGCCGCCGAAGGCGAACACGTCCATCACGGTGATGGAGTTGAGCTGCATGGTGAGCAGGCGCATCGTGGCTCGGCGGAAGGTCTCAGCCTGCTCGTTCATCTTACGATGGCACGCCTCGTCGGCCTGATAGATCTTCAAGGTGGTCAAACCCTGCAGGTTCTCAAGGAACGCGCCGCCAAGATCGGTGTAGGCTCCCCAATACCTGCCCATGACGCGCTTGGCGATCTTCTGCACCGCAACGATGGAGATCGGGATCAGCGGCACGCAAACCAACAGGGCGATGGCGGCAGGCAGGCAAAGCGGCGCCAGGAAAGCGAACACCGTAAGCGGTGCCAACACGGCATAGAACAGCTGCGGAAGATATTGCCCGAAATAGCTTTCCAGCTGCTCGCAACCCTCGACGCTTACCTGAACGGCCTCGCTTGTGGCGATTTGCTCGGAATAGCCGGGGCCCATTCGCACCAGCTTGTCATACACCTGCCTGCGAACCGAGCGTTTCGCGGTCATCGCCGCAGCAACCCCCATGCGCTGCGCGAAGGTCAAGCACATCATGCGCACCGCGATGACGGCAACGCCAGCGCACGCAAGCATCGCAACCCAGCCATCGACGGCGGCGCCGTCGAACAGCCGCTGGAGGAACAAGCCGATAAGAAGCATAAGGACGATGTTCGCAACGAGCGCCACCCATTGCGCCGCCACGTTGCGTGCGATATACCTCAAAGCCTGCGGTACCATCGATATCAACCGTTTATTGAACACGGAGCTGGTTTCCTTTCGATTCCAAAAGACGGCGCGGCTTCGGCCTCTGCATCCGCCTTGATTCAAACAGTCGAATGGTACCATTAGAGACACTTTGATAACCAGGGCAAACTATAGTATCCGCAACATTGTTACATGAGGCTAATCCGAATCGCGAAAATAGCCCGGCAAACGCCGGGCTGGCAAAGTGAAGTTACCGATACGAGTCGCTTAGTTCCACATTGCGCGAACGCGATACGGGGTATCCCCTACCTTGCTTTCCTATTCTTCTCATACAGCATGATCAGCCCTTTGAGCGTGAGCCGATCGTCGGCAATCTCGATGCGTCGGGAGAGCCCGGCCATTGCCTGGGCGTCATCGCCGGTGGCGACGACGCGCGTCTCGTACCCGAGTTCGTCCCATACCGCCTGGATCAGGCCATCGATACGGGCAACCTCGCCGATGACGATGCCCGCCTGCATGGCATCGCGCGTCGACTTCCCGATGACGTTGCGGGGCGCATGCAACCCGATGACGGGAAGCTGGGCCGCAGCATCGGCCACCGCCCGCGCAGCCAAACGCAGGCCCGGCGCGATAAGCCCGCCCTGCACGGCGCCGGCATCGTCGATCACCTCAAGGGTGGTTGCGGTTCCAAAATCAACCACGATGATCGGGTATCCGTAAAGCTGCTTGGCGGCGACGCAATCGGCAACGCGATCGGCGCCGAAATCCGTAGGGCTGTTCAAGTGCAGTTTCAAACCTGATTTCAAACCCGGTCCCACCACCAACGGGCGCACGCCGCAAAGCGCGCGCAACGCCTCCACCCAGGCATCGGTGAGCCCAGGGACGACGGAGGCGACGATGGCATCGCGTACGTGCGCATCGCATCCGCGAACCTGCAAAAACGACGTCACGCACAGCAGCGCCTCATCGGCCGTCAATCGCTCGGGAGTGGTCACGCTCCACGAGCACGACAGACCCCCTTCGCAAGCTAACCCGAGATTGGTGACGGAATTCCCCACGTCGACGACGAGGATGAGCCTAGATCCGCCTTGATTGGAATCCGCCATTATGCGACCGCCTTGCTCCCCTTGCGCACCTTGAACGCCACAGCGCCAAGGATGCCGCCGACGATTGCAAACGGCAGCCAGCTGAAGCCAAGGTCGGTAAAGGGAAGATGCTTGATGGCGGGCAGCACGCCGTAGGTATCGTCGATGGTGGCGAGCAGGCTGATGACGAACGCGCCAAGGGCAGCGCCCTTGATCGGCCACGTGGTGCCCATGCGCTCCCTGAACAGCACCATGACCACGCACACCATGAACGGCGGGCAAACCACGGACAAGATCGGAGCCGCAAACGCCACGATGGCGTTCAAACCCAGGTTGCAGATGGCGAAGGAAACCACGACGGTCACGATGACGCCGGTGCGATACGAGACTTTGCCGTGCGTGGTTCGTTCGAAATACGACGCCGAAGCGCCGGTCAAGCCGATGGCGGTGGTCAAGCATGCAAGCCCGACGATGATGCCGAGGATGATCACGCCGGTGTGGCCGAGCAGGTGTTTGGTGATCTCGACGATAAGCGTGGAACGGTCCATCCCGGCCCCGAAGGCAAGCGCGCTCGAGGCGCCCAAGTAGGTCAAGCCGCCGTAAATCACAGCCAAAAGAACGCCGGCGACCACGGAAGCGCCCGCGATGACCTTAAGCTGGTCCTCGCGACGCGTATAGCCGGCGGTGCGCGCGGCGTTCTCCATGACGATGGCGAAGCCCACGCAAGCAAGCACGTCCATAGCTTGATAACCGGCCAGGATGCCGTCCTGCGCAGCATGGCTGGAAAGCGGCGCCCCTATCTCGCCAAGCGGATGCACCACGCCGACCGCGATGATGACGAACACGCAGATGACTAACAGCGGGGTGAGCACCTTTCCGATGATGCTGACCAAACGCGTTTGGCGAATGGACAACGCAAGCACGACGGCGAAGAACAGCGCAGAGAACAACAACATGTTCACGGAATCGCCGAACAGCGGGACGATGGACATCTCATAGGTGGTGGCGGCGGTACGAGGCTCGGCGATGATCATGCCCGTGCACAGGATGACGGCGGTGTTGAGCACCAGACCGGGAACCTTGCCCAACGACCCCTCGACGGCGACGTTCGCGCCGCCCGCCGCGTTGAGCGCGAAGATGCCCAGGCAAGACAGCGCAACGTCGATCAAGATGAAGCACAGAAAGCCGATCACCCAGTCGGTTCCGCTTTCCATGCCCAGAAACGGCGGGAAGATCAGGTTTCCGGCACCGAAGAACATGGCGAACAGCGCCAGACCGGTGACCAATGTGTTTTTCTTCAAGAATGCTCCTTTATGGATTTTCACTCGAATTTCTTATTATGACGCAATCCGTCGAAAAAAAGAAGCAGCGAACCTTGGGTGAAGGCAAATCGTTGCCGCGAAAAAGACCTGCACCAGCAGGTCTTTCGCTTAATTATTAATTGAACTTGAAGATTCTTTGGGCAACATGATACCCGGTGATGCCTATCTTGCGCCCCAGGTTCGTGGGCAGGTTCGTGCCCATGTTCAGCACGCTGTGCCTTACGCGGCGATACACATCGGAGTTGTTCTCCTTCAGATAGCGCCAGATCGCATCGCGCTCGTCCTCGGCGTCGACGGTGTTGATCATGCGCAGGAAGATGCTGCAGATGCACATCATCATGGACAGGTAGTTCTCCATGTAGCGCTCCAGACGCTTCTCGGGCACGCCGCCGGGGAGCTGCACGGCGCCGATCATGATGCGCGTGACGCGCAGCTGCTGGTCGATGCGGCTCATCATGACCGACTCGCTGACGCTTTGATCGTCGCGGCCGATAAAGTAGCGATACATGTCGACGTCAAGGTAGTAGATGGTCTTGACGTGCGGCAGCGGCACGTACACGAAGATGTTGTCCACGTAGAACGTGTGCTTGGGCAGCTGAAGGCCCATGCCGCGCAGCAGCTCGGTGCGGTAGATGACCGAGTGCATGAGCAGGTATTGGCTGGGGTTGAAATGCCCGACCTCGGACCAGCCGAACTCGCGCCCCTCTGGGAACACGTTGCGATAGTGCATGATGGTACGCGTGCTCTCGTGCACCTTCTCGTACACGTAATTGGCGATGACCAGGTCGGTCGGAGCAGTGCGCCCCACCTGGCTGCGCACATACGCCATCACATCTTCCATGGCACGGCGATCAAGCCAGTCATCGGAGTCGACCACCTTGAAGTACAGACCCGATGCGTTCGCCAAACCGGTGTTCACCGCTTGCCCATGACCGCCGTTCTCCTGATGAACAGCCTTGATGATGCCCGGATGGAGCTGCTCCCAGCGGTCGGCCTTCTCGGCGGTGTCGTCTTTGACCGACCCGTCGTCGACGATGATGATCTCGATGTCGTCGACGCCCTTATCGCCCCCGCACGCAAGGATGGACTCGATGCACTTGTCCATGTATGCCGCGGAGTTATAGCACGGGATGGCGAAGGTGATGCTTTTCATGCCTGTCCTTTCCTGAGAGCAACAGCGGGAATGAGATCGTCGGCGCCGCCGTTCAAATGGTTCGCTCGCCATTTTACCGGTAGAGAGGCGCACGGCCGTCCCCTGCGGGTACATTATGGATAAAATCCAAGTGAACCGCTTGGGCGCCGCATAAACCAAGCCCTGCTTGCGGCAGCGGGCGTCTAGCATATCGCGAAGAAAGGGTACGAACATGAGCTCGTTTTTGGACACCATGCTTGCACGCGCCAAAGCCGACAAGCAGACCATCGTCTTACCCGAGGGCGATGACCCTCGCACGCTCGAAGCAGCCGAGTCCATCCTCGCGCAAGATGTTGCCAACCTGATCATCTTGGGCAACGTGGAGGCGATCAAGGAATCGGGGCGCAAACTCGACGGCGCCACGCTGATCGACCCGCAAGACTCCGACTTGCACGACGAGTTCGCAAACACCCTGTACGAACTGCGCAAGCATAAGGGCATGACCCTGGAAAAGGCCGCCGAACAAGTGCGCGATGAGCTGTTCTTCGGCGTGCTCATGGTGAAGACCGGGCGTGCCGACGGCATGGTATCCGGCGCCTGCCACTCCACCGGCGACGTCCTTCGCCCCAGCCTGCAGATCCTCAAAACCGCCCCGGGCGTGAAGCTGGTCAGCAGCTTCTTCATCATGGTGGTGCCTAACTGCGAATACGGCCAGAACGGCACCTTCCTGTTCAGCGACTGCGGCCTGGAGATCCAGCCCGACGCCGAGAAGCTCGCGCATATCGCCGTCAACTCCGCCCAGTCCTGGAAAACCCTTATCGGCACCGAGCCGGTTGTGGCCATGCTCTCCCACTCCACCTACGGCTCCGCCAAAAACGACGACGCCAACAAGGTCGTCGAAGCTGCAGCCATCGCCCGTGAGTTGGCACCTGAGCTGGCCCTTGAGGGCGAGATGCAGGCCGATGCCGCCATGGTGCCGTCCGTGGGCGCCTCGAAGGCCCCCGACAGCAAGGTGGCCGGCAAGGCGAATTGCCTGATCTTCCCCGACCTTGACGCGGGCAACATCGGCTACAAGCTCGTGCAGCGCCTGGCGCATGCCGAGGCGTTCGGCCCGGTCACCCAGGGCATCGCGGCCCCGGTCAACGACCTGTCCCGCGGCTGCACCGCACATGACATCGAGGGCGTCATCGCCATCACCTGCGTTCAGGCCCAGGCGAAGAAGGCCGCCGAGGCCCAGTAGCCCAAGCTGGTGCGAAGCCGCTCGGGCAATCAGAACCTAGCGTCGAAACCGAAGGCCCCGCCTCCCGAACCGATCACGACGTTCGAGAAGCGGGGCCTTCTTGCCGAATCCGCAGATAGCCAGGCCGCCTTTGAGGCTCGCGCAAACCCGCATGCCTCAAAGGCGCTGACGGCCGCATCGGCGCTTCCATCCGTATAAGGGCGAACGCTCAGGGCGCGCGAGATTCTAGGCGATGGCAGCTGCTATCCTAAAACGGCCAGCGAAGTCGATGCCCAGCGTACGCAACCCGCTACCTAAGCTCAAAAGAAAAGCCCTCTGACGAGGGCTTTTCAGCATTGCGAATTGCGCAGCGCCTTGCTGTTGCGCAGACAAAGCGCTTTACGGCTCGATGCCAACCATCTGGTCGTGCACGATCTCATAGGTGTCGCGCGCGATCATGTACTCCTCATTGGTGGGGATGATGATGATCTGCACTTCGGAGTCGTCGGTGGAGATGATGCGCTCGAAGCCGCGATGGCGGTTCTTCTCCTCGTCAAGCACGATGCCCAAAGGCTGCAAACCGGAGAAGATCATGCGGCGCATCTTATCGCAGTTCTCGCCGACGCCGGCGGTCAGCACGATAGCATCCACGCCGCCCATGACGGCGATGTACTGGCCGATGTATTTCTTCACCGAGTTGGAGAACATGTCATATGCGAGCATTGCGCGCTCGTTGCCCTCTTCCGAGGCCGTGCGCACGCTGCGCAGGTCGTTGGACACGCCGGAGATACCGAGCAAGCCGGACTGCTTGTTCATGAGGTTGTTCATTTCCTCGGCAGTCAGGTTCTCATGCTCCATGACGAACGGCACGATAGCCGGATCGATGGCACCGCAGCGGGTGCCCATCATCAAGCCGTCAAGCGGGGTGAGGCCCATGGAGGTGTCCACGGCCACGCCATGGTCGATGGCCGAAGCCGAGCAGCCGTTGCCCAGGTGCAGCGTGATCAGCTTCAGGTCCTCGATAGGCTCGTCGAGCACCGCGGCAGCGCGTTCGGAAATATAGCGATGCGAAGTGCCATGAGCGCCGTACTTGCGAATGGCATACTTCTCGTAGAGCTCGTAAGGCAGCGGATACATGTAGGCCTTCGGCGGCAACGTGGTGAAGAACGACGTGTCGAACACGGCCACCATGGGAACGCCCGGCATATGATTCATACAGGCATGGATGCCCATGAGCGCCGCACCGTTATGCAACGGCGCCAGCTCGGCAAGCTCGTCGATCTTCGCGATGACATCGTCGTCGATGAGCACGGAACGATCGAAATACTTGCCTCCCTGCACGATGCGATGACCGACCGCGTCGATCTCGGACAGAGAAGAGATAGCGGCGCCCTCGCCCGAGACCAGGGAATCAAGCACGAGCGCGATAGCGTCATCGTGGTCCGCCATCTTCGCGTCGATGACCACTTCGTTATCATCAAGACCGTGCTTGTGGAACGCCTCGGCCGAACCGACGCGCTCGCAAATGCCCTTGGCCATGAGCGTATGCGTTTCAACATTGATAAGCTGGTACTTCAGCGAAGATGAACCCGCATTGATAACCAAAACGTTCAACGGCCTGCCTCCTTACCAAAAGATTTCGAGCACTCATTGTAGATGCAAAACACGCCGCACGTTGCTGCAAGCGGCGCCCGCGCGGCACTCTGTCGGCAAGCGGCGTTACGAAAGCGTGGTATCGCGCTGCTCGTCCGACACCTCCGGCTCAAGCTGGCCCATGAGCACATCGACCTTCTGCTGAGCCGTTGCCAAGCGACCTTGAAGCGCACGAAGAAGGGCAACGCCCCGCTCGTAGCTGGCAAGGCTGTCCTCAAGCTCGAGCGTGTTGGACTCGAGCACGCCGACGATGCCGTCGAGTTCGGCCATGGCCTCGCGAAAGGTCAGGTCCTCGACCGGTTTCAAACCCTCATTGCCCATTTCATGATTCCTTCCCTGTAAAGCCATCATCAGCACATCGGACGCCCGACACATCGCATTCGATCACGCCGTCCGACACCGTCACATCTAGCTTCTGCCCTGCCTGGGCCTGCTCGACCGACTTCACCACGCCTCCGCCGCTATCACGGGCGATGGAGTAACCCCTGCCGAGAACCGCCAGCGGCGATAGCGCGTCAAGCTGCGCTGCCGAAAGACCCGCTTGCCGGCGGAACGGCTCGAGCAGCTGACGGCCCGTCGCGCGCAAACGCCGCTGCTCGTTGTCGAGCACCGAACGCTCCCGCTCGCAAGCCTGGGGCATCGCGCGCAACAGCCGCTCCCGCGCCCGTTGCGTTTGCGACGCCGGCATGGCGACGACCTGCGAAAGCGCGCGCGTCAGGCGTTCGCGCTGCCGCTGCACGGCCGCCGCGTCAGAAGTCAAGGCATTGGGAAGCGCCGCACCTAGACGCTCGCGCAACCGGTCGACCTGCGCACGGTCGCGGTCCAGGCTGGCAGGCAACGCCCTTGCCAGCCTGTCAGCATACAGGTCGACCCCCTGCGCCGAAGCCGCCAGCAATGCGTTCGAATCGCAGAAAACCGGACGGCCCGCCATGCGCCCCACCTGCGCCGAGCAGCTCTCGAGCGCGCGCTGAACGCATGTATCCAGGCTACCGCGACGCGCACGGAACAGCGCATCAAGGCTCTCGCGAGCCGGGCTTACCGCCTCGGCGGCGGCCGTAGGCGTTGAGGCGCGCACGTCGGCGACCATGTCGGCGATGGATGTGTCGGGTTCATGCCCGATGCCGGTGACCACCGGCATCGGGCATTTGACGATCATGCGGGCAAGAAACTCGTCGTTGAACGGCATGAGGTCCTCGTACGACCCGCCGCCGCGCACCACGAGCACCACTTCAGCGCCGGCGTGAACGACAGCGCGCATGCCTTCGACGATGCCGGCAGGAGCCTGCGGGCCCTCCACGGCCACGCCCGAGAACAGCACCCGCGCCACGGGGAAACGACGGCGCAAGGTGCGCAGCACATCATGCACCGCATCGCCGCGCGGGCTTGTGACCAGGCCGATGGTAAGGGGGTACGCAGGCAAGGGCAGCTTTCGCGCAGGGTCCGCAAGGCCTTCGGCGGAAAGCTTCCGCGCAAGGTTGGCCACCTGCAAGCGCAGCTGGCCCTCTCCCACCGGCGCGAGCGAGAACACGTCGAAGTTCATGCGCCCCTTCGCCGCGTACAGGGTGAACCTGCCCGTCAGTTCCACCAGCTGCCCGACGGCCACCTGCACGCCTGCGGCGCGGAAGCGGTTGTTCCACATCATGCAGGGAAGGCTTGCCGACTTATCCTTGACCGTGAAATACACGGCCTTGTACCCGGGTTTGTTCGACAGCTCGGAAATTTCGCCGACCAGGCGTACCGTCACCCCCTCTAGCGCCCCTTTCGCCAGCTGCATGGCAGCGGATACCGACATAGCACGCGAACCCGACGCATCAGATGCCGCACCTTCGTTTCGCGAGGAGATGTTCGAGCCCGCCGTCTTACGCGCGCCGAAAGCAGCAGCGCACGCACGCGCCGCCTCTTCGGCGTTTCGTGCTGGCGCACCGGAACCCCCCGAGCTAGCAAAAGCGCCGCGGGATCCCCCCGCGGCGCCGTTATGTGATCGACCGTAGACCACGTTGCTACTCGTCACGGGACTGCAGCAGCCACAGCAGCTGCAGGATAGACGTCAAGGCAGCGGCAACGTAGGTGAGCGCGCAAGCGCGCAGCACGGAATACGCACCGCCCTGCTCGGCCTGCGAGATGCCCTGGGTCTTGAGATACGCAAGGCCGCGACGCGATGCATCGAACTCGACCGGCAGCGTGACCAGCTGGAACAGCACCACCACGGCGTACATGACGATGGCAAGGGTGGTAAGGCCCGACAGCTGCATGAAGATGCCGAACATCAGCAGGAACACCCAGGCGTTGGAGGCGAAGTTCACCGCCGGCACGAGCGCGCCGCGGATCTTCATGGGAGCATACCCCTGCGCGAACTGGATGGCGTGCCCCGCCTCATGGCATGCCGTGGCAATGGCCGTGATGGAGGTGCCGCCGAACGCATCGGGGTCCAAGGTAATGGAATTGTTACGCGGGTCGAAGTGATCCTGCTGCGGGCCGCCGCGATAAACCTGCACGCCGTGGACGCCGTTGGCCGCAAGCATCATCTCGGCCATCTGGGCGCCGGTGACGCGCGTGGATGCAGGTACGTGCAAATACTTGTTGATCTGGCGGTTCACGTACCACGACGCTCCCATGCCGATGACCATGGTGACGACGATCAGGCTCAAATAGCTCATGCTCATGTGGGTTATGCAACTCCTATCGAAAGCATACGGCGCAGACCCTGCGCCGCTGGGCGCGTTCAGGAAGACGCGCGCTTGGTTTAACGAATGGACAGTATACCGAAGCGAAACGCCCTGCCGCCGGCTTCACGAATGTTCCCGCGAAACGTTCGCAATCCGTTACCGGAGACGAACCACCCCCGCGCGGCCATGCAGGCCGATCGCCCTATCCCGCAAGGGACCGCCTATTCTTCGCCATCCAAACGCGTGACCTTGAGGTCGTGGCCATGCAGGGATAACACGAGCTTGCCCTCGAGCAGCTCGATGAGCTCCTCCCCCACCAACGCCCGGCGCCATCCGCGCAGAAGGTCGATGCCCTGGCGATAGCCGCGGGCCATGCGCACCAGGTCATCATGGCTTGCCAGCGTGGGAAACGCCACGCCGTTCTCCTTGGCGCGCAGGCGCACGAGCGCGCTCA
>ERZ1026880.1353-NODE-1353-length-10583-cov-8.559081_pt1 | contig 10583 bp, 12 predicted proteins | sample MGYA00380170_ERZ1026880 | MGnify/ENA primary metagenome ERZ1026880 (study PRJEB33269, sample SAMEA4719806) | human gut metagenome | biome: human-associated habitat; feature: organic feature; material: feces | place: Cameroon | collected 2013-10 ...
ACTCATAATTATGCTAAAATATAATCAGATGTAGTATAGGTAAATATTTTTTGGAAATATATGCAATAAAATCAACTTAATATACAAAATAGATTGTGGCTCGATAGGATATATGTATCGAGCATTGCGTGTATTATTAAAAAATAGAAAAGGATAAGGTATAAAACTTTATGGACTTTTTATTGATTATTGCGGTTATTGCAGTAATAGCTCTAATCGCCGTGCTGTTTGTCCAGCAAAGCAAAACTAAATCCGTGCTTTTGTCTGTAGAAAAAGACAGACAAGCTCTGGAAGAAAAAGAAAAACTGCTCCTAAAAGATGCTCGTATCAAAGCTATTGAAGAACTTCAAGATGACAGAGAAAAACTTAATGAAGAAGAAAGAGAAAGAAGACAAGAGCTTGCAAGACAAGAACAAAAATTAGCAAAACGTGAAGATATGCTTGAAGATAAAATTCAAGAATATACAGAAAAAGACCTTCAAGCTCAAAGAAAAATTGATGAACTTCTTGAAAAAGAAGACTATTTGGCTGAAATTGTTCAAAAGCAAACAACTGAATTGGAAAGAATTTCAGGCATGTCAGCAGAAGATGCTAAGACAATGCTATTAGAACAACTTAAACACGATTTGGCACAAGAACAAATGCAATTAATTCGTGAAAACGAAGCAAAAATAAAAGAAACATCTTTGGAAAAAGCAAAGGAAATCCTATCAACAACTATGCAAAGATGTATGATTGAACAAGTTGTTGAAACAACAGTTTCTGTTGTTGCTCTTCCAAATGACGAAATGAAAGGGCGTATAATCGGTCGTGAAGGCCGTAATATCAGAGCTTTGGAAACATTAACCGGTGTTGATTTAATCATTGATGATACTCCGGAAGCTGTTGTTTTATCAAGTTTTGATCCTGTAAGACGTGAGATTGCAAAACTTGCATTGGAAAAACTTATTGTAGACGGTCGTATTCACCCTGTTCGAATTGAAGAAATGGTTGAAAAAGCACAAGAAGAAATTGATAAAAAAATCTGGGAAGAAGGCGAAAACGCAGCTCTTGAAATGGGCGTTATGGGCTTAAATAAAGAGCTTATCAAAACCCTTGGACGTCTTTATTACAGAACAAGTTACGGGCAAAATGTTTTGAAACACTCACTTGAAGTTGGGCATATCGCAGGCATGCTTGCTGCTGAAATCGGTGCTAACGAAAAAATCGCAAAGCGTGCAGGACTTCTTCACGATATCGGAAAAGCGGTTGACCAAACGCAAGAAGGAACACATATTCAATTAGGAGTTGAAATTGCGTCAAGATACGGCGAAAGACCGGAAGTTATTCACGCAATTGAAGCTCACCACGACGATGTTGTTGCAAACACAATTGAAGCTGTTCTTGTAAAAGTTGCCGATGCAATTTCTGCTGGCAGACCTGGCGCAAGACGTGATACTTTGGAAATTTACATCAAACGACTTCAAAAAATCGAAGAAATCGTAAACAGCTTCAGTGGAATTAAACAGTCGTTTGCAGTTCAAGCAGGTCGTGAAGTTAGAATTATCGTAGAATCAGAAAGATTTGATGATTTGGCATCACAAAAGCTTGCAAGAGATGTTGCAAAACGTATTGAAACAGAACTAGATTACCCTGGACAAATCAGAGTAACGGTAGTTCGAGAATTCCGTACAACAGAGATAGCTAAATAAGAGAAAAGTGAGAAGTGAATAGTGAAAAGTCGATTACATATTAAAACGACAACTCACTATTCACAATTCCCCACTCACAGAGGATAAAACAATGTTTGGTGATGATAAAACAATAAAAATTACATTTTTTGGTGACATGGTTGGCAGACCGGGGAGATTTGCTGTTAGAGATTATTTGTCTAAACAAATCCAAAATGAAAAAATTTCACAATTCATCATCGCAAACGTCGAAAATGCATCACATGGTTTTGGTCTAACAGAAAAAAATTACAATGAAATTTCTGAATATGGTGTTGACTGTATGACGTCCGGCAATCATATTTGGGATAAAAAAGAGATTTTTAACTACATCGATAGGGCAGACAAACTTGTTCGCCCTATTAATTATCCTAATGGAACAGTCGGCGCAGGTAGCCGAATTTTTGAACTTTCTAATGGTACAAAAATTGGTGTCATAAATGTATTAGGTCGAGTATTTATGGCTCCTGTGGATTCACAATGGACTGTTGTAAAAGAAGAAATTGAGCGCATTAAGGCAATTACTCCAATAATAGTTGTTGATTTTCATGCAGAAGCAACCGCTGAAAAGATTTGTTTTGCGAGATTTTGTTCAGAGCTTGGTGTAAGTGCATTTTTTGGAACCCATACTCATGTTCAAACAGCAGATGAGCAAATTTTAAATGGCATGGGATATATTACGGACGCCGGTTTTTGTGGCACAAAGGAAAGTGTCATCGGAATGGAATACTCAACTTCCTTAAATCGCTTTACAACTGTTGTTCCGGAGCGTTATGACGTAGCAGATGGGAATGTCGTCCAAATTAATGCTGTTGAAGTTGAAATAGACTCAACAAGCGGGCATACTGTTGCTATAAGAAGAATTTTTTGTTACGTAGATAAAGAGAAAAAGGAAGAGGAAAATGAAAAGTGATTTGCACATTCACACCCTTTATTCAGATGGTGTGTTCTCGCCCGAGAAAATTGTAGACACCGCAATTGACGTCGGATTACAAGTAATTGCACTTACTGATCACGATAACGTTTTGTCGTGTCCGGTCGCCAAAGATTATTTAAAAAAGACAAACAGAGAAGATAAACTGGAAATCATTCAGGGAATAGAAGTTAATACCCTTTATAAAAACTATGAAGTTCACATTCTGGGTTATTTTATGAATGTAAACGACAGTGATTTTCAAAGTATGCTAAAAACTCAGCAACAGGCTCGTGTTGAACAGGCTAATGCTATAATTGATTTGTTGGCGAAAAAAGAGGGAATTCGTATTAAATTTGACGACATAAAAAAACAAGTTGCAGAAGGCGGAAGTATCGGTCGTCCCCACATTGCAAAAGCAATTACAAATGCCGGTGGAACGTCTAGTGTTATTGAGGCTTATGCTAAATATATTCACGACGATTCGCCTGTTTATGTTCAGAGAAAAACTGTTACTCCGCAAGATGCTGTCGAAATTATCTATGATGCAGGTGGAATTCCTGTAATTGCCCACCCTCACGATATTGATATTGCAGAAGATTTAATAAAAGAACTTATGCAGTATGGTTTGCGTGGAATTGAGGCTTACCATAGAAAGCATTCTCCTGCTTGTGTTGAATATTTTTCATCAATGGCAGAAGAGCTCGGTTTGATAGTTACAGGCGGCTCTGATTTCCATGCTCCAAACATTATGAACGGACAAATTGTTCTCGGTAAAAACTTTGTTCCGGAATGGGTTTACGACAAATTGATTGCAGAGAAAAAACGTATTGACATGGCGTAGAGGTACATCATGAAAAAACATTACTGGAAACTGGAATATTCAATAGCTTTGTTTGTTTTCTTAGGAATTTTGTTGCTTATAATGCCTGTTTCTATTGAGAATACTCGTCAAGCCAACTTTATTTCAAAATGGAACGAAAAATTAAATCGTGTTGAATACATGTTTTCAGTAATAAATGCCCATGTTTCAGATGATATGTTGAAAAGCATGACTAAGGCTAAAACCGCTGATGAACGAGAAAAAGTCCTTTTGACGATTGTAAAACCATATCTTCGCATTGATATTGATGCAAACCCTGTTCGTCACTACCGTCCGAGGTATATGAACGGAACAAGGGTTTATAAAGGTCAGGCATACTTTTTTGATGATTTTTATTTTGCCGAAAATAATACCATTGTCGGGCTGAAAGATATTAAAACAGAGAGCGAAAACGATGTTTTATTTATTATGATGTTTGATATGAATGGGATTTTACCTCCAAACCGCTGGGGAAAAGACATTTTCGGCGTAAATATTTATGATGGCGGAAAGATTGAACCTTTTGGATTTGATAAATCAATGCAAGAATTGAAAAAAGACTGTTCTTCAAACGGCACCGGAGTATATTGCTCATACTACTACAAAATCGGTGGCGGATTTGAGGAGTAAGTTTTTACGCCACTACCTATGGCAAAATCTTTTTTAAATCGGATTTACAAAACCTCTAAAAAGTGCTATACTTTCCTTAGTTAAAAAGGAGAGAAGATTATGAAAATTAGTATTTCAAATGACGTAAAATCAACTCCTGTGGAAGTTTTGGTTGTAAACCAATTTGAAGGTGAAAAGACTTCTGTGGAGCTTGCAAATACTTATGCAGTTGATAAAGACCATTTTGAAGGCAAGTTTGGGCAAACTTACCTTATCCACACGCTTGGACAAATTCCGGCTGATAAGGTGTTAATTATCGGTTTTGGTAAAAAAGAAGAATTCGACCATAACAAAATGAGAGAAGCTGTTGCAAAGGCAGTTAAAAAATTACAACAAATTAAAGCTAAAAAAGCGGCTTTTGATTTTGAGGTTAGCTTAGATTATGGAAAATCAGCTGCAATCGGTGCTATGATTGCAGATTATGCCTATGATGAATACAAATCAGAAAAGGCTCATCACCTAGATGAAATCGTTTTTGCAAAATTTTCAAAAGAGACAGTCGAAGAAGGTGTTGTATTTGGCGAAGCTATGAAGTTCACTCGTGACTTGGCAAATACACCTGCTCAAATTGCAACTCCGGAAAAACTTGCTCAAATTGCAGCAGGTTTGGAAGGTGTTGAAACTAAGATTTTTGATAAAGACGAAGTTGCAAGAATGGGCATGAATGCATATTTAGCAGTAGGACAAGGTAGCGTAAATCCTCCAAAATTCATTCACATGAAATATACAGGCAAAAACGTTAAGAAAAAAATTGCACTTATCGGTAAAGGAATTTGCTTCGACGCCGGCGGTCTTGATATTAAACCGGCATCTTCAATGCTTACAATGAAAGACGATATGTCAGGCGCAGCTTGTGTCTTGGGTGTAATGCGTGCCGTTGCAAAATTACAACCTGATATGGAAGTTCACGGCATCATTGCAGCTTGTGAAAATATGCCATCAGGCTCATCTTACAAACCGGGCGATATTTTGACAGCTAAAAACGGCAAAACAATTGAAGTAGACAATACCGACGCAGAAGGTAGAATTACTTTGGCTGACGCACTTTGCTATGCTTGCGAACTTGGAGTTGACGAAGTCGTAGATATTGCAACATTAACAGGTGCTTGCGTTGTTGCTCTTGGCTCAACTATTTCAGGCATTATGGGAAATGACGATGAACTTGTTGAAAGACTTGTTGAAACAGGTAAAGAATCCGGTGAAAAATTCTGGAAACTTCCGATGGATAAAGACTATTTTAATAGTTTGAAATCAGAAATTGCCGATATGAAAAACACAGGTTCAAGAATGGGTGGAGCTTCAATTGCAGGTGTATTCTTGCAAGAATTTGTTAAAGATACAAAATGGGCTCACATTGATATTGCAGGAACTGCATATATCGAGAAACCGCAAAAAGAATTCATTGCAGGTTCAACAGGTGCAGGAGTCCGAACTCTTTTGAACTATGTGATAAAATAGAAAAAATTAATGGAGAAAACTTCTCCACTATACCAAAAAGGTTGGGTTACAAAATCCAACCTTTTTTATTGTTTATTCTTCAAAATATTTTTCTATCGCTGACGCAACAGATTTTGCATATTGCTTTTGGAATTCCGGAGTAATCAGTTTTGCATTGTCTTCCGGATTAATGAGATATGATGTTTCTATAAGAATGCTTAAAGCATTTGTGTTACGAACAACGGCAAGACTACCTTGGCGAACTCTATCATTATTCACGCCCAAATCAGATACCACTTGCGTCATAATCGTATCAGCAAGCGATTTTGCTTGCGGGTAGTAATAATAAATACTTGTGCCACTGTTTTTGTTCGGATCTGCACCATCAGGCAAGGCGTTACAATGTAAACTTACAAAAACAACTGCCTCTTCTCTATTTGCAAAATCAACACGCTCCTTTAATCCCACATAACTGTCATCTGTTCGTGTCATCAAAACTTTTGCACCTAACTTTTTCAAATCTGCTTCAAGATACCTAGCGAATTCTAGGTTCAAATCTTTTTCTTTATCACCCAGACAACCAATTCCGCCGATTTCTGAACCGCCATGACCGGCATCTACAACGATTTTGATGTTATGCAAAGGTTTTCTTGATTTCACACAAATCGGTTTTCGGATTTTTAAAACGAAGTCATTTCCTTGATATTCGCCACTATAACCGTATAATCTTTCGCTTCCTGTCGCCTCTTTCATCGAAAAATCAAAGGAATAAACATTGTCAGAATTGTCTTTCACATTATAAAATTTAAGCAAAAACGGTTCACCTTCAACCATTTCAAAAGGAACACGTTTGTCAAGGTGAAAAATAAATTTAAAATATTGTGCTTCGTCCTCATAATCATAGCCGCTAAGAGTTGCAGGCGTTGAATTAAAGCCTTCTGCATAAGGTTTAACATTGGTTTTGGCAATCCAACCATATTGCTTTTCGCCAAGCAAAACTCTATAAAATCCGCCTTTTTCGCCATCTACAAGCAATTCAACATTCCGTGGCAAATGTGCCATACGGTTAATTCCGGCATCAATCGGAGTTGAACGCAAAGGAGCTCCTTCTGTTGTGACATACACTGATTTTTTTTCGGGGTAAGGAAAAAATTGCAAAGGTAAATTGCATTCTGTTTTAATGATAGGTTTTGAAATTTCGTAAACCTGTTTTTCGCTATCGGTCTGCAAAACAAATATGTTTGAACCTTGATTAAGCTTTACAACATAAGCAAATGCGCCAGTCTGATGAAGTGGAACATCTTGTCCGTTGATTTTCAACGGTTTGTCAGACGAACCAATAAAAAATGTTGAATTTGCGTTTATCATGACGTTTTTTGTCTTTGGATAAACTACATCAAAAGCAAGGCAACTATTGCCTAATAATACCAATCCCAATAATAATACTAATTTTTTCATAACAAAATTATAGCACAATTTTGAAGTTTCGTAATTTTTATAACAAAAAAAGAGGTTACATAGTGCAACCTCTTTTTCAAACACTTAATTTTTCAATTAACTATTTAGCAGCATTAGCTGTTTCGAAAACTACTGAAAAAGCTTCAGGATCTCTTACAGCCAAGTCAGCCAACATTTTTCTGTTTACAGCAATGTTAGCTTTTTTGCAAGCGTTAACGAATCTAGAGTAGCTCATGCCACGTTCTCTAACAGCTGCGTTAATTCTAACAATCCATAGACGACGCATGTTGCGTTTGTTAGTACGTCTATCTCTGTAAGCATATTTTAGAGCTTTCATAACAGCACAGTTAGCAACTTTGAAAATTCTGCTTCTTGCACCGATAAAGCCTTTAGCTAATTTTAAAATCTTTTTATGTCTTTTGCGTAATACATTACCACGTTTTACTCTCATTTACTGCCTCCTATCTTGCATACTTTCTGTAAGGTAACTCTTTTGAAATCAATTTGAAATGTGAATCTGAAATTGAAATCATTTTGAAAATTCTGCGTTTTCTAGAAGCAGACTTGTGTTGAAGTAAGTGGCCGATACCTGCTTGTCTTCTAACAATTTTACCTGTTGCAGTAACTTTGTAACGTTTTGCAGCAGACTTGTGTGTCTTCATTTTTGGCATTTAATTTCTCCTTTTCTTTTGTAACCTCAAGTCAAACGGAGTTGCTCAAGGGAAAGTGTACTCTAAGCAATTTTAGGCATACCAAAGCCATAAAATACTTTACAACACAATTATATTATGCAAAAGAGATATTTGCAAGTAAAAAATTAAAAAAGATTAAGCAAAATTAGTTAATACTTTGTTTTAGAACAATGTCTAGTATTATAAAAACTTTTTAAACGGCATTGGAATATTATTTAAAACAGACTCATTTGCTCCTGTTGTGTAAAATGTTTCCTTAAATACGAAGGGCGATGATATGGCGAAATTCCATATTTATCAATCATGGACAAATGTTCTTTGGTTAAATATCCGGCATTATCAGACCATTTGTATTGCGGATATTCTTCATTTAGTTTATCCATGTATCTGTCGCGACTAACTTTTGCCAAAATACTTGCAGCTGCAATAGATGCAGATGTTCCATCTCCTTTGATAATTGTTTGTTGATGATAGTCAAACTGTCTTATTAGGCGGTTTCCATCGACTAAAACGAGTAAGTCGTCTTCCTTTGCTTTTATTTGGTTTATTACGTTTGTGCAAGCTAAATTCATAGCTTTTAAAGACGCATTAAGTATGTTAATTCTCTCAATCTCTTCAACTTCAATACAAATAACAGAATTTATTGTATTGTTTTTTATCGTGTCAAAAATTTCTTCTCTATGTTTTTTTGATAATTTTTTACTGTCATTAAGAATAGCAAGTTCTTGTTGTAACTCTTCTGTTAAATTATTAAAATAAACGGCTGCCGCAAAGACTCCACCTGCGCCACAACCACGCCCTGCTTCGTCAGTTCCAATAATAAATTTTTTTAAACTTAAATCGTAATCGAAAAGTTTTTTCGATTTTATTTCTTGTTTCTTCTGCGTGATAGTCAAAATGTTTACCCTATTCTATTTCGTCCAAAATGAACTTACCGATTTTCCCTTCTCGAAAATCCCTCAACAAATAAACAGCAGTTCGCTCAATGTCAGGGCTCCCACCGGATATAATCCAGTTCCGAGCACTTGCAATACTTTCAAGACTCAACTCCTCGCACTTGTAGTATTCTTTTACTTGGACGGCGTATTTATGTTCAAGAAGTTTTAAAAGTTCGTTTGCAACGGCTTCGTTTGAATATGCGTTTTCGGAAACAGCGTTTACAAAAGCCAATTTCTTTGCTCTTTCTTGATCTTCTTGTTTCATTGGGATAATCCCCGGAGTGTCAAGCAAATCCAATTGCGGATTAATTCGAACCCATTGTTGTTGTCGTGTTACACCTGCTTTGGCACCGATTTTGGTTTTAGAAGATTTTGTAAGCTTGTTAATAATGCTTGATTTGCCGACATTTGGCATTCCAACAACCATAACCCTTGCAGGACGTCGCAATAGCCCTTTTTTCATCAAAGCTTGAATTCTCGGTTCAGAAAGTTCGACAGCTTTTTTTACGATAAAATTTAAGTCTTTAGAATTTTTTGCATCAGAGCTTACGACAGGAAAACCTGTCTTTTCTTTAAGAATGCTAATAAAAGCCTTGAGCTCGGTTGAATTGGTTAAATCGGATTTGTTGAGCAAAATTAAACGAGGCTTTTCACCTAAAAGCCTCGTAATATTATCATAACTGCTTGAAAACGGCAGTCTCGCATCAATAACTTCAATAACGGCATCAACAAGAGAAAGCTGTTCTTTCAGCTTCCTTTCGGCCTTAGCGATATGACCGGGATACCAGTGTATGTGAAGCTTATCTTTTTTCAATTTTTTCCTTGATACGAGTTGCTTTACCTGAACGTTCTCTCAAGTAGTAAAGTTTAGAACGTCTTACGTCACCTTTTCTAAGAACTGTAATTTTGTCAATTCTTGGAGAGTTTAGCAAGAATACACGTTCAACACCAACGCCTTGGAATACTTTTCTAACAGTGATAGTTTTGTTTACGCCAGAACCGTGTTTTTTGATTACAGTACCTTCGAAAGCCTGAATTCTTTCTTTGTTACCTTCAACAATTCTAACAAAAACTTTAACAGTATCACCAGGATTAGCTTCCGGTGTAGTTTCTTTCAAATAAGATTTTTCTAATTCGTCAATAATAGGGTTCATTTCACTATTCCTTTATATTATATTTCGTACTTATATTTAAATTCCTTAAAATCGGTTTTCCACAAATAAACCGACGCACGTAACATAATGTTAAAACAAATGAATAAAAATTTCAAGCAGTTTTTAAAATTTTGTAATATAATGCAATTATGGCAGGCGATTACAAAAAATTATTAAACAAAAATAAAAAGAAAAAATTTGCAGACCCTAAAAATATGGGAGTGAATATTGATAAAAACGAATATTACGAGATTATTTTGTCAAATTCTGCCCACCCCGAACAAATAAAATAATAAGGTCTTGACAATCAGACTTTTTCTTAGTAATATTGACTCTGTTGACAGATTTGGTGTTGCTAAGTAAGGTCAAATCAACGTCAAAAGATTGAAAATTTAATATGGGCATGTGGTGGAATGGTAGACACGCTAGTCTTAGGAACTAGTGCGAAAGCGTGGGAGTTCGAGTCTCTTCATGCCCAAATAAAAGGGAACGGTTATCGTTCCTTTTTTTATGTCAAACTTTTTATTTGCGCATAGGCCTCTCACTCAGGTTTGTTGCTCTGTATTCGCAACAACCGGAGTTCTACCCATTTGGGTATCCTGCCTCGTACGGCTCATATAGTTCGCCTACGATGCAAGCGAGTCTCTTCATGCCCAAATAAAAGGGAACGATTATCGTTCCTTTTTTTTATGCTCTGTCATTCTGAAAGCTTAGAAAAATATTCTAAGCGATTAGCGAAGAATAATTTTTC
>ERZ1026880.1355-NODE-1355-length-10574-cov-5.892290_pt1 | contig 10574 bp, 12 predicted proteins | sample MGYA00380170_ERZ1026880 | MGnify/ENA primary metagenome ERZ1026880 (study PRJEB33269, sample SAMEA4719806) | human gut metagenome | biome: human-associated habitat; feature: organic feature; material: feces | place: Cameroon | collected 2013-10 ...
TTATTACATCTATCTATACAAGTCAATAAATCTATATTACAAAGGAGAACTACATGTATGGTAGAAAAAACAATTAAATCCCGTGTGGCATCTGAGGAATATGATGCCTTAAAATCCGAGGCCAAAGAAAAGAAGATCAGCATGAGCCACTTGGTTCGGGTGAAGGTGACGGACACGCAGGATGGTGTTCAAGCACTTAGTGACGAGATTATGAAATTGATGCCTCGCTTCTACTACTTAGTGGAGCAGATAGAGGATGAAACTGTACGCAAGGAGCTAATGGAGATCGGAGGTCAAATATGCCAACGCTTAAAGTGAAATACAAACAGGATGAGTTCTATCTCAATCAGAGTGACCAAAGAAAGTATTATGATGCTAAGGCGAGAGAAGATGTGATCCGGTACATATTCAGACCGGATAAAACCCCTCATAGATTGATCGGCGGATGGGCTGTTGACCCTATGTGTGCAGCAAGTCAGATGAATTATCTCTCCAAAGCCTATGGAAAAGAGGATGGCTTGCAATTACGCCACTTTATTCTGAGCTTCTCAGAGAAAGAGGTTCAGCGAATGGGACAATATGCGCTGATAAGGATCTATGAGTATGCCCAATATGCTGCGTTCTATTATGGAGGAGAATATCAGATTGTCTATGCTGTCCATGAAGACAGTCGTCATCTGCATGTTCACTTCGTCCTAAATACCCTGAACTATCGAACCGGGAAAAAATATCCGGGAGATAAAGAGGACTACTACAACTTCCAGGGGTATCTCAAGGATCATCCACACTATTCTATGTATGGAATGAAGCTGATAGCAGTTTCTGATACAGGAGATGACGGTGAAGAGGAGTATGAATAAAAATCATGCTTATTAGTTTTTTAAAATTTAATATCAGCTAACATAAAGTTAAAGGTGAATTCCGGTATGTCGGTAACACCAAATAAATTCAAAAAGCAAAGGAGATATTGTAATGGATTACAACTACGAAAAAGAAACGCTGCAAGCCTTCCGGGAGGGCCGTTTGATCCCGGAGAAAGACGGAAAGCCCTGGGAAAAAGAGGACCTGGAAACGCTGCAGGACATGTATTACAGTGGAGCCGATCTTTCCCGCATTGCCATTGAACTGAGCCGAGCGGAACATGGTATTGTGGCCAAGCTCCTGGAAATGGGTCTGCTCATTCCAGAACATGCCAAACGGAACCGATCCGCTCGGAAGAAGAAAGAAGGAAAATGCGCCGGTTGTCCCTATCAGTGTTCCAGGAAAAAATGCTTGAAGGAGGACTAAACATGCTGAACCAAAGCGACGACTTCCTGACGGTAGATGAAGTCTGTGAACTGCTGAAGATTGGCCATAACGCTGCCTACAGAATGCTCAACACAGGAGAGCTGAAGGCAATCCGGAATGGTCGGGTCTGGAGAATTCCTAAGCAGGCGATCATTGAATTTACCAAGGAGCAGGCAAAACTGAGCTGGCCTTACCATGAATGCTAGGGGAGTGGCCAATGAAGGTTCTTCATTCAAGAAAAAATCCACCTGGGAAATACAGCCCAGGTGGATTTTGATGAGGAATACCCTGCCCTCAATAAAATTCTCATCCTTGCGGCGCAGGATATTCCTTGTTCCTTATTGTATTTTCACCGAACGCAAATGCCGTGGCAGCGAGCCAACCACGATGCACTGCTTCTTATCGTCATGCAGGAAGTAGATCCTGAGCAGATTCTCCGGATCATTTCCCACTCTCAAGTGATAATCCAAGGCACTCTCAACAGGCTTCCCATTTCTGCCTGGAAAGTATTTGATCTTGTACTGGCCTGGCGTATACTCAATCGTTGTGACACCAGTTGGTTTTACCTCGAAGGGACGACCATACTTCTCTGAGCAGCGTGTCAGCATTTCCTCCGTTGGGAGACGATCATAGCGAGCGGACCAATAGTCCGTCGCCAGAAAATCCAACGCATCACAGATCAAATTCAGATCGACGCCCACAGCATCCCGCTCGGTCAGCAAATCGATTGCCTTCTTGTGCAGGAGCAAGCGTCCTTGAAACTGCTGCTCCACCCAAGCTGCGATCTCACCGTGCTTGGCCGGTCGCGCCAGCCGTCGTTCCAAATAAGAAGTGTACGCCTCCCGTGCGTCGCTTTGACGCATCACTTTCTCCACCTCTTGTTGGCAATCCAGCCGTATGGAACGCTTCTCCTCCTCCAGCTGATCTATGTAAATTTTCTGGTGTTTGATTTGTTTCGTCAGTTCTTCCTGGTCAAATCGGAGTAGCGCCAGCTCATGGGCATATCGTTCCTCCAATTCTGTTTTCTGCTGACTCCACTGTGCAGCGACATGGTCCACTTGTTGGTACACTTGCCGGCTATTTTCCAAAAGGCCGCTGCGTGCAGCCCCTAAAAACCAAACTCGCCCAAATTCGACTCTTCGTTCTCTTGGATAGTTTAAGACGAGAGAGGTCAGTTGCTCGATGGTCTCCTGTTGAGACTGCATGGATGCTTTCAGCGGCAGCAAAGTGAACTTCCCGCCAAAGCACATGGGTTCAGCAAGGAGAATATCTCCCGCGGTTACCTTCTGCTCGATGCGCCCTTGGAGCTTGTCCAGCAGCTCATCGGCCAGAAGGTAGGTTCGGCAAAATCCCAGCCCATGTCGTGCAAAGTCACAGATCGGATACGGCGGCCCCTGTACTTCTGTCCGGACCATCGGCTTTAGTGCCGGCATCATAACGTCAAAGGAAAAGGCACCTGTTCCGGACAAAGAAATCTCCTGTTGTCTCCGAACGTGCGTAAACACGACGGTGGGCAGTTGATTTTCTTCTGAGCGGAGTACGGAAACCAATCGTTTCAGCTGTTCCCCTGTCGAGATCTCCATCACCTTTGGCAATAAAGGGGTCAGTTGCTGCAGGCCAAAGTCCGGGTTGTTCGCCAGCCGCTTCACGACAGCCAGACGATAAACTTCTGCCAACACATCGCCCCCGGCAACATCTGAAACAACCGTTTGAAATCCACATTGCAGCTGATGGCCAACAATCCGGAAGCCTATGTTCGTCTCGATGATCCGCCCTGGAACAGCTTGGCGGGCCTGTTTCGGATTTCCTGGATCAGAGCCAAGGTCTGGCTCTGTAATCTGTAAACTCCAGGCCCCCTGTTCCGGCAAAGATACAATGTCAATGACAAAGCCAGCGTTTAAGTGAAGGGACTGCAGCGCTTCCTCAGAACAACTACGGAATTCTTCCGGGCCAGGCAGCAGCAGTTCTTTGGGCACTGTGTCCCCAAGACGCAGCCGAAGCCACTCCATGGTGGTCAGGGCAGCCAGGCGCAGTCCATCCTGAGGCGTCGTCTTCTTGCTGGCCATGTGTGCGAAAAGCTGATACGTTGGATACAAGTGATTCCTCTGTAATCTGACCACACGATATGGCGTGTCCATAGTAGCACCCCCTCATTTTCTAAAACTCGGAAAAGTACAGCAGGCAGTCTTCGTTGAGATGACGGTAGATGGCCTCCAGCTCTGCCGCACGCAAACAAATGGGATTGTTTAGAGAAGTTCTAGGTAGGCTTTGATCATATACTTGTTTTCAAAACAAGGATCATCACCATTGACATAGGCGCTATGACAACCACCGAAACACTTGGGAAGGAAACTACATGCTCTGCATTCAGATCGTTGCCCTGGGATTGGCCGCTCGTTGTTGAGCGTGGGATTTGTGATCGACCCGATAGAAAGGTGCTTTTTTCCAATGTCGTGTTCACAAGAATATACAGTACCATTGGAGTCAATGGCGAAGAAGTTCGGGTTATTGATATCACAGGCTGAGATACGCAGAAGCTCATACAGCTTACTTTTCATCGAAAGCCCCATAACAGTCTTTGCCCTGCTTAGAATTCCTCGTATGACTTCAATTTTATCTTCCTCGGCGAGTGGAGCATCTGAGCCTGTGAGAAAAGCTGGATAGAAGCTCACATTTGAGTACTCGCTGAATCGGTGTTCGATTTCAGAAGCGGCCTGGTAGATACTCATGATATTATGCCGGTCGATATTCAATCTGATAAAGACATGAACATCGTTTTTAGCAAGAGTTTCCATGTGGTTCATCAGTTTTTCATAGCAGTTCGGAATAGCTGCCGCATAATTTTTCCGTTTCAAATATTCGGATTCATCACCATCGATCGTGATTTGGACGTGGCGCAAATTCCAACGCTTGATTTGCTCGAGAAGGGACGTGTCATCCAAAAGACTTCCGTTCGTGATCATATAGGACGAGAATGGAATTGCTTTTTCAGTGAGTTTGGCAGAGATCTCATCGATACAGGTGACGCCTAGCAGCGGTTCCCCTCCAAACCACACGATATCGACACCCTTTTGAGCCGCCTTATCCGCAATCCACGCAACGACTTGATCAATAGTTTCCTGCCCCATCTTTCCGTGTGTGACTCCGGCTTCGTAGCAGTAGAAGCATCGTGCATTACATTCCATTGTCGGGGCCAAAACAACCTTCAAAGGTCTGGTGATCTGATGATGTAAGAAAGAGGTAAGCCGATAGTATACATCGAGTTCATCGATCGTTTGAGGGAGAAGAAACCCCTGCTCCACCAATTGCTCCTTCAAGCGTATGCTAGAGCATTCAGGAGAGCAAAAAGCATCATATTCTTGCTGGTTTAACCGACTCAGAGAGTTGAAAAACGTATTATACAGAATATATCCAGATTTAGTATGGACAATATAGTTGTATCGAGACGGTTTGAGCGGAGTCTCGGTAAGGTTGATGCAGATGTCGCAACTGCTGCTGGCCAAATCATCAAGAGTCAATGGATCAAGGCAAGCTGGATCAGACCAGTCAAACTGATATAGGAGGCCAACGATCTGTTCCACAGCAGAGATTATTGTGTCCAAGGGTTGATCGCCTCACTTTTGGGGGAAATTATCTAACAGTGAATTCACGAGCAGGAGCCGCATTGCCTCATCCAATGTACTCATGTCAGAAACGATTTGTTTCGTTGCCGTGTCTATTGTCTGGATCGTGCTGCTCTGGCTGAAAAGACTTTTGCCCACCTCCGCTACGTTGTCCCGTAAGGTACGGAGCGTGTTTTCACTGGATGCAGCCGCTTCCTTCTGCTGATCCATCATAGAGCGGATCGCTTCCTGCGAGGATTGCTGACCAGAGGTGATGGAGGTGAGAGCGTCCAGAATTTGAGTCTGTCCAAGTTCCAGACCAGACACACGATTTTGGAGCTGAACGAAGGCCTCCTTTAGAGAAGCGTTCTCCGTGCTGATTTCATCCAACCGATCCATGAGTGTTTTGAGTTGCTCACCGATCTCAAGCAGCTTTTTACGGTGCCAGAACATAATCACGATATCGCCTCCTGATCGTCCATCTCGTTCAGAAGTAAGTCGCAGACACCGCACTGGTAGATATACTGCACCTTTTGCTCCTCCAGAGCGGACTCATCACTCTCCTTTAAGGCTAGAATTTTCTGGAAGGCTTCATCGGAACGTTGGACAGAACCATTAAGCTCGTTCAGCCGATTCTCAATCGCACTGGAGATAATATCCTGCTGTTTCCGGACAATATTCTCTATCTCTTCTTTTAGTTTATCATTGGCAGCTTTTCGGAGCTTGCGCTCGAAGGCTTCGAAGTTTTTCGCACGTTTTTTATCATCCTTTTCCTCTAGAATCAATGCAAGTTCCGGGTCGGTCAACACCAGGCGATCCCGCATCATATCGCCTACGAGTGTTTTGACACGGGCCTCCATCTCTTTATTTTCCTGCTCAATAGACCGGAAGTCAATGTTCAGTTTCTTCCCACCATAGTTTTTGGTGTTGAACGATTTGAGGTCCTTAAAGAGTCTTTCAATATCCCTTTTCAGATAGGAAAGAACCTCTTCGACAGTATGTTCTGTAGCCTCATCAGATCGTTTTGTCATTTCGGCGAGCTCTTCTGCGATCTTTTTCGCGTGCGCATCAGAATCTGAACGGGAGGGAGAATATCCGACACAGCAGTCTGAGCAAAAAAGGTCTTTGAAAAAATCTCCGACAGGGTTATCCACAACACAACATCCGCCACCAATAAATATCATTCCTTTCTTTTGATGAACCGATTCAATGCGGCCTGGATTCGCAGTTCCTGATGGGCCTCTCGACCGAAAGGACCACAGACCGTGTGATTGGGTTCTACATGTTTTGTTACCGTAGTCTTCCCCTTGATGATGGCATAATCACCGATACGGACGTGATTTGCAATACCACATTGACCGTAGATGATCACACCATTGCCGGCAATGCCTGTCTGGGAGACGATTTTACAGCTTGTTCCAATTTTGACATCGTGCCCGATCTCCACCAGATCTCCAATTTGGGTATGAGGGCCGATGACAGTGTCCGAGATGGTTCCACGTTGTATGGTGGTGTTGCCGCCGATTACGGTATCGTGCCCGATCAGCACTCTGCCAATCCCGGCAAACGGAACGAAAACACCGCCCGATACGGCATGGAAAAAGCTATCAATTCCGATTCGAGCCCCCGGAGCGATATGGACTCGATCAGCGAGGGAGACTCCGCCGTCGATGTAGGCGTTCGCTCCGATCACGCAGTCATCCCCTAGGACAGCACCACTGCATATGACAGCGCCAGGACCGATAGAAATTCCTTTTCCCAGTTGGACATCTGAACCGATGAAGTAGCCGTTATGTGGAACGACCATCGGTGGAGCAGAGCGATTGGGACATATCCCATGCTTGATCAAGACATCCACTGCGCGGATCATAGCCACTCCTACTTCATCTATTGAAAAGAGAACAGTTTTCTCGGTCGGCAGCAGATGAGGGGCAGTTAGTATGACGTTGGCAGCTGTCCGCTCGGCCTCTTGTCTGGAGAAGGCGATGGCCAGGTCCTCTGAACTGGCTTCGTCAGCATAAGCGATTCCGGTTATCGGCGTTTCTCTATCTCCTGCAATGGGATAATCAAGCGCAGAGGCAAGCTCGCGAGCGGTTAAAGATGGCACGTTATTTTTCATTTAGATTTTTTATAAACTTCTGATATTCATTAACCCGCCGGTTGGTCTTCCTTTTGACAGCGTCCAGGGCGGCTTTCAGATGATCACGGCCCTTCCGGATCTCATCGGCATCTTTTTTCTTTTGATCAAAGTCCTGAAGGATACCAGCCAGGTTTTTGCCGGTGGCGTCAATCCGCTCTTGATAAGAAGCTCGGAGGTCGGTAGCATTGCGGTGCAGGAGATGGAGAAGTTTGTCATACCGCTGCTTAAGGTCACCATAGAACAATTCGGAACAATTTTTAAGCAATCGATCCCGAATGAGCGCACGGATCTGATGAATGTTGGAATAGTAATCCAACTTTTCAATGTCACGCTTCGTAAGATTATAGGGATCAAGGTCCATAGCCATAGCAAAACGTCTCAGAGACTTCAAGCTTGCCTTATTCAGCGTGTTATAGTCTCGGCATAAATTGTGGATGAAGGCGGAGGAGTGCAGGATATTAGCGTCTGCCATTTCAGCAGAGTCGTAAAAAGCAGAACCGATCAATTTTTTGACAAGATAGGCTCGCTGCTTAGCCCAGTCTTCCACAGGGTCATTCATAGTATCCCAGTGCGTTGCGATGACGAATACCTTGCGTTTATCATGCGCTGAAAAGGACAGTACCGCGGAAATTGTTTCCAGCTCCTCTTTGTTCACTTTCTGGGCTTCAACACAGACGAAGACGGCGTTTGCTTGTTTGATATACCGCTTTGAAATCTCAGAGCGATATGTGACAGGATCAGAAAGACCGGGCGTGTCCACGAACACGACCTGCTTGGGGAAGTCTTTGGGTAAGCTGGAGAGGCCTACTTCAATCTCCTTGACAAAGAAATGCTGCGGGCTTTTGGAGGAGGACCATTTATTCAGCTCTTGTTCGATTGCTTCGTTGGCAAGCTCACAATGAATCATATCGTGACCGACCCACTTGTTCTTCTCTTTTTCTGCGCCGAGCGAGTCGTATTCATTCGTGAAGGAGTCCGCCCCTTTTGTCATGGACTTCCAAAGCTTTTTCCATTCTTCAGGAGAGAAGAAGGTCACGTTGATATAGTCCTTTTCGCTGCTGCGGAACTTAGCAAGGGCGGCAGTCTCCGGTGTTACGGCTGTGGAGGAATAGTTGTGGCCCAAAAGGGCATTGATCAGCGTGGATTTTCCGGTCTTGATGGTCCCAACAAAGGCAATTTGGAATTCGGGATGGCGGCATCCTTTTAGAAAAACTTCAAACTTGTTCTTCAGATCATCAAGAGAGCCCTGATCAATATCTAAGACACCAGTCCTCAAGATACTTTGGAACTTCTCGACTTTAGCGGCATACAAGTCCATCGTATCATCCCACAGAATATCATAGTGGGGATGGTGTTTCAGATTCTCCACCATTCGCATGATACGATGTTCCTCTGTCTCATAGACACTTTTGCTGGAATATCCAGCGGGATCCAACAGCTTTCCGCAGTTACGGCAGAAAAACGCTCCATCGCGTTCTTCATAGCCACACTTTTCGCAAATCATGATAGTTTGACACCTCTCTTTTCTTATTCCATGCTATTTGTGATGTACTTGGTTAGATAGGTTGTGCTCACCGTATAAGCAAGCAGATGATAAGGACTGGTTTGGAGCGTATCCTTGACGAGCTTATAGTTGACACTGCCATAGTTGACTCCAAACGTGTCGATTTCCAGGGAAACATCGCTGCGCAAGTCTCGGATGATGTTGATGAGAATGCTTTTGATATCCCATTCCATACAGTTCAGGCAGGCTGTATGCTGGTTGATGAACTGGACCATCGAGCGGGCCAGGTTAGGATGTTCGCCGGAGAGAACAAAAACAGACAACTCGGCAGGGGAATTTAAGTTGAGCTTATCCGCAAAACGTTCTAAAAGCCCAGGGATATCTTGCGTGAAGTCTGAGTAAGGAAATTCCTCCATCCCATCGAGCGTCAGCGGGATATAGTGTTCCTGCTTTTGGAAAAAACGGACCTTGTTTTGCTGTATTGCGATGAATAGTTCTGTGCTGGACATAGGGGATCACCTCATTCAATATTGTACAGAAGCTGACGAGCGGCAGCAGCATCCGTACCGGGTTTGGCCGCTTTGATCATTTCTGTCAGAATACTTTCTCCATTGGCGAGTTTGCTCTGGTTCTTTTCTGTGCAGTCGAGATATCCGATCACATCATCAGCAGAACCGGAGAAGGATGCCATTTTCTTCGCAAGAACTTCCATAGATTTTTCGTTGAAGATAGAAGGGTAATCGTGGACCAGTGTGCTAAGCTTAGAGAAAGTCTCGACAGAAACTTCGGGAAATCTTTCTGCTGTGACACCGATGGCCAGCTCGATCCCTTTTTTTACTTTCTCTTCCGGCGTGAATTGCTTGGATTTTTCAGGATCGAGCTGAAAACTTTCGACTGCTTTGACGTAGTCTTCGTAGGCGTCGAACGCGTCTGGAGTGATGCCTGCCTCCTCAGCCTGTAGTGCCTGATCACCAAGATCTTCAACTTGAGTTTCTGGCCGGATCAACCCGAGCGCCTTTCCAATGGCAGTAAGGGCGTTTCCAATAGCGGTGAGACCCTCAGCGGCAAGTCCGAGGGTTACGATGGCTTTGGTTACACTGACAGTGAAACTGATGATAGCTGAGAACAACAAGATGATTTCCTCCTGACGTCTTATTTTGTTTTATACGGTGAAAGGAAAGGACTATATTCTGCGATCCTATCCTCCGTTGGAAACTCCTTGCAGGAAAGAAGCCGAAGAAGATTTTCTTCCCGTTCCTGTTCCTGACCAGGATTCGCACTTGCAGCGCCGCTTTTACACTCTCCCAGTGTGATGAGTGCGGACCAAACGCTTTGGATCCCGCCGCTGGGTTTGAAGTCATTGTTGGCCTTGTGGATCGTGCGGATCAGATCACGGTATTCCGTTTTCGCATTGTCATTTCTTCGCACTAAGTGATTCATGAACTCTAGATATTGCGTTAAAGTACCCTCGATATATTGCTTCATTCGATAGTCCTTGTAGCAGCTGCCGAACTGCTTATGACGAGAGGCAAAACGCTGTTGGACTATTGTATTGTCTGGAGTGTTTTCACTGGTATCGGTCGAGCGCACAATCTGAACATGGATCGGTTTGGGGGTATTTTCAGAGAAGATGATGGCTTGGCCAGGCTCGAGAGAGGATAGAAATTCTTTTTGTTTGTCATCCATGAGCATGGTATCGCCGACGGTTTCCTTGTCATCTCGGGCAAAGATTTTGTGAATGATCTTTGTGTTGGTATTCTTCAAGACTTCAGGCGCTAATTTGTTCGGGATCTGATCTACGACGATGAAGCCTTCTCCGTATTTTCGCACTTCAGCCAATAAGTCGGTGAATGTCTCTACGGCGGACTTTTTTGCGCCGCTGTCTCCAAACTCTACCCTGGACAGAAGCCGGTGCGCTTCCTCGATCAAAGTAAGATGCCTGAAATGACCGTGCGTCTCCTTGTACTTCTGCTGAATGGTGGTGGCAAGCCTGGCTAGGATGAAGCCCATGAACAGAGCTTTGTCCTCAGAGGATTTGAGT
>ERZ1026880.1359-NODE-1359-length-10550-cov-7.880610_pt1 | contig 10550 bp, 21 predicted proteins | sample MGYA00380170_ERZ1026880 | MGnify/ENA primary metagenome ERZ1026880 (study PRJEB33269, sample SAMEA4719806) | human gut metagenome | biome: human-associated habitat; feature: organic feature; material: feces | place: Cameroon | collected 2013-10 ...
AGTTTAAAGACAGCATACATATGCAAAGATTTAAAAATGAAAAAATAAATAAAGATGTAGAGAATCTTAAAGTAAGCGTAGACCTCATCGAACAAAGCATTCAAGGCATTATTGAAAATGAGAAGCTTATGATGTCTACTATCAAAAACTTGAAAACTGCAGTGAATGCGTTATCGTTGGCGGTTATCGTGATTTTAGCTGGATATATAATTGGACTATTGTTATTGCTGCGCTAACAACTGAAATAATTATGGCTATTATGGAATGCATACTTGAAGATTTAGAACTTTCTTTTAAAGTTTTGTTCATTTTTTGAATTTCTTCAACTTGCTTTTGTAAAGTATCATTTCTAGATTCCAATGCTTTATTTGTTTCACGAACTTCTTCGAGATGTTTTTCCATGGTTTCGTTATCACGCTGCAAAGACTCGACTATATCATGTAGTTCTTCTAAAGATTTAATTTTCTTTATTTCGAATCCATGATTGGTCAAATAACTCTTGCCAGCTTCAGTTATCGAATATAATCCTGGGCCGTCTTGTGAAGGAACGTGTTTAACATAGCTTTTGGTAATTAGATATTTAATGCAGGCAAGCCTATCTTTGGGCAAATTATAAGCTTCAATGTTATGGTCGTTTAAATATTTCAATTGTTTTAATTGTTCATCAGTAAGTAATTGCATGATTAGTACTCCTTTTTTACTAATCATATCATAGAAAGGATAAAAAGTATGGCTACCACAAAAACTAAAACAAAAGAAAAAGAACTTGAATTGTCTCCATTCGCAAACAATGGACATGCTACAGAGTATACAAAGATGATGCATCGTTATGCTGATCTAGATAAAAGAGAGAAGGCGGTGCGTAGAAAGCAATGTTTCGCAAACTGGATGTTGTTTGTGAGTGTTGTATTAGTGATTGGATGTGTGATTGGTACTGCATTTGTTTGTAGAACCATCCAGTCTATTGGAATCTAGAAAGGAGATTATTATGAGGGGTATTAAAGTTGTATCTCGTCAGGAATATGACGAAGAAATTGAAGGTAAGATCCAAAAGTTGACAAAGTATGCATACATCACGCAAAAAGATTTGTCAGAAATCATTGGTTGTAGCAGTGCGACTGTGAAGACCGAGTTGAACAAGTTGGGCGTTGAATCCAATTGCTTTGGATGGCCAACAATCAAGGTAATTAATGTTCTTGGCTTGCAGCCTTATTTGGACAACCTGATCAAGCTGCGTAAATCATGCAGAGCATAAAAAAGACCACTTCAAAGGAAAGTGGCCAATCAAAAAATAACAACTAAATTATAAATTATTTTCTCGGGTTCTGCAACCTGGGTATCACCACAAATTGACGTGATCCGCACTCGCTTTCTACATAATGTATTTTTTGCTCTAGCACGTCAAAAAAAGTTAATGGATTGTTTCTGTAACTTATCTTCCTTTTTAACAAGACTTACGCGGATTGTGGTATCTAGGTTGCAGAGTTCGAGATCTAGTAAGGAGAAAAATAAGATGGAAACATTACACGTTGATAGAGATAAAGATGATGTTATCGAAGAAAGTAAAAAAATTGATGAGATACATGAGGGAATTAAGCAGTTCCAGAAGGAGTGTCAGAATGCAAAAACAAATAAAGAAAAAAATGAATTCATGAAAAGATTCAATGAATTTATAGGTAGTTATGGTCCTGCTTTTGAATTGAAAGTGTTCATTACAGTGGATGGGCCAATTATTGCTAGTGAAGCAAAAGTTGGCGCTACTTTTTTAGATTTTTCGAGGATATGGAACCAGATGAAATTACCGAATGCTTATCGGAATGTACAAAAGCTTTTGGAAGGGAGCTGCAAAAATATCTAAAAGAGTATAAAGAAAAAGGCAGTGCGGAAAATAGGCACTGTTTCCATTAAATCCACACCTAAAGGGGGTGACGGAATGGAAGTATATGGTGGCTATATTAAGTTATTTAGGCAGATTGTCGATTGGGAATGGTATGACGACATTCCGACATGCAGATTATTTATTCATCTGCTTTTAAAGGTAAATCACGCTGATCGCAACTGGCAAGGAAAGAAAATAGAAAGGGGTTCGTGTATTACTAGTTTTGCGAGTTTAAGCACTGAAACAAAATTGAGCGTTGAGCAAATAAAAAGAGCTTTAAAGAATTTGCAGAAAACAGGTGAGATTAAGAAAATCTCAACAAACCAAAACACGCTCATAATCGTTACAAAATACGATGATTATCAGTGTTTTACTAACGCAGACAACAAGCAAACAACAAACGAACAACAAACGGATAACATGCAAAAAACAAACGGAAAACAAACGGACAACAAACGAACAACAACAAACAAGAATGAAAAGAATGATAAGAATATAAAGAATAATAGTTTATATTGTTATTCTGACGAAGAACTAAAAATTAATCAAATCATTAACACTGTCATTGAGATTCTTAACATTGAGACTGATAAGAAATTCTCTCCTGATACTAAGCTAACTAGAAAGCTGATTCAGGACAGATTAAATGACGGATACGCATTGGAAGATTTCAAACTCGTAATCGAAAAGAAATGCGATGCATGGAAGTCTGATCCAATCATGGAGTCGTATCTGAAACCAAGTATTCTTTTCGGACCCAAGTTCGATGAGTATTTGAACGAGTAAGGAGGTCACATAAATGAACATTGTTAAGGCAATTAAATTAGCCAAAAAAAGAAAAATGGGATTTGTAAGAAAAAATAGTCGTGATCACAAAAAAGGCGCTTATTTATATCCAACAAACGTAACCATTTACAAAATTGCAGTTTATCTTCCAGAACGGAATGAATATTTAAGATTTTGGAATCCAATGACAGACGATCTCATGGCTAAGGATTGGATTCTGGTTAAACCTGAAAAGGTATTTAGTAAAGCATATAGTTCTGATGAATTAAAAGAAATGGGACTATGTGAAATCGTATCAGGAAAGGAAAAAGGAAAATGAAATTCAATATAGAAACAAAGACATTGCTAAATGCAGTGAACAATGTGTCAAAGGTAATTGATAAGCTATCACCTTTACCTGCATTAGCAAATTTAAAGATTTGTGTAGAAGAAAAGTCAATTGTGATTACTGGATCCAATGGAACTGCTTCAATGCAGCAGACATTGCCAATGGATACTGGTATTAAAGAATGTGGCCAATGTTTGGTGGATGCCAAATATTTTAGCGAGATCATCCGAAAAGTATCCGGCCAAACAGTAGAAGTGGATTGCACGGACAATTTAATGCACATCAAGTGTGGGAAAGCCAAGTTTAAATTAACGTGTACAGGTGTCGAATGGTATCCAGAAGTAGATTTAAACACTCCTGCAAATAAATTGTATTGCCCAATTGAAACGTTGCGTGAAGCGTTCGAAAAAGCATTAGTCTGTGTAGCCAATGGAGGACCGGTTGCAACATCACGGCCAATACTTACAGGCATTCATTTAAGTGTAGACGATGGCCAGGTTACAATTGTTGGTTCTGATTCGTATCGAATGAATCGATATGCGTTTATTGATATGGATTGTAAGGATACCAGTATTACAATCCCTAGACAGGCTTGTGTGGAATTTTTGAAAACGTTTAATGATGAAGTTTCTGTTTTCTACGATGAGAATAAAATTCAATTTAAATCGGACAACAGAATGTATCAATCACAGCTCTTGAACGGAACATATCCAGATGTTTCTAGAATTATTCCAAAATCTTGTTCGTATTGTGTCGAAATGGACAAGAATGAATTATTAGAAGCAATCAAGCGTTGTGATTTCGTGAAATCTGACGGGAAACAAATTGTACATTTGTCGTTTGGTACCGAAGAATCTCATGTCGATTCAAAGTCTGAGATGATTGGAGAAACATATGAAGAGCTTGAAACAGTTGAATTGATGTCAGATCCAATCGAATTCAACTTGAATGGAAGGTATTTAAGGGACGCGCTCGATGTTATTAATTCTGAAAAAGTTCAGATTACGACTCCAGGAGTCGAAAAGCCATTGATCGTTCGTGGTTCGTGCGATGTTTTAAAGTTGATGAGTGTACTTGTGCCTGTGAAAACATACTAGGAGGTTCTTATGTCTAAATTTGAAGATGAATATAAGGCAATCAAGCAGAATCAAGGATTGAAAATAATCTGCGAATATTTGATGTCACGTAATGACATGGTTTCGAAGTTGGATAATCCTAAGAAGTCTATCGACGGAATGTGGGATTACATTGTTTCTGAAGCTAAAAAGAAGGCAGTAGAAAACTGTGCAACAATCAGCAGTGAAGAAGTGTTTGGCTTGGCCGTTCATTACTACGATGAAGAAGGCGTTGGTGATGAAGAACAGCCTTCACGTTTGAATCTTGAATCTGCAAAGGCAATTGTTAAAAAGAGCGTCGAGAAAAAGAAAAAGCCTAAGAAAGAAGAATCGGAATGGACACAGGAAAGTCTATTTTAGAGAGATTGCAGACAAGGAAGCTCACATGGCCAAAAGGCATTGAAGAGTTTATTTTTTCAAAAATGGATTTATGGCTCGCAAAAGAGGCTTATAGCCGAACTTATTTTGTCGAAACGTTGGAAATGTATTACGGAAAGCTGTTAAAACGAATATTTGGATTTCAATTGTTCAAGAATCCGAATCATACAGTAGAACTGAAAATCCAGGAAGTAGCTCGATACATAGAAGGCGAAAAGAAGTTTCTGGTTGGCAATCTGTATTGCGGAATGTTTGGTAAAAGAGTTGATTTCGATTATCCTTTGAAGTTTTGGATCAGTGACAGTAAATTGAATTTTTATCCGTTGAGGATGTACTCAATTGAAGACTGGATCAAGTTATTGAACATTCCGTATTGCCAGTATCAGTCTGAATTGAATCAATCAGGATTAGATTTTTTTGATTATGCATGCGCATATCGAAAAGAACCTAAAATCGAATATTTAGTGAAGGCAGATTTGAGTCAGTTCATTTCAAGTCTTCGGGTTCTTGATCTAAGCCAAAAGAGCCTGGATAAGATATTCAAGGTTGATCGTAAGTTCGTTCCGCTTCTTCCAAAGATGGATTACACACATTTGATGTTATGCAGGAAATATTCATGGGCAAACGAAAAAGAGTTGTTGAAAATCAGAAAGTTGAATTTCAAGCATATACGTAAGTATATGTGTCCACGAGTATTGGAGTACGCATCGAAGATAGATGATTGGAACATAAATATTTATGAAGATTATTTGAAGTTCGCTGAAACAATTGGAGCGGATATGAAGTCTTATAAAGTTCTAACACCATCAAATTTAGTAGAAGCACATAGTGCAGCATATAAGGCTATGCGTGCTACAGAAGGTGCCAGGTTTGAACAGGGGATTTTTGAGAACTATGAAAAGCATGTTGAGTTGAGTTATTCAAATGGAAAGTATTTGATTCGTCCTGTCAAAACGAATGCTGAATTGAAGAAGGAATCGGAGGCTTTGAACCATTGCGTAAGAACGTATGCGACAGATGTATCAAAAGGACATACGGAAATCATGTTTGTTCGTTTAAGCGATAAACCGGATGTTCCTTTGTATACGTTGGAACTCAAACATAAGGTTATTCGACAATTTAGAGCAAATCATAATGCAGTCCCTCCAGATGATGCATTTAGTTTTGTCAGGGAATGGGCGGATAAATTTAAGATAAATAAGGAGTTGATATCGTGATTTTAAGAGATTTAAAGAATACAACATTTAGACCCGTGGAAATCAGTGTTGTGAAAGATTATCAGGAAATTATGTTTTCAGTGAATGGAATTCATAGATTTCCATGTTTAAGCAAAGCCAAGAATTACTTTGGCAAAAGACAAATTGTTGAGATTGTAGACGATGAGTCTTCAAGAACTACCAGGATATTTCTTCAAGGCTAAGCCATGAATAAAGAGTTTCTAGTTAGCAAAGTTGATGATTTTATCGCATTCGAAACCGAGAATGAAAAATCAAAAAATTCATTGGTTCATTATCGACAGGTTGTTGAACTGTTTGTGAATTCTTTTGAGGTCGATGATATCTGTAAGCTTGATATTATCGACTTTAAAAAGAATCTAGAAGAAGAGTACGCTCCGGCCACAGTAAAGAACTACATTACTATCGCAAACAGGTTTATAAAGTATTGCGAATTGGTCGAAAAGGATTTGGATCCAGACGAATTGTTGCGCACTCATCATTCTAAAATGACTCTGAAGAACATCAAGATTCAACAGGCTGCATCATTGGATGATGTGATTGAACCATCTGATTTTAAGAGAATGTGCAGAATGGCCAAACAATGTAATCGAATGGATATCTATCTGATCATGAAAATATTCGCATATACAGGCATACGAGTGAGCGAATTAAGTTATTTCACAGTTGAGAATGTAAAGGCAAATTATATTACGGTCAAAAACAAAGGTAAGATTCGTGATGTGATTCTTAGAAATGACTTAAAACGTGAGATATTGAAGTATTGTAGAACGGAAAAGATAAAGTCAGGAAAAATCTTTTTTTTAACCTATAAGCAGATTTACTACCAGTTGAAGAAGATTGCAGGAAAGTGTAGAGGTATAAGCTTGGATAAGATTCATCCTCATGCGTTCAGGCATATGTTCGCGATTAACTATTTGGATGCTGGAGGACAGGTGACGGATCTTATGGATATTCTTGGCCACAATTCCATACAGACAACATCTTTGTATACTAGAACGACAAACAAAGCTAAGAAGAATATGTTGGAAAGCATGAAATATAAATAGGAGGACAAAGCAATGCCTAAAAACTACAGTAACAAAGATAAATATTGGGAATACGACGAAGAAGATTTGAATTATAAGCTACATTTTACAAGATTTTACGAAGATGAAATTATCGCAACTATATTTCATGATTGTGGAGCGTTCTATGCGGATTTTGAGATTGAAGATACATATGAAAGTGACGAACCTTATGATTTATATGCAGAAACAATCGAAGAAGCTAAATTAGAAGCAGAAGAAAAAATTGTTGAATTCGTTCAAGAACAAATCGAATATTTGCAAAGTTGGATTCATAAGTTTAAATCTACTGATGAGGATGAGAATCTTGAATAAATATCAATATGAACTACATAAATTGGAGGAAAATAAATGTCGGAATCAATAATTTATTTAATGCTTTTATATTTTATTTTGGGCGTGGTAGTTTTCTCAATACTTTCCATCAGTAAACCTTTTATTGATGTTGAAAAAATTGCGGCATTGTTTCTTGTTTTGTGGCCAATTTTCTTTATTGTTGAGCTGATCGGAGAAGCATTTATGTTTCTTGAGAGAATCTTTAGGTGTGAATCATGAATAAATATCAATATGCATTGCATAATTTGAATTCGTTTTATTTGTTTGATTTTATACATCCAGGAGATGAGTGCAAACAAAGAGAAGCATTAATCGCGAATGATAATTACAGAAAGCAATTGGATACATTGAAAGAGTTTGTAGATAGATTCACAGAAGAGGAAAAGCTAGTTGAAATCAAAGCTCCTGCAATTAGATTTGTTCCGTTAAAAAAAGGGATAACAGAAGATGAATTGAATGACTACATAGCAGAAAGTGATGATTCAAGCTTCCTTGTTTATCTAAGATATAGATATAACACAGATGTATTTAAACAAGAATGGCAATATTCCGTAGAAGCTGCATCATGGGGATGCGAATATGACGGAAGAGTATGTTGGCTAGATGATTGGTGGGAAGGCCAACAAGATGTTGAATACTTAGCAATCAGCAAGTTAGGAGAATGAAAATGAGTAAATGTTGGGAGTACAACAAGGAATACAATAGTTATAGTCTATATTGCAATGCATTTCCTGGAACGTGGAAACCGGAAGAAAGAAGACCAATCGCAGTATTAAACGTGGATAAAGGACGTGTTAAAGAACGATACACTTATAGCTGTTATGTTGTATTGAGACCTGGTTCTCTGATGCCACTAGAAGCCAAATCAATTGATGAGGCAAAGTCAAAAATTGAAAAAGCAATTATAGAATATCTTGAATTTAATTTCGACAAGCATTTTACTGAGATGCAAATTATAGACGAAGAACTTGAGGAGCTCAAAAGAGAATGAAGTGTGTAAAATGTGATTTCGAATGTTGTAATTCAAATGAAAATGGAACTGAATATTATTGTGCGGTATTTGGCGATGATGTTCCAGAAGAGCTTGAAACAAATGTAGGATGTAATTTAAAATACAACGAAGCTAAAAAGCTCTGTGAACTTGATGATAAGTGTATAGCCATGTATTACGAAAGTATGTCTATGTTATATAAATTTGGCGAGGGGCCACGAACAAAAGAGCAACAAGCTAAGATGGATAAAGTTAACGAAGAGTATAGTTTAGCATCAAAAAATTATCACAATTATTTTGACCTCGTTGTAAGCAGGAGAAGAAAAGATGAATAGAGGCAATGAAATGTGCACAAAAATAAAACTATTGAACTTGACTGATGGATATGAGCACAATCTAATAAGCAGTACAGGAAAGCTTAAAAAAGAATATGTTGGTCAGATTGGTAAAGTAATCCATACGTGCGTTATAAGTAAAGGTAACTATGTAAAACCTACACTTTACGATGTTCAATTTGATGATGGAGCTATATTTTGTTTAGATGAGGATCAGATAAAATTTGTGGCACTTGGTGCTCTAGAACCTGAACCATCAATATCGCTTAAAGAATCAATGCGTGAATTAAATCGAAGGTTTACAGATGTTGATTCAGTGTTTTCTTCACTAAGTTTGCTAATAGAAAATAGATTGTATTGCGGACAAAATAAGCATTAAAAAACACAAAAAGTTTTTAGTTCAAAAAAATGTACAGAGAGCCTTTAAACTAGGGCTCTCAGTGCAGAATTGATTTTGGAAAATAATTTAAGGTTATTTGACAAAGAAAAAAGGAGGAGAAAGAGTGATAAATAGAGTTATTTTAGTAGGAAGATTGACCAAGAATCCTGAGATTAGGAAAACACCAAATGGAGCAAGCATCTGCAAGTTTACTTTGGCCGTTAGTAGAAAAGTGAAAGCACAAGGTCAACCGGATGCAGATTTTATTAGTTGTGTTGCCTGGAACAAAACAGCAGATTTAATGTACCAGTATTTGAAGAAGGGTTCTTTGATTGGAATTGATGGAAGATTGCAGACAGGCAGATTCACAAACAACAATGGTGAAACAATCTACACGTGTGATGTGATGGTTGAAAGTTTGCAATTCTTAGATAAGAAAGATGATTCGCAAAGTAATAATTAGGAAAGAGAAATGACATTTAGTGAAGGAGGGTATCCATGGTAAAAGAAAAAGATGTAGTCAATCACCCAGAACACTATGAGAGTGGATCGTATGAATGTATCGATGAAATGATCGCGGTATTTGGAGTCAAGTGCGTAGCATGCTTTTGTTTGTGCAACGTTTGGAAGTACAGGTACAGAGCACTTCTTAAAGGCGGTGAAGAAGATATGAAAAAATCTGACTGGTATATGTGTAAGTTTATGAGTCTTAAAGAGAAGATTGATAAAAATGAAGACTAATTGGAAGTTGATATTTATTATTCTGTTTGGAATACTGTACATATGGATGTTTACGGCCATTATTGGTGGAGCTATATGGATTATTTCAAGTATCGTTAAATTTGTTTGTTTTTTGTTTTCGTTGTATTAAGGGGAAAAGAATGGAAAAAGTTGTATTGCATAATCACACTGCAGAGGATGCATTTGATTGTTTAGCTGAATTAATTAAGATCATGACATATGATGTTGAAAATGGTGGAATGCGTGAAGCAGGATTAAAACAGCTTGAATATATCAGACAAGAATATTCAAAATTGGAAAGAGAAAACTGTGGTTTAAATCAAACAGTCTTCAATTTGAGAAAGCGTGTAGAAAGTAAATATTCGTCTGGAACACAATGGACACGTTGCTCGGGTATTGAAAAGGTTTCGCATGATTGAGGTTTCAAAAACAGTTGCACAATTTATTGGTGATTTTAAATCATTGGACTATTGTTGCCATAGAATTATTGAATTGAATGAAGAGTTGGAAGAGTTGAATCATAAAATGTTAGGCTTATCACATTCGGTAGAAGAACTGTCTAAAGAACAAATGAAATCTAGTTTGCCTATGCCGACATATCAAAGAACATTTACTTCTAAATTGGCTTTGTTAGAAACAATTGAAGAACGCGAGCGTGAAATTGCTTATTATCAAAAGAGAATCAACGAATGCAAAGCATTTGAACTATTATCCATCAAGGATAGAGGTATCATGTTCGATTTATATTTCTTCAGAATGTCACAGTATGAAGTTGCAGATAAATATGGATTTAGTCGTAGTGGATTAAAGAAACATGTTCATGCTATGATTAAAAATATATTATAGAAAGTCAGGTTGAATACATGGAAGTTTTATTAAAACAAATGATTTTAGCTTTTATCACGGCTGGTGGATGTGGATATGCGAATTACTACATTCTTGATAATTTGAACAAAATAAATATTAGTGAAAATGATTCG